>OFGE01000083.1_pt1 | contig 103904 bp, 75 predicted proteins | sample 1521681 | NCBI WGS metagenome assembly OFGE01 (sample SAMEA3504093, study PRJEB24116) | mouse gut metagenome | biome: mouse gut; feature: mouse-associated habitat; material: faeces | place: Denmark | collected 2011 | reverse complement strand
TGGTGACCCGTGGGAGAATCGAACTCCCGATTCAGCCGTGAGAGGGCTGCGTCTTAACCGCTTGACCAACAGGCCTTATTTGGTGGAAACTATAGGGCTCGAACCTATGACCCTCTGCTTGTAAGGCAGATGCTCTCCCAACTGAGCTAAGCTTCCATAACTTTTGCAAAAAGCTTTAAAATTAAATAAGCTTATTTACAAAATATTTGCTCTTAAAAAAACCTATCTTTTCAAGTTTTCACTTGCTTACAGATAAATAATTTAAGTAATTTTTAATAATGGTGACCCCAAGGAGAATCGAACTCCTGATTCCACCGTGAAAGGGTGATGTCTTAACCGCTTGACCATGGGGCCACAAAATGTGGTGGCGGTGATGGGATTCGAACCTATGACCTTTCGGGTATGAACCGAACGCTATAACCAACTAAGCTACACCGCCAAAATATAAAGGTTGAAAATAATTTTCAACACATTGTTTACATTAACAGTGCAAGTTATTATAAAGCACTCCGGCGTAACCGATTGCAATAATCAAAAAACAACACCGTCAAAAATAATGGTTGCAGGAGTTGGATTCGAACCAACGACCTTCGGGTTATGAGCCCGACGAGCTACCGACTGCTCCATCCTGCGACGATATGCCACTAAGTAGCACATATGCTTGATTATAATACATTATTTATTGTCTTTTGTCAAGGATTTTTACAACAAAAATAATTATTTTTTTGATATAACCAGCATATTTAACAATTTTTGAGATGTTGTTTTATGCAAAAATATTAAATTTTTATTAAAAACCTTGCAAAAATCGATACTAAATTAAAAACATCTTTAAACTTTGCAAAATCTTTTATACATTTATTATATGATATACTTACATAAATAATTCCTTTTTTGCAAAAAGATATTTATTTTTTCACCAATAAACTTGCTACTTCAAACGCTTTTGCTCCCCATTATGCGTTTCTCCAAAACAGTTATAATATCAGCAATAAAGTAATCTCAAATAAAGCCCTTCTTTGCATAAATTAATAAACATGATAATTTTTTACCAATTTGATTTGTTAAGCATCAAATACCCTTCCAAATTGTCTCTTTCACTTACATATAAATAATCATAACCTAACATTTCCATAATTTTTGCAAGTTCAAAAGCTGCTCCAACAATAATATCTCTCCTGCCAGGCACTAAGCCAATAATGCTATCTCTTTTATCTTTAGGTGTATTTTTGATTTTGTTATAAACATCTAGCACATCTTGTTTGTATAACATAAAGTTATGCACTCTGTTACTATCATACTCACTCATTTCAAGTAAAACTGAAACAATTGTTGACGCAGTTCCACCAATAGCAATCAATTTATCCATCTTTGGCACCTTTCCATAACAAAGCAAATTGTCAGAAATATACTTTGTCAAGAGTTCCTCATCCTCTCCACAATTATCCAACAATCTAACAGCACCAATCGGAACACTTTTGCCATACGAAATACTACCCTTATCGCCACAAACAATCTCCGTACTTGCGCCACCAATATCCACTACACACACATTTTGTCCGTTAGATGCACCAGTAAACCCCAGTTTTGCCTCCATTTCTCCACAAACTATATCCACAACTTGTCCTGTAAGTTCTTTTATTTTGTCTGTAAAAACATTACCATTTTTTGCACTGCGCACTGCCTCAGTTGCAAAAATATGAACTTGTGCATTTTGCTTTTGAGCCATTTGCACAAACTCACAAACTGCCTGCAAACTTCTTTCCATAGCAAAATCATTCAAAACACCAGTTTTTGCAAGTCCTTCAGCAAGCTTGGTAGTGTTGACATATTTTTTCAAACTTTTGTCTCCGTCACTTATCATAAGTCTTACTGAATTGCTGCCAATATCAATTATTCCAAAAAGTTTTGCCATATCTTCTTCTCCATTAAACACAATTTTAATTAATCTATTTATTGTTTTACATTCATATTTTATCACAAAATTTGTTTTTCGTAAACTTTTTTAAGTATCTTAAAAATAAAAAATACCTTTCATAAAATTTGTCAAAATGCACTTATTGATTTCAACATTATTTCCTGAAAAGCTTTTTCATTTATACACTATCAACGAAGATTAATATATTTGATTATATAACTACAATAAATCTGTGTCACTAATCTTATTAAAGCAATATTTTAATAATAAATAAAGATGTTTTTACGCATTTTTTTGTTAATTATTGCAATTTTTTAAAATAATACCGATTTTTGACGGGTTATTTCCAAATTTTACAATCTGCTATCCATTATTTTTTGCAGATGTCGCTTTTTCTTTTTTATTAGCATGAGTACTTTTTATTTTTCTTTGCAAAAACAAAATACTTTTCATAAAAGCAAAAACAACAAAGCAATAAGTAAAAATATGATACACCTTTATTTTTCCATTAAAAAAGAATATTTCAGCCATCGCAAGAAGGGCTACAAGCATAGTTCCTTGCAAAAAACCTCGGATTACCCCCGATTTTTGACCACTTATTAATATTGCAAGACCATTACATGCAAAATGCAACATTATATAAACAGAAGCTGTTGCTATCAATATTCCCAATTCAAAAAGTTGTTCAAACGCTAAGTTATTCACTTGATAAGCCTCTTGAAAAATCCTTGCTTTTCCTTTGTTTTGGAATACTCTAATCCAGATACACTGCCAGTTACAACAGCGACTCCACTATCCACATCGATAGATTTAACATCAAAGCCACTGCCGTGAATAGTCAAAATATTATCTGCAAGCTTAAAAACTGCAATATTCTCGTCATACTCCAAAGCACAAACAATGCCTCGAACCTCTATGCTCTCGCCATATACAATATTAACAACATGTTTTTTGGCAATTTTTTGTTCAACTTCCATATTCACCTCATAAAAAATTATTACAAACTCATTCAAATAAATGTCCTTTGTATAACAATTGGTTATTCAACAAGTTCTGTAATAAAAATCATATTTAAAAATTTCTACTATTAAATATATATTTTAGTATAAGATAATTTATGCAAAATAACTTTTTCTTAACCTAAATAATTCATTGGACAACTGCATTGCAAAATAAATTTCTTGACATTCTAAAACGCCACAAGAGATGTTTTTATCTAATAAGTAATATAAATAACAAAAAACTAAACAAATATATTGCAAATTAATCGATATAAATAATCATATTATACCTTTAAGAGTTACTTCTATCATTTATTACTGAATTGTTCTGCAAAAAAATTCAGCCATTAGCACAATATAATTAGCTACTAGCGAAAATATAATCTAATTCAAAACAATATAAATGTATTATATAAAAAATATCGTGGCAAATAACCATATGTTATATGCCACGGCTTATAATCTTTTATAATTTTCTTTAAAATTAACACAAATAATCTATCATTTTTTTTACAGCATCAACATAAAAAGTTACTCCAGCATCGATTGTTGCAGCAAAGTCTTCATTGGCATTGTCATCTGCACTGTCAGACACGGCTTTGATCATCAAAAATGGAACATTATGATTACGGCACGCAAAATAAATTCCTGCGCTTTCCATATCACAAATCTCTCCAGCAAAAATATTGATTAGCCAATCTCTGAAAGTGTTGTCATCAACAAATTTGTCTCCAGAAACAATTCTTACAACTTTTTTATCTCCAATTACCTTTTTTGCAAGCTCAAGCATTTGCTTGTTAGCCTCAAAAATAAAGCTATCTGGTTGGAACAAGTATTTCCCAGCCTTGTTATCTCTATCCTTATAGCTTGTTGTAAAATCATGATGAACAATTTCACCAACATATGCAACTCCACCACAATTCAAATTATCCGACAATGATCCAACAACGCCAAAATTCAAAATAACATCAACATCAAACTTTAAAATTAGCATTTGAGTAGAAAGCGCAGCATGAATTTCTCCAACACCACTATCTGCCATAAATATTTTGCAATCTTTATAATCAAACTCAGAAACTTTTATTTCTCCAAATTGATAATTTTTAACAAATATACCAAACGACTTAATCAAATGTTGCTGCTCCTCAATCAAAGCCACAACCATTCCAATTCGTTTTATTTTTTTCATATCTCACCTCAAGATCATTTATACATATAGTATATATGGTAAAAATTAATATGTCAATGAAAGTTTAATTTTTAAAAAATATTTTTTCAAAAATTTTTATATTTTCTAACATAAATTTTACTTTTTTAAACAAAATTTTAACTTTCTACACAAAAAACAACACTATTTCACAATTAACGCAGATAAAATGTCTAAATTGTGGATAAATGTGTAAAAATCAGCCAAGTTATCCACAATTTTACTGAGTTATCCACAATCATTATTGTATAAACTTACAAATAAACATCAGTTTTATAGCTATTGGTTATAATTGCTTATAAGATTTAGACGCCAATCCACTAAAATGTGGATAATTATGTGCATATGTTGACAAAATCCACAAAAACCTTCAATAAATAAAAGCATTCACAATAATATATTAATAAACTATATAGAAATTAAGAATAATATACAATATAATATAAGAAACAGCAGAAAAAACAACTATGGCACATAAAAATACATAGCTATTGTCCAAGACCAATTACAAAACAGAATTCTTATATAAATATTAATAACCACCATAAAGAATATTGAATTTACATAAATATTTAATAAAAGAAGAATAATAGCGACAATATTATGATTAAAAATAATTTAATACATTATTACTCATCTTTTGTAAATTCCCATAAATTTAACTGCAAATATAAATAAAGAATACAAAAAAAGCTAAAGCAATATCAAAAAAGGGTTAATAGTATAAAAAACGCTAAAACATAATACAAACAAGAATATTTATGCATCAATAGTAATAATTTGTTCAAAAAAACAGTAGGATGTTATAAAAGCTTAATAAAAATTATAAATATTTACATGTAAACCCTATGAACTCAAACATTTTTCAATAAAACTGGAAAACATTAATAAAATGACTATAATTCAGCAAATTAATTATTAAACAAGCCTTTCTTAGCAAAACATATATTAAACAAGCCTTTCTTAGCAAAACATATATTAAAAATAAGATTATATATTGAAAAACAATAAATAAACCTAATGTTTCACGTGGAACAATAACAATATGTTATACACAACAAGTTATTAACACAGCATGGCATCAATAAGCTAAATTTAACAATAATAGGCGTCATATGCATATATATCAAGTAAAAAACAGTTTGTATTCTCTCCCATTATCGCAAGCCTACACTACAGATTAGCATACATCCTAATCATTAAAAACAAACTCAGATAAAGACTTATTAAAATAATTAACACATATTAACAATTGACAACTAGTATTGCCCCACATTACCACTTACCTATTATGAAACAATACAACCCAATTTCTTTTTCATAACTATTGGTTATGCAATCATAGCTCAAGCGCAACAAAAACTCACAAAAACATACTTATACAACCAACTTATTTCCCAATAGACAAATCATGTAAATATTTTACACACCCCTGCAGCAATATTAAAAATCGACTCGCCTTAATTGATATTTAATAAACAACAAATTTAATCATTCTCAATATGATTATTGTTGCAATACATACGCCACACCCTATTTCTCGCATTAAAACTGCAGCCGAATAGCTGATTTTATTTAGATAACATTTGTAATAATTTTACTTGACAACAAACTCACACATATATCACAACAAATATTAAACTTAATATTTATTTTTCCTTTTAGCACGAGCAACAAAAATAAAAAATCAAATTATAGATTCTGGACAGCGAACAGACGCTTAATTTCTATCACAAACACATTAATAACACAATACAACAATATCAAGCATTTTACCAAAATGCCATCGGACACATCTTTACTCGCTAAACCGCCAACCTCATCGTATCGACAAACAACACAACAAAGATCATCTTTCTTTAAACTTGTTTTATAAGCAATATTACAATAATATTATTGTACAATTATCACATCTCTTAAAAGAAAAAAGCAATTTAAAAACAACCACAAGACAAAACCTGTCTTTCAGTACTCCATTACATTTGCAAAAAAAATCAACCAAGTCACAACACTTCTAGCCCCACAAAAAAAACATATGATACCCCTCCACAAAACAACCATAATTTTAACAACCTCATCATTGCACATAATACTAGAATAAAACCTGAAAGCAATTATAGCCAAAGAACACCCATTAAACAAATGCAAAAATAAATCATATCTTTGCCACAACAAACAAAATTTAAGACACAACAATATAAGAATATAATTTATTTAAAATACAACAACATTTAAATCAAGGCAACAACACATCACTAAACAATAGAATGTTCCACGTGGAACACTGGTTGTTATATTAAATAACATTTAGTTATATTTTAGCTCTTTTCAAGAGTTTTTGTCCTGTAAAACGATAAATATGCACGATTGCAATATGTTTTGCATATAATTTAATAAGGCGAGGCAAGATTATGCAAAAAAAAGTAAAGACACTGCGAATCACACTTGCCATGCAGACTGATATTTTTACAGATAAACCGATTTAGCAACACAATACACTGTCGCATTTTGATTTCATTTGTTTTGTATTTTGCCTGTGTTATACGCACTTTGCATCATTACAGGTATTTAAAAATACACAATTTACAGAATGATAAAACAGCAGCAAAAAAGCAATTGATGCATTTTTATCTGAAAGTACTAATATATTATAGAAACACGCGTTTTGGCATAGCTTTTCCGTTGTCAAACTTTGTGTTGAAGTCAGTGCACTGGCAGCAAACAAATTTTTTGTTTCACGAGGAACAATCAAAGAAAATATTTGGCTAAAATCTTATTATTTTATTAAATTTAAGAATATTTTTGACTAATTTGGCAAAAGTTTTTGCTAACTTTTTGCCACAAATTTCCTTTCTCCGATATTTTAAATCGATATGTTTCACGGGTTTTGTGAAACATTTTACTGTTATTTTCTCTATTTCTTATTTGCAGGGATTTTTTCTCCTTACTCTGCTTATTTTTATCCGTTTTTCCACTATTTTTCTTGTAATTTTTATTCAATCTTATAGTTTTTATTAATTTTCTGCCACTTATCTAATATTTTTTACTATTGCTTTATATATTTTTGCTCTATAGCTGCTTATTGGTCAATATCTTTCCTTTTGGTTTTTCTGAAATTAATCCTAATATTTTCGTTTAACACATAATTTAAGACTAAATTTTTGAAATATTGTTGCAATACATACACTATGCCTTGCTTTTTGCATTAAAATGGCAATCAAATTACTGTTTTTATTCTGTTTTCTTATTTTTTAAATTTGTTTAAGTTTTTATTTGTTCCCGAATTTTTGCATAAAGGTTTAAATTGTTTTTTAATTTTTGATTGGAATGTTTTTCTCTCAAGTATTCCTAGTTTAAAAAGTGCTTTTTTCAATGCTGTGACAAGTAATAATTTTGTATTTTAAGAGTTTTTGCAATAATTTTTTATTTAAACTTATACTAACTATGTGCATATAAATAAACAATTTTCTTAGCTTTTTTTGTTTGTTTTCTTTTTTTACAATTTTTTGCCCATTGTTCATTCGTATTTTTCTTAAAAGTTTATTTAATATTAATATATAAATTCCGTGTAATCGGTTGACTTAAAATCTTTTTTAATATATAATAATATCGAATTTATGTGTTTTTAATGTTTTGAAAGCAATTTTTATTAATTTTTCTCAGTTTTAAAAACACATTTTAAAAACGATTAACAACAAAAGTGAGGATATTGAAATGAAAAGAACTTATCAACCTAAAAAAAGACAAAGAAGCAAAGTTCATGGCTTCAGAAAGAGAATGGCAACTGCATCTGGTCGTAATGTTATCAAAAGAAGAAGAAACAAAGGCAGAGCTAAACTTTCTGCTTAATTGCAAAATCGCCTAGATGTATAAGCGATTTATCATCTTAGGCTGATTTTATCAGCCTATTTTGATTGAAAAGCACATTTAAAACTTAAAAATTATCTGTTTTTGACTATTTAAGCCTAAATAATGCAAAGAACTTTTGCTAATTAGTTTTTTGTTTAGCCTTGCTTATAATTTGTTTTCTAATTTTAAACAAGGAATTTTGATAATTATATATCTTGTCATATATATTGCTATGATTTCTAACGGAGGCGTGATGAACAAAATTTATAAATTAAAATCTTCAAAAGCCTTTGAATATATACATAAGCATGGCAAATCCTATGCAAATAATGAACTTGTACTTATTTTTGCACCAACAAAATTTAATTTGAAAGTTGGATTTTCCGTGAGCAAAAAAATTGGTAAAGCAGTGGTAAGAAACAAAATAAAACGCCGACTTCGTGAAGGGTTCAGGCAAATGATTCCTTTTTTGAACCAGCATTTTAATTATGTTTTTATTGCAAGACAAGGAGCAAAGGATTGTGATTATCATAAACTTGTTGCATCAATGAAACACCTTTTGCATAAAGCAGGATTAGTTGAAAATATAAATCAAATTGATACTATTAAATAGTTATTGTATTGATATTGTGTATAATGATTTTGTTTAACGCAATTTTAATGTTGCTAAATTTTGTAAAGATTAGATTGTTTTTTATGATATTTATTTAAATGCATTGTTATTTTTATTAGTGAATATTATCCTTCTGCTTTATATGACATTTATAGCAATTAATACTAATAATATTTGCATTTTTGCAAAATACGACAAAAAATAAATATTGTAAGCTTTCAATTTGGTTAAAATAGATATTATTAAGTGTTTATTTAATAACTAGATAACTAGCTCAATCAAATTTTATTTGTTAGTGTATTTATAAGTCTTTAAATGCAACAAAAATTGCAATAATATCTGTGATCTTTGAATTTTTACAAAATTGAGCAATATTTAAAATAAAAATTATGAAAATACTAAAAAAAATATTCAATTTACCGATAAAATATTACAAATATTGTCTTAACCCACTACTGCCCAACTCTTGCAGATACACTCCATCTTGCTCAGCATATATGCAACAAGCAATTGTAAAAAGAGGAGTTTTGGTCGGCATTATTCTTGGGATTTATCGCATTTTAAGATGCAATCCTTTTTCTAAAGGTGGTTTTGACCCGGTAAAAAATAACTATAAAGGAAATGCTAAGTGGCTATTATGATGAATTTTATATCTTTATTGGCTGCCGCACCCGAACATACAAATCTTATTGCCAAATTTATTGACCTTCTTAATAATGGTGCCAATGGAACTGGTGGAATTGCTATCTTCGGTGTAACGGTAATTGTATTTACGCTTATATTTAAATTTGCGTTGCTACCATTGGATTTGTGGCAAAAGTTTTCTATGCGCAAACAAAGTCGCACAATGGAAAAACTTCGTCCACAACTGGAAAAGCTTGAAAAGCAATATGCAAATAAGCCAGAAATACTAAAACAAAAACAAGCAGAATTGCAACGCGGTCAAATGACTGGTATGCTTGGCTCTTGCTTGCCAATGATAGTTACTATGGTTGTTTTCTTTGTTGTTTTGGGTGGTTTTAATGAATATATCCGCGTGGAAAACGAAAAAATCGTTTACACCATTGCAGAGGCTTACAATAGTGGCATTACTGATCCTGCAATCCTTGCAACATATTACAAGCCAGAGGCATTTTTGTGGATTAAAAACATATATATGCCAGACACTTGGAGTGCAGTTATTCCAACTATGGAGCAATATGTCGGCAGTGGTATGGGCGCATTAAACGCAACTCGTCCAGACATTGCAAACATTGCAAATTGGTACGAAACTTTGATTGGTCCAGCTGCCAACTTGCACAATAAAGCGAATTTTTGGAATATTGCAAAATGGAATGGTTATTTAATTTTGCCTATTCTTTCAATCATTACTTCAATTTTAAGTGCCAAACTTTTGGGAGCATCCCAAGCAAACACTGCTGTTGGCACAAAAGAACAACAAAAAACTCAACAAAAAACACAAAAATTTATGAATTATATAATGCCAATTATGTTTGGAGTATTCTCATTATTTTACTCTTCTGCTTTTGCATTATATATCTTTATCAGTTCTTTATTTTCTACTATCTTTAATCTTATTTTCAATCTTATTGTTAAAAGCAAAGACAAAAAAAGAGCTGAAACAATCGCATAAGTAAAGGAGAAAACAATGGAATTCAGAGCAAAAACAGTTGAAGAAGCTATCGAAATCGGTCTTAATGAACTTGGCATTTCCAAAGAGGATGCTGACATAAAAATCCTTCAAAAATCGGGGCTTCTTAAAAAAGCAGTGGTTGAAATCAACAAAATCGAATGCGACAAAGTGGACATACAAGACATTGAGGAAAATGTTGTAGTCCCTGAAGAAAAAGAGGAAAAATCAACAAAATTGCACGAGAGCGATCTGCCTGTTGTAAACTTTTTGACAGAATTGCTTGACAATATGGGACTTGATTGTTCACTTGATTTCAAATCAAACAGAGATTTGTTGCACATTGTTATCAAAGGAAACGATACAAATCTTGCTATCGGTTATCGTGGCGAAACATTAGATAGCCTTCAATATATCTGCTTGCTTTTTGCAAACAAAAACTCTCGCTTTAAAAAACGCTTGATTATTGATGCAGAAGGTTATCGTGAAATGCGTGCAAAAGTGCTTACTGAACTTTCTCAAAAGCTTGCAAAAAAAGTTGCAAAAACAGGAACAAGCGTTGAGCTTGAACCTATGAATCCATTTGAACGCAGAGTTATTCATACAGCCCTTCAAGATGATGCATTTGTTACAACTTCAAGTGAAGGAGAGGAGCCAAACAGATATGTTGTTATCTCTCCAATCAAAAAGCAAACAAATATGTATGACAGCGAATCAAAATACAATTTCAAAAAATACGGAACAGGCAAAACGCGTTCTTTTGGACAAAAAAATAAAAGATTCTAAAAAACTAATAAAGAGCGTAAATCTTCGCTCTTTATATTTTTTGTTTAAAAGTATGAACTAATATAAGCTGACTAATAAATGTTTTATATATCTTTTATCAAAATAAATAATTTATATTTTATAATGATTTTAATCTGATAAAAAATGAAAAATTGCTTAAAACATTTCAAAAATCGGCACTAAATTCAATTTCTAATGCAAATAAATGCTCATATTTTGTTTTAAACAATAAATTTCAGAGGTAGTTATGTCAAATACCATTGCTGCAATAGCAACGCCCTTTGGCACAGGTGCTATTGGTGTAATAAGGCTTAGTGGAGATGATTCACTTAACATCGCAAATCAAGTTTTCTCAACAAAAAAACTTGATAGTTTTTGCAATGCCACCCCTAATCATATGTATTTTGGAAAACTCGATTGTGAAACTTTTTGCGATAATTGTCTTGCAGTTTATTTTAAAAAACCACATTCTTTCACAGGTGAAGATGTTGTTGAATTTCAGTGTCATGGTGGCATAAGATTGCTTGAAGAAGTATTGAAAACTCTGATTTTAAAGGGAGCAACTCTTGCAAGCAAAGGAGAGTTTACAAAAAGAGCCTTTTTGAATGGCAAATATTCTCTTTCTGAGGCTGAAGGTATTATCGATATGATAAGTAGCGAAAATACTGCCTCTCTTAACGCAGGATATCGTCAGATGAGTGGGCACCTTACCAAAAAGGTTGATAAAATTTCCAAGCAAATACTAGATATCACAGCATCGCTTGAGGCAAGTTTGGATTATCCAGAAGAGCTTGAAGAAGAGGTTCGTGAAAATCTTCCTGAACAATTAAAATCCGTTCAGCAAAATTTAAAAGTACTTTTGGACACAGTAAACTATGGAAGAATAATCAAAAGTGGTATTAATGTTTCAATAATCGGTAGGCCTAATATTGGAAAATCTTCCTTGCTTAATGCTATCCTAAAAAAAGATAGAGCGATTGTAACGGATATTGCTGGCACCACTCGTGATACTTTGGAAGAAAAAATTGAAAAAAATGGTGTTTTTATCAATTTTATTGATACAGCAGGCATACGAGATACAAGTGATCAGGTGGAAAAAATTGGCGTGGATAGGGCTTTAAACAGCGCTGAAAACGCAGATATTGTTGTTATGATGCTTGATGCAGGCAGAAAAGTTTGTGATGAAGAAATTGAACTTTTAGATAAATTTAAAAACAAGCCTGTTTTGAAAGTTTACAACAAAATGGATCTAGGAAAAGATAAGGCTAATAATGATGGCTTATTTGTAAGTGCAAAAACAGGAGAAAATATCCATCTTATCCTTGACAAAATATGTGATTACTTTATGCAAGGAATTGTTGATTCAAGTGGTGATGTCATCACAAATATAAGACATATTGAGGCATTAAAAAGCACTTATGATTTTATTAGCAATGCTTTGATTGATTGTGAAAATACTCCGTCAGAATGTATTATTATCGATTTGAAAGCAAGCTATCTTGAGCTTGGAAAAATCACAGGAGACACAGCAAGCGAGGATATAATTGATACAATTTTCAGCAAATTCTGTTTGGGTAAATGATTTGTTTTTTAACAAAAAATCAAGTTAGTATCGATTTTTGATAGGTAAATGTTATTTATTGAAAACTAAAGATAAAAGAAGGTGTGTATGATAAACAATAGTTTTTATGATGCTATAGTTGTTGGAGCAGGACATGCTGGCGTGGAAGCGTCGCTTGCTTTGGCACGCCTTAACAAAAAAGTTTTGTTGGTTACACTTTCTTTGGATAGCATTTCTTTTATGGCTTGCAATCCTAACATCGGTGGCACTGCAAAAGGTCATTTAGTAAGAGAAATTGATGCTCTTGGTGGTCAAATGGGAATTTCTGCTGACCAATCACTTTTGCAACTTAGAATGCTTAATCTTTCCAAAGGTTCTGCTGTGCATAGTTTGAGGGGGCAAGAAGACAAAACTTTGTACCACTTGAATATGAAAAAAACTATTGAACAAGAGAAAAATATCACTCTTCTTCAAGGCGAAGTTGCCGAAATTTTAACAGATGTCAAAGGTAAAGTTTGTGGCATAAAAACTGGAATGGGCAGTATTTATAATTGCTCTGCAATTGTTGTTTGTTCGGGTGTTTATCTTAATGCAAATATAGTAATTGGCGAGTACAGAAAAGAAGAAGGTCCAAGTGGCTTTTCAAGAAGTGCATTACTTACTAAAAGTTTGATTGATTTGGGCATAAACATAAGGCGTTTTAAAACAGGTACGCCTGCAAGAGTGGACAAAAATACAATAGATTTTTCAAAAATGACACCTCAATTTGGTGATAAGGATATTTATTCTTTTTCATTTATGAATGATAGTTTTGAATCTTTGGACTATCCTTGCTATCTTACTTATACCAACGAAAAAACTCATAAAATCATAAGAGATAACATTCATCGTTCACCTTTGTATAATGGCTCTATCAAATCAGTTGGTCCACGCTATTGCCCAAGTATTGAAGATAAAGTTATGCGCTTTGCTGATAAGGATAGACATCAAATTTTTATTGAGCCAGAAAGTAACTTTACCAACGAAATGTATGTTCAAGGTATGTCAAGCAGTCTTCCAATAGATGTTCAACTTGATATGTATAGGTCCATTGCAGGACTGGAAAATGTTAATATTATGCGTTATGCTTATGCGATAGAATATGATTGTATTGATAGTATGCAACTTGATTTATCATTGATGGTAAAACATATCCCAGGGCTGTTTATGGCAGGTCAAATAAACGGCAGCAGTGGATATGAAGAGGCAGCTGCACAAGGACTTATTGCGGGAATAAATGCAAATCAATACATAGACAACAAAAAACCTCTTATTTTATCACGAGACGAGGCATATATTGGTGTTTTGATTGATGACCTTATCACAAAAGGAACAAACGAACCTTACAGAATGATGACTGCAAGGGCTGAATTTAGGCTTAATTTAAGACAAGAAAATGCTGATATTAGACTTACTGAATATGGCAGACAAATAGGTCTTGTAAGTGATGAAAGATATTTTAAATTTAAAGATAAATTGGCTAAAATAGAGGAATATAATAACATTTTAAACACAAATTTAAGTCCAAAACTTTTTTCATCCTACTTTGACAGCATTGGAGAGAGTATTCCTTGCAGTTCTTTAACTTTTAAAGATATGCTAAAAAGAGCCAATGTCACAAGCAATAGTCTTGCAGATAATTTTGAGCAATTAAAGAATATGGATAGGCGTATTTTGGCTGAAGTTGCATCAAATATAAAATATGAAGGTTATTTGAATAAACAAAATGCGAGCATAAAAGAACTTCAAAAACTTGAAAATAAACTTATCCCTGACAACATTGATTATTCACAAATTGAAGGATTAAGACTTGAGGCAAGACAAAAACTTAACAAAGTCAAACCACTTAATTTAGGACAAGCATCAAGGATAAGTGGTGTTTCTCCTGCTGATATAACAGTTTTAATGATTTACTTATTTAAAAAATAACTATTTACTTTATTAAAAAAATGGTGTATAATGAAATTATTGGAAGAATATTTAAAAAAACTTAATATTCCTTATGACAACACTATAATTGATAAATTTTTAAAATATTATGAATTATTAATACATTATAATAAAATGTTTAATTTGACATCAATCACTGAAAAAGAGGAAGTTATAATCAAACATTTTGTTGATAGTTTGTATGGATATCAGTTTTTTAAAAAAAATAATAGAGTAGTTGATGTTGGCGCTGGAGCAGGTTTTCCATCTATTCCACTTGCAATAGTTTTAAGCGATGTCAATTTTACTTTGATTGATAGCTTAAATAAAAGAGTAAATTTTTTGAATATTGTCAAAGAAGAACTTAATCTTTCAAATTTAACTGCCATACATACAAGGGTAGAGGATTTTTGCTCAAAAAACAGAAATACTTTTGATATTTCCACTGCAAGAGCAGTTGCCTCACTCCCTACATTGCTAGAATACTTAATTCCACTTTTAAAAGTTGACGGAAAGGCAATTTGCTACAAGTCTTTGAATGTTGAAAATGAAATTGCTATGTGCGATAATGCTTTTAAAAAGTTGTATTGCAAGCTAGAAAATAAATATGATTACAATATTGAAGATAATTTTAGAAGTATTGTTATTGTAAAAAGTATACAAGAGTGTAACAAGTGTTATCCAAGAAGTGGAAACAAGCCAAAAACTAAGCCTTTGCTTTAAATAACACTCTGAAAATCGATATTATTTTTTAAATTTATTGATTTTTATTATAATTTTTTTGTTTTATTAAAAAACAAAATTTTATTAATCACAAAAAAAATTCTTTTTTATGAGGTACAAATATGAAAAAAACAGGTCAAGGATTAAGCATTGATGCATTGTTTAATGATTACGCATCAGACATCACAACATTTGATTCAAATGGTGTTCTTAACAAAGGTGTTGAAGAATTGGATATTGATATTGTTATCCCTAATCCCGAACAACCAAGAAAAAATTTCGATGAAGAACAATTAAATAATCTTGCAAACAGTATTAAAAATGTTGGTTTAATACAACCTATTACTGTTGTAAAAAAAGGTTCTAAATATATTATTATCGCAGGTGAGAGAAGATATCGTGCAAGCATTATTGCTGGTATGAAAAAAATTCCTGTTATTGTCAAAGATTACACTGAAAGAGAATGTAAAGAAATTGCATTGATTGAAAACTTACAGCGTTCTGATCTTAACCCTATTGAAGAAGCCGTTGCATTCAGCAATCTTATCAATGAATATAATCTTTCTCAAGAAGAACTTGCAAATACTTTGAGCAAAAGCAGATCTGCAATTGCAAATAGCCTTAGAATTTTAACTTTGCCACCTGAAGTAAAACAACTTGTTATTGATGGTAAACTTTCTGCCGGTCATGCAAAAGCACTTGTAAGCCTTAACGATGTTGGTGCACAAATCAAATATGCAAATGCAGCAGCAAACAAACAACTTAGTGTTAGAACTTTGGAAATGATGGTTAAAGCTTACAATAACAATGAAGAAACACCTAAAAAACCTATTAAGCTAACTTCAGAATTAAAAGAATTTGTCAATGATATGCAAAGAATTTTTGCCACAAAAGTAAAAATTATCGGAAATGAGGAAAAAGGTAGAATTTATCTTGATTACTATACAAAAGATGATTTACAAAGAATTTATGAATTGATTGATTCACTTAAAAAATAAATTTTAATTAATATTATGTAAAATTAATGTATATTATTTTTAAAAATTAAATAAAAATATTTACAATGAAATATAATAATGATATAATGTTATTATAAATTTAAATTTATGGAGGTGCAATTATGGCAAGTTTAAACAATGCTTTCAAAAGTTTACCAAGACTTGTTCAATTATTGTTGCTTATTATTCCTGGTGTAGGTTGGATTACTGAAATTGTTGTTCGTTTGTCGGCTTTTATTCATGGAAAAGCAATGAACCAATTAATTATTTTAATTCTTTCTATTCCTTTTGGTATAATCATTCAATATGTTGATTTTGTTTGGGTACTTTTGTACAAAAAACTTATTTTAACCTAATAAAAAATAGTTCGCTTTTTGCGAACTTTTTTTTATTTATAATAATTCAATAAATTTATATTACATCAAAAAATACTATCGTTTTGATAGTATTTTTTTATTTTTTTGCAACTATTATGTCTCTGTTTATTGCTTGATCAACTCTGTGTTCAAAGCTCAATAAATTTTCATTTTCAATAACTTTAAATCCTTTTGATGTTAGCAAATTTTTAAAATCTTCTCTTTTTAGCAAAAATGTGTTCCATGAAATAACTAAAATACCATTTTCATTCAAAACATTTTTCCAACTATCCAAACTTTTTTCAAGTAATTCTTTTGGATTTCTTGTAAATGAACTTTGCTTTTCGTTTGATATATTGCTGTGTTTTACTCCATATGGCAAATCTCCAACTATAATATCAAAAAATGATTTTTTATAAATTTTATCAGTAAAAAATGTGTTTGCAGAAACAACTTCAAAATGTTTAAAATCCTTATTTTCTTTGTTTTTATTTATTTCAAATATAAATTTTTCTGCTTTAAAACTTTTGTTTTCTCCACTGAATTTTTCTTTTTTGCTGTTAAATTTATATCTTTCTTTTTCCAAAAACTTTTTTAAAAATATAAAAATTTCTTCCACAACTTTGGATGCAATTTCTATACCATAGCAATTATATCCTTTTATCAATCCTTCATAAAGGGAAGTGCCTTTTCCACAAATTGGATCCAACAAATTTATATTTTCATTTTTATCAATCAAATTTGCAGCAATATTAATCATTAATTTTGTAAAATATTCATTTGTTTTGCCTGAATATTTAAGCAAACTGCTTATGTTATTGTTAACAAACTCAATATTTGTTTTAGTAATAGGTTTTAACAACTCATTTTTTTGCTCAAAAATTCCCAAAACAAAAGATAATTCGCTTATTTTATCCAAAATATCAATATTATCATTTATATTTTTATATGATAAATATTTTAATCCACAAATATCCCTAATTTGTACATTTTCTGCAAACTTATATTTTTCATTCAAAATATTAAATTCTGCCAAAATAATTTTTTCAGCTTTCACATTATAAGTTAAATAATGTTTATTATTAATAAGTAAGCAATAATTCATAGTTTAGCCCATCAATCTAACTGGTAAAATCAAATATAAAAATTCATCGCCATTTATTGGTGTAATAGTGCATGGTTGAATGCTTGATGAAAAATTCATTTTCAAATATTCTGAATCAATGGCCTTCAAACAATCTGCCAAAAACTTTGAATTTATTGCAAGTCTCATATCTTTTCCTTGCAAACTTATAGGCACTTTTTCATTAATATTACCAATTTCAGCATTTGCATCAATTTTCATAACATTTTCTGCTATTTCAATTTTAATAAGGTTAGCCTGCACATTTCTTGAAATAATTGAAACTCTATCCAAAGTTTGTTCAAATTGTTCGCGATTAACTTTAATTTCTGTAACGCTATCACGAGGAATAATTCTTTCATAATTTACAAATTCGCCTTCCAAAAGTTGTGCAATAACCTTAGTGTGTCCCATATCAGCCATAATTTTTTTATTATTTAGTGATATTGTAACAATTTCGTCATTATCATTCATAAGTTTAGAAATTTCATTCAAAGCCCTTGCTGGAATAACAACATTAATATCTCCACTTGGAACACTTAATTGTTTTTTTGTAATTGCAAGTCTTAGGCCATCAATTGCAACAAATGAAATATCTTTTCCTTTAACTTTTAACAAACACCCTTTAAGAATTGGTCTTGTATCATCAATAGCAGCACAAAATGCTGTTTTGTTTACCATATCTTTAAGTTGTGATTGCATCATTGAAAAAACATTTTCATATTCGTTATCAATAAATTTTGGATATTCATCAGTTTTAAAAAGCATAATTTTTGATTCACTATCCATATATTTAATATTCAAAACTTTTTCATCCAAACACTCAAGTTCAACTTGTTGACTTCCCATTTTTCTCACAAGCTCTGACATAAGCTTTCCTGGAACAACAATTTCTCCCTCAAGCATAATTTTTGCATTGATAGTGTTTTCAATAGTAATCTCTGTATCAGATGCAGTAAGAGTCAATTTATCTCCGTAAGCATCAATTTTAACACCTTCCAAAATAGGTGCATTTGTTTTTCCTGATATAGCTTTTGTTACTTTTGCCAAAGAATTTGCTAGGTCAAGTCCATTGCAGTATAGTTTCATATTTTCTCCTTATAACATTATGTTATTTGTTAGTTATTTTTATAAATTAATAATAAATAAGTTATTTTGAATTTTTTCAGAATTATTATTATTTAGTTATTTATAGATAATAATATATATAATAATACCTGTGGATTTGTGGATAACTGTTAATTTTAATAAAAAATCATTAATTTTAAAGCAAAAAATAGCAATTTTATTAAAAATTATAGTGTAAAAAATGTGGATAAAGAAAGATAAGTTATGCACATTTATAAACAATTTTTTAAGGTTGTCCACAAAATATAATTTTATAAAATTTTTTACAAATTAAATTACTATTTATTATACGAATCTTTATTATTTATTAATAACTAATTTCTATCCATTTTCTTATACAATATAAATAAAAAATATAAAAACAAAATGTAATTAATAATTTATAATAAAAAAATAGTATATTAAAAATATTATTTTTATTTTTTGTTTATAATTTCATATAAATCTCTAATGTAATTTGCATATTTGTAGTCAGATGACAACAAACTTATTATTTTATCTCTTGCGTGGATGATAGTTGAGTGATCTCTTCCACCCATAAAATCTCCAATAGAAACAAGAGGTACAGAAATTAGGTCTGAGATAAGATAAATTGCAATTTGTCTTGCTTCAACAATATTTTTTGTTTTCTTTTTTCCAATAAGATCTTTTTGGTCAAGATGAAAATAATCAGCAACACATTTTAAAATAGTGTTCATTGTAACAGGTCCACTGATGTTGTCAATGTCGTCTTTTAGGGCATTGTTTACAATATCAAGATTGTCTGCTTTAATATTGTTTAAAGTGCAATAAAAAATAACTTTTGACAAAGCGCCTTCGAGTTCTCTTATGTTTGTGTTTATACATTCTGCAATGTAGTTTATAACATTATTTGAAACTTCAAATTTTTTGTTGTAAGCTTTTTTTCTTAAAATAGCAATTCTTGTTTCAAGGTCAGGATTGCTTATGTCAACAGTCAAACCACTTTGAAAGCGGGAAGTAAGCCTTTCATCAATATTGTCAATTTCTTTTGGGTGACAATCGGATGTGAAAACAATTTGTTTTTTTGATTGATACAATTCATTAAATAAATGGAACAAAGCCTCTTGTGTGCTTGGTTTTCCAGAAATAAATTGAATATCGTCAATCATCAAAACATCAAGATTACGGTATTTATTTCTGAATTGTCTGTTCATATCTTTTGAATTGTTATTTCTAATGCTGTCAATGTAATCATTGGTAAAGTTTTCAGAAGTCATGTAAATAATTTTCTTTTTTGGAGAATGTGATTTAATATAATTTCCAATAGCATGCATTATGTGAGTTTTTCCAAGTCCAACACCACCATAAATAAATAATGGGTTGTGCTGAACTCCCGGATTTTCTGCAACAGTTTTTGCTGCAACAAAAGCAGCTTTATTACTGCCACCAGTAACAAAGTTATCAAAAGAATAACTTTCTTCAAAAGAAGTGTAGTAATCTTTATTGTTTGAGTTTTCTTCTTCAATGTCAGTTTTTTGCTCTGTAATTATTGATTTTGGTGCATCAATAAAACTATCAACATCATCTGGTGTGATAATGTTAATGCCATCAATATAAGGATTAAATTGCATTACAGCTTTTTCAATCAGTGATTTATATGATTTGTTTATTGAATTTTTACAAGACTCATAAGGTGCGATAAGAATAAACTTGTTATCGCTTATAGAAATAGGCTCCAAATTTGCAATAAAAACATCATAGAAAATTTGAGAGACAGATTTTGATATAATTGGAAGTGCTTTTTTCCAAGTTTCTTGTATTTCTGCTAAATTAGTATTCATAATCATATTATACTATTTTTTTTTGATATTTTCAAGGCTTTTTATATAATAAAAAAATTTTATTTAAAAAATTAAAAATAACAAATTTTTAATAAAAAAACATTTATAAAGCAAATAGAAATAATAAATAATTAAAATTTTAAATAAAAAATTTTATAATTAAATAATTTTTAGGCTATAAATAAAATTTTGGGCATAAAAAACAATAATAATATAAAAGAATTGATAAAAAAAAATAATTATGATAAAATATTTACAAGGTATTTTATGAATGTAAAAAAAGTGCAGCTTATAAATTTTAGAAATTATCAAAAGCAAGACATTACTTTTTGTGATGGCTTGAATATTATTGTGGGAAATAATGCAAGTGGCAAGACAAATATGGTGGAAAGTGTTTATTATAGTGGATTGGGAAAATCTCCAAGAACTTTTCAAGATAAAGAACTTGTGAAATGGGGAGAGGAAAGTGCTTATATTAAAATTGAAATTGAAAAAAAATACAGAAATCATATTATAGAAATAAACATTGATAAAATAGGAAAAAAAAGAATTGCAGTAGATAAAATTCCTGTAAGAAAAATAAATGAATTGATTGGAATGCTAAATGTTGTTTATTTCAGTCCAGATGAACTTGACATAATAAAAGAATCTCCAGTGCTTAGAAGAAATTTTTTAAATATAAGCCTTTCACAACAAAAAAAGAGTTATTATTTTTCTTTGGTAAGATATAACAAAATTTTGGCACAACGAAACAAATTGCTTAAAGACGAATATGATACAAGTGTAATAAAGGAAACATTGCCAATTTGGGATAGTCAACTTGCAGAAATAGGAACAAACATAATTATTGAAAGATATGAGTTTTGTGAAAAAATGCAAAAAATAATAGAACTTATTCACAGCGAACTTACAGGTGGTGAAGAAGTGCTTACTATGGAATATGAAAGCAAAATAAAACTTTCTGACAGAGAGAATATGAAGGAAGAATTTCTTAAGCTTTTAAGTGAGAGTTATGATAAAGACATACATTTAAAATATACTACAGTTGGTTGTCATAGGGATGATATAAATATTAAAATAAATGGTATTGAAGTAAGAAAATTTGGTTCACAAGGTCAAAAAAGAACAACAGCGTTATCTTTAAAGCTTGCTGAAGTAAAACTTTTTGAATTGGTTACTGGGGAAAAACCTATTTTAATATTGGATGATGTGCTAAGTGAACTTGACTCAAAAAGACAAAATAAATTGTTGGAACATATAAGAGGCGTTCAAACACTTTTGACTTGTGCTGGTTACAATGGAAAATATGACAAAATAATTGTTGTTGACAATGGAATGGTAACAAATAATAATCAATAAAAATTTATGAGAGATAAATATTAATAAAAAAATAACTTTTGAAATAAATTATTTAAAACAAAAGTTATAATAAGTTAAAAACAAAAATATAATAGATTGAAAATAGACAAAAATTTTGAAAAAACTATCAAAAATCGGTATATTTTTGGAAAAATCAATATTTTTTATTGATATAAACAGCATCTGAAAGGCTTATAATTAAGGATGTTATTTTGCAAACAAGGTTGTCAACAAGATTGTCAGAGGCATTTTTCAATTCTTCAAAAGGCCTATTTTTTATGTCCCCAACTTGACCTAAAATGCCAATATTTCCAATAGAGTTAAGATTTTTTCCAATAGCTTTACCTGGACAAATGCCATGTTTTGTTATCTTAATTGAGCCAATTTCTGTCTTATTTCCAAGTGCACAATCAATTGCAATAACAAAATCATTTTTATGACAATTGATTATATGATTGTAAAAAGTCATATAATTTAGTGCAGTTATAGGATATTGAGTTGTGCCGTAAACAAAAGCATTAATATTGTTTTTTATCAGTTCGTCGCCCACTTTTGGTGCCAAACTATCCCCTTTTACTTTTGGAGTGCCAATACAACAAATAACCATAATTACCTCGAAAATCACTATTAATTTATGATAATATGTTAATTATTGCTAAAAAAAGGGAATAAATTCATAATAATAAAAAAAATTTTAACAAAAAGTAAAAAAAAACATTGCTTTTACAATAAAAATAGTGTAGAATAGTAAATGTAATATAATACATATGATTAATTTTAGAAAAAAGGAGATATATTATGAATAGTTTAATATTGTGTGAAGCTATGCAATTTAAAAATCTAGCAATAGATTTAGCTATCGCCGCTATTATTTTATTATATTTCTTATGGGGATTATTAAGAGGATACACAAAACCTCTTACTGCTTTAATCAGCTGGGTATTGGTTATTCTTTTAATTTATTTCTGTGCAAAACCTTTAGGAAATCTATTTATAAATGATTTAAAAGTGGGACAGGGTATTCGTAGCTTGTTTGAGCATACATCTCAATCTCAAGAATTTATTGATAATTTTGTAAAATATACTGGTATTCTTTTGGGATCAGCATGTATTTTCATTGTTGTAAAATTTATCACAATGATAATAAATATCTTTATCAAGAAAGCACAAAAGCCATACAAAAAATCAGCTGTAAACAGAATTGTTGGTGGTTTGCTAAATATAATAAAAGGTGTTTTGTGGGTATTCATTATTCTTGCTATCTTGTATCCAATTTCAGAGCTAATCAATATTAACGGAGCTCCAGTTGTTAAGGATTTGCTTGATGCAAATGTAATGACAAAATTCTTGATTGATAAAAATCCAATTATGATGCTTTTTAATCTTTTAGTTAAATAAATAAAATTTAAGCCTCGCAAAAGCGCAATTCCCATAGGGATTAAAAAACAAAAATTTTATAAGAGTTGCACTTTCAAGCGATGAAAAAGAACAGGGTTTCAAATCGAAGACCTGTTTCTTTTTACATATTTATTACAACTGACTGACTAACTTTATTACTTCTTCTTGCTATTCTATACTTGTCAAGCGACAGAAATAAAAATTCAAGGAGAAACAAAAAAATGAAAAAACTGACAAAAATTTTGATGAGTGCATTGTGCATAGCTGCAATCGGTAGCTCTATGGCTGTGCTCGGCGGTTGCGCTAGTAAAAAGGAAAGCATTACCGTTTCGGGTTCGTCTTCCGTTACACCAATAATGGAAAAACTTGCGGCGGAATACGAAAAGACGCACGACGTAAGAATTACGGTAAATATGTCTACGTCCGGCGCGGGTATAAGTGATACGCAAAACGGCTTAAACGATTTCGGTATGTCTTCGCGTGAACTGAAATCGAGCGAAACGGGTGTGAAAGGCTATACGCTTTGTATGGACGGTATTGCCCTTATCGTCAACAAAGACTGTTCTGTTACGGACGTGAGCAAAACCGACGTGAAAGCACTCTATGAAAGCGGAACGGCAATTCCCGACACTTCGATAACGGCGGCAATCGGCAGGGATGCGTCAAGCGGAACCCGAAAGGCGTTCGACGAGCTTTTGAAAATCGAAAACGGTTACGCAACGAACGTTGCCACTCTTGCCGAAACGGGAAATGTTATTGAAGCGATACAAGGCTCGACAAACAGTATCGGCTACATATCTTATGGCAGTTTGCAAAGTACGGTCAAAGCGGTAAGTCTTGACGGAGTTGCGTGTACAACCGAAAATATTATGAACAAAACCTATGCGTTGCAACGTCCTTTCGTAATCGTACTCAAAGAAAACGGAACGCTGTCGGCGGCGGCACAAGGCTTTTACGACTACATCATGAGTGCGGAAGCGCAAGCGGTTATTACAGGTGCAAATTATATTTCGGTAAAGTGATATGATTACGCTTACAAAGAATAAAACGGCAAAGTTTTTTTCAAAGGAAAATATTGCAAAGGCAATATTTATAGCCCTTGCGACATTTTCCATTCTTGCCGTGTTTACGATTATCGGTTATTTGCTTTACGCAAGCATACCCGCTTTTCGCGATATAGGTTTTTTCAGGTTTATTTTCGGTTCGGAATGGTCGGCAAAATCGGAAACTTTCGGAATATGGCGAATGATTGTCGGCACGTTCTTTCTTACCATATGCGCCGTTCTGCTTGGCGGAACGCTTGCGGTCTTTACGGCAATTTGGCTTGTATTCTATTGCCCTAAACGGTTGAAAAAGATATATACGCAGATAGTAAATTTGCTTGCAGGTATTCCGTCTATCGTGTACGGTCTGTTCGGGTATAAATTTTTAATGCCGTTATTGGTAGATATATTCCACCCGAATAATGCGGGTTTCGGACTTTTGGCGTGTACGCTTATTCTCTCGGTTATGATATTACCGACAATAACTTCCATAACCAAAAACAGTTTGGAAGCCGTACCTATGCACTATTATGAAGGCGCGCTTGCGCTCGGCTGTTCAAAAAATCAAGCGGTATGGAAAGTTTTGCTGCCCGCCGCAAAGAGCGGAATTATATCGGCAATCATACTCGGTATAGGTCGTGCAATCGGCGAAACAATGGCTGTTCAGATGATAGTGGGTAACGGTTCGGGTTATCCGTTCGGTGCGTTCGTGCCGTTTACTACGCTCACAAGCAATATCGTACAGAATTGGGGTTATGCAACGCCGTCCGAACAGTCTGCGCTTATTGCCGACGGGTTTGTATTACTGATTTTTATACTTATTCTCAATTTATGTCTTATGGCTGCAAAAAAGGACAGCAAAGGCGGCAATAAATTTTTCTCTCGAAGATTGAAAGAAAGCGATCAAAAAGATACATTAAAAAGCTATCGCCGCACAGGTAGCGCTTGCGATGCGCTATGGATAGTTTCTTGGGTTATTTCTTTGCTCGTTGCGTTCGTTCTTGCGTTTATCGTTATATTCGTTTTCGTAAAAGGCTTTCCGCATTTGAGTATTGACTTTATGTTCGGGGAAAGCGGTAACGCACACACGACGCTTGCGCCCGCGTTTGTATCAACGATAATGCTTATAGGTCTTGCGCTCTTGCTTGCTCTGCCGCTCGGTGTAGGCGCGGCAATCTTTTTGAACGAGTATGCAAATAAAGGAAGCGTTTTCGTTAAAGTGATACGCTTGTTCGTCGATACGCTTGCCGGTATTCCGTCGATAATATTCGGGCTGTTCGGAATGGTATTCTTTGTAATCGGTATGAATATGGGCTATTCTCTATGGGCGGGCGGTATTACTTTGGCTCTTATCATTTTGCCTACGATTATACGCAGCACCGAACAAAGTTTATCGGAAGTGCCCGATAGTATGCGTGAAGCAAGTTACGCTCTCGGCGCGGGAAAATTGCGGACGATTTTCGTTGTCGTACTGCCACAGGCAATTACGGGAATTATAACATCGATTATTCTTTCAATCGGAAGAATTGTAAACGAAAGCGCGGCTCTCATATTTACGGTAGGCTCGGCATCTACTTTTATTCCGCAAGGTTACGGAGATAGTGCGGCAAGTTTCGCCGTTCTCGTATGGAAGTTTATGAGTAACGGTTTGCAGGTCAACGAAGCCTACGCTACGGCAAGCATATTGCTTGTATTCGTTATCATACTCAATTTGCTTGTTTCCCTTGTGGAATGGCTATTTAATCGGAGAAAAAAGATATGAAAAAACACATTATAGAGCAATTTGATTTGAGCGGCGATATTGCCGTTTCGGTCAAGGAAATGAATTTATACTACGGCTCGTTCCATGCGCTTAAAAGCATTTATATGGATTTTCCGAAAAACAGGCTTACCGCTTTAATAGGACCTTCGGGTTGCGGTAAATCCACGCTCATAAAATCGCTTAACCGAATGAACGATTTAATTGAAGGCTGTAAAATAACGGGTGAAATCAAAATCGGCAACACCGATGTTTACGCAAGGAAAACAGATTTGTCGCGCCTTCGGAAAAACGTGGGTATGGTGTTTCAGCGTCCAAATCCACTTGCTATGAGTGTTTACGATAATATAGCATACGGTCCGCGCACGTTCGGAATACGCTCTAAAAGCGAATTGGACGGGATAGTCGAAAGCTCGCTCAAAGGCGCGGCTATGTGGGACGAAGTAAAAGATAGGTTGAATAAATCCGCGCTCGGTCTTTCGGGTGGTCAACAGCAAAGGCTTTGTATTGCCCGTGCGCTGTCCGTTGAGCCGCAAATTCTTTTAATGGACGAACCGACGAGTGCGCTCGATCCCATTTCTACCGGAAAAATAGAAGAACTCTGTCTTGAACTAAAAAAGAATATGACTATTATTATGGTAACGCACAATATGCAGCAGGCGTTCAGAATAGCCGACTATACGGCGTACTTCCTTTTGGGCGAAATGATTGAAATGGACGAAACGAAAAAGTTGTTTGCTCATCCGCAGAACAAAAAAACAGACGATTATATCAACGGTAGATTTGGTTGATATTACAATTTTATTACAAGTGGCATATTCTCAACACTTTATTTATCAAACAAAAAATGATATAATTAAAGCAAGGTGATATTATGAAAGGTACGATTTTTATTTTAGAAGACGATACAAGCATTTGTGGACTAATCAAGGTCGCATTAGAGATGAACGGCTTGGATTTCAAGGCGTTTTCAACCTTGAAATCTTTTACCGCCGCACTTTTGGGCGAACAGCCGGACGTTGCATTGCTTGATATAATGTTACCCGACGGAAGCGGTTTAGACGCTCTGCGTTTTATCAAAGAGAAATTTCCTGCCGTAAGCTGTATTATGCTCTCCGCACTATCGAAGGAAGAAGATAAGGTAAACGGTTTGAATATGGGCGCGGACGATTATATAGCAAAGCCCTTTTCCGTATTGGAACTTATGGCAAGAGTAAACGCAAGATTGCGCGGAAAACAGCAACAAAGCGTTTTGTCGGTTGGTAATGTTACGCTGAACTCTGAAACTTTCGTCTGCGAAATCGACGGCAAAGAAGTATCGCTCAATCATAAGGAATTTGAACTATTACAATATTTTATGGAAAATCACGGAAAAGTTTTATCCCGTGAAAAACTTTTAACCGAAGTTTGGGGGTACGACGTAGGCGAAACGCGAACGCTCGACAATCACGTTGCCCGTCTTCGCAAGCTCGGCGTAAAGATTGAAACGATATTCGGTGTGGGGTACAAATTATGAAATGGCGCATTTGGATTTTATCGTTTGGAATTACGTTTGCCTGTCTTTTTGTCTTTTCTTTTGCGGCAACGCAAGTTTATTATAAATCGTCCATAGACGACAGCAAAGAATATTTGCGCGTTTATATGAACAGCTTTGATGAAACTTTGAATTTGGACGATTTGAACGAACAAAACGCCGCCGCCTTTTCGGAAAAATTGAACGGCGCAAGGGTTACATTTATGGACGCGCAGGGTAACGTACTTGCCGACAGTATTGCCGAAGACGATTTGGAAAACCATTCAGACAGATCGGAAATAAAAGACGCCATTTTCAACGAAGAAGGTTTTGCAGTGCGTGGCAGTTCTACGCTTGGTAAAAATATGGTGTACTATTGCAAAAACTTCGACGGACAATTTTTAGTGCGGATTGCTATATTCACCGATACCGATTGGAGTATTTTTGCAAAATCATTGCCTATTCTCCTATATTTCTTCATCTTGTGTATAGTATTGTGCGCCGTTATAGCCTTTGTATCAACGCACTTTATCTTAACGCCCGTAAAAAAACTTGCAAGCGATGCCGCGAACAATCCGCAGGTTACAAGCAAGTATTCCGAATTGCAACCCGTAGCTGATATTCTCAACGAGCGCAACCGCAATATTCAAAGACAAATGAGCGAGATACAATCGGAAAAAGAGCTTGTGGAAAAAGCGCGTGTTTCAAAAGACGAATTTATATCTAATGTAACGCATGAGATGAATACGCCGCTCACATCTATTCACGGCTATACTGAACTGTTGCAGGCGGGTGGTATGACCGAAAGCCAAATAAAAACGGCGTATAAAACCATTCTCACGCAAAGCGAACGTCTTACAAATTTGATTGCCTGTATCATCAATTACAGCGAAATCGACAACGACGATTTATCCCCTTACGAAGTGGACTTTTCCGCGCTTGCAAGAGAAACAATTTCCGCATTGAAACCCGAAGCTGACAAAAGAAAAATAGCGATAATAGAAAAAATAGATGATAACGTAATCGTAATGAGCAGACACGAAAGAGTAAGCGAAATCTTCGGAAATCTCGTGCGAAACTCCATCAAATACAACAAGGACGGCGGCAGTATTACGGTTACGCTCAACTATCAAGGGCTGACTGTTGAAGATACGGGAATAGGCATTGCGGAAGAAAATATGAGCAAGGTATTTTCTCGCTTTTTCACGGTTGACAGGTCGCACAACGGCAAAAACGGCGGCTTTGGTTTGGGACTTGCCGTTGCCAAAAAGATATGCCAAAAGTCGGGATGGAAAATAAGCGTCGAAAGCACGCTTGGCGAGGGCAGTAAGTTTACCGTTGAATTTTAGAAAGTCGCTTTTCGACAAAACTTTCCAAAAATCGCAAACATTTGTTTTGAAAATCTATTGACTTTATACTGTCATAGTGATAAAACACATAGCATACCACAGTAGTGTAATGAGTGGTATTGTACCCTTTTGAAATGGTGTGCCGAACGGATAACGGTTATGAGTTCGGCAGATTCCGCAATGAGCGACAGCTCGGAAGGTTTGGGCAGTATAGCCGTCCGTGCCTTAGCTTATGGAAAGGGCGTAAGTTTTGTTTTGTTACGCAAAATTCGTAAGCCGTGATAGGCTTTTATAAGTGTACGATTTTTTCGGAAAACGACACTAAAACCAATTCTCTAACTTAATAGAATGACCAACCATCATAGAGCACATTATGTTGCTAAACACGGTTAGAAGTCGGTGATACAAGAAGTCATTAGCGGCTTTTTTCGCGCCTTTTTTACGGTATCTATTCCACTCTTTCTTGCGTGGACGAAGATATTAATTGTTCTCAAACGGAGGTAAACGCAATGACAATAAGACCGCCTTAAGCGGCAAGCAAATGACAAGCAAAATCACAAGACACGGCAAAATCGAAGTCTACCACGCGGACGGACAAAACAGGCAGAAGAAATAAACGCATTTTTAATGAAGAACGGTTACACGAAAGTACGTCTTATAGAAGCGAGATATAAATCATTATTAGAAGAAGCCACATAGAGAGAGAAAAACGGACAGTAACCGAAAAGCAAACTAAACTTATGTGTTCTTCTTGTGGAACGGGAACAAATAACTTGAAACGCCCGATTTCAGACAAGGAGTACCATTATTAAAACGAACAAGGCAACCACACCTAAGGCAGATATACTGTCTTACTACTACGAACAAGAGAACGGCGCATTTGTAAGAAGCCGTGAAAAAGTTATTGGGAACGCGGGGCATATTTTTTTTACAATTTTTGATTATAAATTTTAATGTAAAAATTTTATTTGATATTGACTATATGCAAATTTTTGTGATATAATATTGAAAATAAAAGTTTAAAGGTGCAAAATGGTTGCATTGGTTACGGGTGGAGCAAAAGGCATAGGAAAAGAAATTGTAAAAACATTTGTAGCAGCAGGCTACAAAGTTGCTTTTTGCTATAATAGCAGCGAACAACATGCATTTGAGCTCTGCAATCAGCTTAATGGAAACAGCGAGCTTAATTGCATTGCTGTTAAATGCGATGTCAGAAATTTTGACAATGTAAAAAATTTTGTGCAAACAGCTGTGGATGTTTTTGGCAGAATTGATGTTGTCATCAACAATGCAGGCATTGCAGATTACAGTCTTTTGATGGATATGGATGTTAAAGGCTGGCGTAATGTAATGTCAACTAATTTAGACAGCGTATTTTATGTTTGCAATCAATGTTTACCACATATGTTGGAAAATGGTGGTGCTATTGTTAATATTTCAAGTGTTTGGGGCATTTATGGTGCAAGCTGTGAGGTTGCTTATTCAGCATCAAAAGCAGGTGTGATTGGTCTTACAAAAGCATTGGCGCAAGAGATGGGTGGCTCAAACATAAGAGTAAATTGTATTGCAGCAGGTGTTATAAACACAGATATGAACAGCTGCCATTCAAAGGAAACTATTGAGGAACTTATCCAAAGGACACCATTAAACAGATTGGGAGATCCAAAAGAAATTGCTGAAACGGCATTGTTTTTGGCATCGGAAAAAGCAAAATTTATCACTGGCCAAGTTGTTGAAGTTGGCGGTGGTTTCAGATAAAAGGAGAATTAAATATGAAAGTTTTATTGTTGCAGGATGTAAAAGCACAGGGTAAAAAAGGCGATATCATTGAGGTTAGCGATGGATATGCTAAAAATTTTCTTATAAAAAAGAAATTGGCAATTCAAGCAACAAATCAAGTTATAAACGAAACAAATCAAAAGAAAGCTAGCGAGCAAAGAAAGTTGGAGATTGAAAAACAAGAGGCTATCAAACTTGCTGAAAGATTAAATGGCAACACTATTGTTGTGGAAATTGCTTGTGGGGAAAACGGCAAAATGTTTGGCTCCGTTACAGGTAAGGAAATAAGCGAATCTCTTTTGAAAAGTGGTTATGACATAGACAAAAAGAAAATAAACATTAAAGAGCCAATCAAAACTTTTGGTGTTTTCAGCGTAGAAGTTAAAGTTTATGCAAATGTAACAGCTACAATCAATATCAGTGTGGTAAAAAAATAAGGTAACAATAAATTATGGATAAAGTACATTTGATAAATCACATTTTGATTGATCACAAAATTGCAATTTTGAGGGACGAGACAACAAAAAGCAAGCAGTTTAGGGAAGTTATTGAAGAAATTGCTATGCTGGAAACTTTGGAAGTGTTAAAGGATGCTCCAACAAAAAGCATAATGGTTAAAACTCCACTTGAAACAGTTGAGCAAATAGTGATTAAGGAAAACAGCATTGTTATTGTGCCGATATTAAGGGCAGGACTTGGTATGGTAAATGGTGTGACAGCTCTTTTGCCAGCTGTGAAAGTTGGGCATATAGGAATGGCAAGGAATGAGAAAACCTTGGAGCCAGTGGAATATATGTGCAAACTTCCAGAGAATATTGAGGAAAAAATGGTTATTGTGCTTGACCCTATGCTTGCAACAGGTGGTTCGGCATGTGCTGCCATTCAAGCATTAAAAAACAGAGGTGCAAAAAACATAAAAATGCTTAACATTTTGGCAGTGCCAGAAGGAATTAAAAAAGTAACCGAGCAACACCCAGATGTGGATGTGTATATTGCAAAAGTTGACAGGTGTTTGAATGAAAAAGGGTACATTTTGCCTGGACTTGGAGACGCAGGGGACAGAATTTTTGGAACAAATTGAATAAAAAATATCTGACTTGATTGTCAGATATTTTTTTGTTGAAAAGTGTTTTTAACATCAAAGAAAAAAGTTTACTTTTCTGGTATTTCTTCAGTATCCACAGCCTCAACTTGATTGGTTGTTGCATTGTTTTGCAGGGTAGCAGTTGCTTGTAAGATTTTGCCTGCATCCTCAATGACATTTTGAACATTTTCAAGTTCTTGTTCAACTATTTTATCATTGTCGCTTTCTTCAACAACATTCATTGCCTCTTCAGCAAGTAATCTTGAGAAAGCCTCTCTTGCAAGAACGCCAAGCCAAATTTTTATGTTTTTAGCCTTGTATTTTGCATTTGAAATAGCCTCTTTCTTTGTTGCAGTTATTTGTTTCTTTTCTGCAGTAATATCTTTTGCCGTCAAATTCAATGTGGCTTTATTGATTGCTTTTTCATTCAATTCTGCCATTTGAGTCTCAAATTGAGCTGTTGCATTTGCGATATCAATTTTTGCTTGTTTTTTGTTTTGTTCATATTCAGCAAGCGCATTTGCTTTCCACTCTGCAACAAACACTTTTTTGCGTTCTTTCAAAGCTTTTTGATCTGCCACAAGTTTTGCAAAAGATTGCTTTCTTTGCTCTTTCAGTTGAGTTTTTCTCTCTTTCTTTTTGGCTTTTATTGCGACCGAAGCCTCTTTTTCATTGCCACCATTTGCAATAATGCTTGCTTTTATCTCTTCAAGCTCTTTGTTGTAGGAGTCAAGAGCCTCTTTTTCAAGTTTTTGTTTTGCCTCTAGGTCAGCTTTTTCTTTGGCAGCAAGTTCATTTGCAGCTTGTGCCTCAGCGTCTTTTTCAGCAAGGAAAGCAGCATAAGCTTTTTCTTGTTCTTCTTCGCTTGCATTTTCCAAACCACTATCTGCAATAACTTTCTTTTTCTCCAAGCTTTCCTTAATAATAGTCATTTTCTTTTTGTTCAAAGTAATGAATATGTAAGGAATTGTTGCCAATGCACTTGCAATGATAACAATAATAATAATTTTTTCAATCATTGGGTCGCGTACTGCTGCATTGGATAAAATGGAATAATCTGTTTCACCTGTGGTTGCATCGGCAACAAGTCCTGCACCTTCATATATCCAAGTGAATACGACTGTAGAAAGTATTAAACCAAGAGTTGCAACCATTGCTTGGAAGTTTTGTGCAAAGCCTTCAATTCTCACGCCTAGTTTGTTTTGTTGATTATCAAATCCATCTGACATTATTGTATTTTGAATTATGTATTGAGGTCCTAAAGCAAAGTTGAAGAAGAACAAAGCCACAACAAACACCCAAAAACCACTTTTGAAAGTGAACAACATAATAAGTGCTGCCACAACATTCAAACCGTGCGCTAAAAGGGCAGAACCTCTTGAGCCAAGCCACATGATAAGGAATGGAGCAAGAATTATTCCAGGAGTAAAACCAATAGAAGTGATTGTTTGAACAATTCCAAGGATACCATCATTGCCAAGTTGATATGCACAAAGCCATGGCAAAAGTTGGGTCAAAACGCTTTTAAAACCTTCAAAGAATTTGCAAATGGTAACAATCCAAAATTCTTTGTTTCTACAAAGTAGTGCAAAACCTTCAAAAAATTTAACGCGTTGTTTTTTAAGTTTTGGCATTACAACACGCTCTTGAGTTGTGTACATAACAAGCAAGCCTAGTGCAAAACCGATTATTGCAAACAAAGGCATCAAAATACGATAAGTCCAAATGTTTCTCATTGCAGTTTCGCCAAAAAATAACATACCGATTGTTGGCAATGCAAATTGAATGATACTTGGTCCTAGGTTGCCCAAAAATTCAGAAAAGCCCATTATTTTTGTGCGTTCGCCTGAGTTTGGACTGATAACTTGTGAAATACCCATATAAGCATTGTTAAGCAGTGGCTGGAAAATACTTAAAAGGTTGAAGAATATACCAATCAAAATACACTTTGTCAGCATATCTGCCGTAGTAGGAACGCACCAAGTAAGTCCGATTACAGCCAAAATACATGGTAAACCGGCATAAATCATGTAAGGCCTAAATTTGCCGATTGGTGTGTCTGTGTTGTCAACAAGATAGCTAACAATAGGCGTTTTGATAACGCTTATTATGTTTGTGATAATAAACAATGTCATAATATCACGCACGCCAAGTCCGTAAACAACAGAAATCAACAAACATTGGGCAGTTAGATTTGCATATTGCATAAGAGATGCAAATGTTTTAACACCAATACCACCAACAGAAAAACCTGCGATTTCTTTGTATGCAACGCTGTCACCTCTTTGAGGTCGTTGCCAGTAACGCCTTAAAAAGAGCATTCCATTTTGAATTTTTTCTTTCATAATAATTCCCTCAAAATAAAAGATTTAAATTTTTATTAGTTGTAATTTTTTTGCCAAAAATCAAAAAAGTATCGATTTTCGCAGTCTTTTTGTACAAAAAATATGCTTTTCTTCAAAAATTTAGTTGTGTTATATTGTGTTTAAAATAAAAGCATATTTGACTTTTTTAAAAAAGAATTTTTTTATTTTAAATTAATATTCTTCTCCGTTACGAATGTTGAATTTAAAAGATTTTTCTTCTCCATTTTCTGTGTATTCAACACCGATAATATCTTGTTTAACAAACTCAGCTTTTTTAATGCAAATATCTTTTGGTGCAAAAGTTTCTTTTAAAACAGCTTTTTGAGCATCGTTGTAATTTTTGATATTGTCAGAGATAAACAACAAGCTTCCAAAGGTTGAATTGATTTTTGCAATCAATTTTCTTTTTTCAAAAGTCATTTTCATATTTTCTTCGCGAAGGAAGAATACATCTGGGTCGTTCATCCAAGCTCTGCCATTCAAATGGCGTCTGAATATAGCATTTGATGTTGCGTGTGGATTAGAGCAGTCTTCACGAATAGTATTTCTGCTTATCCAATTTTCTGTAATATCTGCACCAATACGGCAGTAGTCAACTTTGCCAAAGGCAGGGAACATAGGCACACCACAACCCAAAATCATTTTGTCGCCCACACATTCACGAAGAAAGTCCATTACATCTGTCATAATTTCGCCACGGCTCTTGTTGTGCATAGGAACAACACAAGCACCATACAAAAAGTCAAGTTTAACCAAATCATAGCCCCAGTCGTTTAGCACAACATCAAAGCAATGTCTAATGTATGCCCTAGCGTCTTCGTTGTAGATATCCAAAGAGTAAAAACCACCCCAGTTGTGCCCTGTTTTGTAAAGTTTGCCTTTTTTATCCCTAATAAACCAATCAGGATGTTTTTTGAAAAGCTCGGAAGATGGAGTGCATGCAAAAGGAGCAAGCCACAATCCTGCAACCATACCACTTTCGTGAATTTTGTCTGCAATGGCTTTCATCCCACTTGGAAATTTTTTGTTGTCAGTAATAAGCCAATCGCCAATTGCTTGTTGATATCCGTCATCAATTTGGAAACAATCAAATTTCACATCTTGATTTATTATGCTGTTCAAATCTCTGTTAACAATCTCTTCGGTAATATTGTTGTAGTAATTATACCAAGTTGTGTAGCCATTGCGTTTTTTTGTTTCTCGACAAGAGGTGCCGATAAGTTTGAAATATTCGTCAAAAGCAACATCATATTCGCCTGTAACAAAGGCAAACTCCAAAAGCTTGCTTGGATTGTTATAGGTTACGCCTTCAAGCTCTTTTGAAATGATAATGTTGCTGTTGTTGCAATCAAAAGTAACAATAGTGTAGCCGTATTTTTCTGTCAATGTTCCAAAAATGTTCACATTGTTATCATTGCGCACATATCCATATGACCAACCATAAAAAATGCCTGCTTTTCTTGGGAATTTCCAAAAATTGTTGTCGCCTGACTTTGATAGCCCCATGCTTTTGCCAAAGGAGTATTTGATGTAAAACTCTGTTGAGCGTGAAAGTTCTTTCATTTGCCAGTTAGGTTCATATTCAAAACTATCTGTCCAACTTTGGTAGCCATTTACAAAAATTTTGTCGCTTGCATTGTATGAATATGGAAAAATAATGTCAAATTTATCAAATGAAATAGAGCATTTTGGCAAAACGGAAAGAGATAAAACATTGTTTTCCTCTTTAACATCCAGTTTAAAATGCTCACATTTAGTGCTATTGCAAATGTATTTTTTGTTATCTACTCGATAAGCGATATTGTAAGAATAATTTCTCATAATTCCTCCGATACAATTATTAAATATAATAAGTTTTATTTAATTTTCAAGTTAATATGTGTTTTAAAGTCGTTATAATAAAACTTGAATATTAAAAAACCAATAAAATAGCACATATAACAAAAGTATACCATAAATATAGGGTAAAGTCAACCCACATTTTGAAAGATAATAATGTCATAAATTTCTCAAAAAAGCATTATTAATTTGTATTTCAAGTTAAAATTTATTCGCAATTTCCTTTTAAGTATAAAGGCAGAGAAAAAGCCTTTAATCGCACAGCGTTAAGAGCTTGAGGAATTGTATTGCATTGTGTCAAGATTTTTAAAATAACCACTTTAAAATGCGAATTTTGACATAATGACAAGTGTTTTTGAGCAAAAAAGATAAAAAATTAAAAATTTTTAGCATTTTTCTATTGTTTTTTTAATTTCTGCGTGGTATAATAATTATAATAAAAGTATTACGCACGCTCACGCGTGAGAGCAATATAATTAATTTGCAAAACAAGCTTTTAAAGTAAGTTTTCAAATTAAAAATAATATTTTATCAAAAGTCATAAACAAATTTTTAATTTGCAAAAAGTGATAGTTTTCACACAAGGAGTTATTATGAGTGAACAAAAAAAATATGACCAAAACGCCATACAAGTTTTGGAAGGATTGGAACCAGTTCGCAAAAGACCGGGTATGTATATCGGTTCAACTGATGAAAGAGGTTTGCATCATTTGGTTATTGAGGTTGTGGATAACAGCATTGACGAGGCAATGGCAGGTTATTGCGACTTAATCAAAGTTGAAATTACCAAAGAGGGAGCTATTTCCGTTGAAGACAATGGAAGAGGTATTCCAACAGGTATTATTGAAAAGGAAGGCAAATCAGCTGTTGAGGTTGTTTTGACAAAATTGCACGCAGGTGGTAAGTTTGGTGGTGGTGGCTACAAATTTTCTGGTGGCTTGCATGGTGTTGGTATTTCAGCCGTAAATGCTTTGTCAGAGTGGCTTGAGGTTGAAGTTTGTCAAAATGGCAAAATATTCGCTCAAACATACAATCGTGGTGTGGCACAAACATCACTTAAAATTATCGGTGAAACTGAGCGTACAGGCACAAAAATTGTGTTTATGCCGGACGATACAATTTTTGAAACGGTGGAATTTCAATATCCACGCCTTTTGCACAGATTAAAAGAACTTGCTTTTTTGAACAAAGGCTTGAAAATCAGTTTTAAAGATAGCAGAGAGGGCAAAGAGCAAGAAGACTTTATCCATTATGAAGGTGGCATAAAAGAATATGTAAACGAGCTTAACAAAAAGGATGCTTTGCTTGCAGAGCCATACTATATGAGTGTTATGGCAGAAGATTATCAAGTGGAAATCGCTTTGCAATACAATGATTCTTACAGCGAAAATATCTATTCTTATGCAAACAATATACATACAGAGGAAGGCGGCACACATGTTGACGGCTTTAAAAATACAATTACAAGATTGTTTAATGAATATGGCAAAACACTTAATATTTTAAAAAACGAAGAAAAATTGAGTGGCGATGACTGCCGTGAAGGTTTGGTTGCTGTTGTAAGTGTTAAACTTACTGACCCACAATTTGAAGGTCAAACAAAAACAAAACTTGGCAACAGTTTTATGCGTAAGGTGGTTGCAGATGCAGTTTCTGAGTCTTTTGGTGCTTTTCTTGAGGAAAATCCAAAGATAACAAAAGATTTGGTTCTTCGCTCAATAACTGCAAAAAAAGCAAGAGAGGCAGCAAGAAATGCAAGAGATCTTACAAAAAGAAAATCTTTTTTGGAGTCTACAACTTTGCCGGGTAAGCTTGCTGACTGCACAGAAAAAAACAGTAAACTTTGCGAGGTTTATTTGGTTGAGGGGGACTCAGCTGGTGGCACAGCAAAGCAAGGCAGAGATAGGCGTTTCCAAGCTATAATGCCACTTAGAGGTAAAATTCTTAATGTTGAAAAAGTTAGGTTGAACAAAGTGCTTGAAAGTGAGGAAATCAAAAATATGATTACAGCTTTTGGATGTGGCATTTTGGAGGACTGCGATGTAAACAAGTTGAGATATGACAGAATTATTTGTATGACAGATGCCGATGTCGATGGCAGTCACATCAGAATTTTGTTGCTTACATTCTTTTACAGATATATGCGTCCAGTGCTTGAGCAAGGGCATGTGTATGCAGCACAACCACCACTTTACAAAGTTTCAAGAGGTGGCAAAAATGAAAAGTATTTTTATGATGCTGAGTCACTTGAAGAATATATGCAAAGCATTGATAGAAAAGGCGAATTGCAAAGATACAAAGGTCTTGGCGAAATGAATGCAGAGCAATTGTGGGATACAACAATGAATCCAGAAACAAGAACTTTGTTGCAAGTTAGTATGGAAGAGGCAAAGAACGCAGACGAAGTATTTACAATGCTTATGGGCGACGAGCCAGAGCTAAGAAGACAATTTATTGAGCAAAATGCAACAATGGTTGAAAATCTGGATGTATAAGTGAGGAGGAATTATGGCTGACAAAGAAAAGGAAAAACAAGCTCAAGAACTTGAAAATATTCTTGAGAAATCAAATATAAAGAAAATAAATATCGAACACGAAATGAAAAAATCATTTATCGCATATGCAATGGCGGTAAATGTATCGCGTGCTATTCCTGATGTTCGTGACGGCTTAAAACCAGTGCACAGGCGTATTTTGTATGCTATGAGCGAACTTGGCTTGACATCTGACAAGCCTTATCGTAAATGTGCGCGTATCGTCGGCGATGTGTTGGGTAAATATCACCCTCACGGCGACACAGCTGTTTATGAGGCATTGGTAAGACTTGCACAAGATTTTTCAATTCGTTGTCCGTTGGTTGATGGTCATGGTAACTTTGGTAGTGTAGATGGCGACCCTCCTGCTGCACAGCGTTACACAGAGGCAAGAATGAGCAAAATCGCTGCCGAAATGATCAGAGATATTGATAAAAAGACAGTTGATTATTATCCAAATTTTGACGATACATTGATGCAACCAGTTGTTTTGCCTTCAAGATATCCAAACTTGTTGGTAAATGGTAGTGATGGTATTGCAGTTGGTATGGCAACATCCATTCCACCTCACAATCTTGGCGAGGTTATTGACGGAACAATTGCTCTTATGGAAAACCCTGAAATGGATATTGAGGAGCTTATTGATTTGATTCCTGCACCAGACTATCCAACAGGTGCATTGATAATGGGTAGAAGTGGCATTAAAAAGGCGTACAGAACAGGAAAAGGCAGTGCTATTTTGCGTGCTAGGGCAGAAATTGAGGATTTCAACAACGGCACAAGACAACGCATTGTAATCACAGAGTTGCCATATCAAGTTAACAAAGCAAAGCTTATTGAAACAATTGCAGAGTATGTAAAACAAAAGAGAATTGAAGGCATAAGCGACATTCAAGAGCAATCTGACCGTGATGGTATGAGAATTGTTATTGATGTAAAAAAAGATGCACAAGCACAAGTTGTTTTGAATATGCTTTACAAACACACAAGCTTGCAAATCAGCAACAGCATAATCTTGCTTGCACTTATTGATGGCACTCCAAAGGTTATGAATTTAAAAGAAATTCTAAGAGCATATATCGAGCACCAAAAACAAGTTATTGTAAGGCGTACACAATATGATTTGGAAAAAGCTTTGGAAAAAGAGCATATTTTAAAAGGCTTGGTAATCGCTTTGCATAACATTGATGAAGTTGTTGCAATTATCAAAAAATCTGAAGATAAGTATGATGCAGCAAACAAGTTGATGGAAACATTTGCTTTGTCAGATAAGCAAGCAAACGCAATTTTGGAAATGAGATTGCAAAGACTTACTCATTTGGAAATTGACAAGCTTGAACAAAATCTTGATCAATTGGAAAAAGACATTGCAGAGTATCGTGATATTTTGGCAAAACCACACAGAGTTGAGGAGATTATCAAGACAGAAATGCTTGAAATCAAAGAAAAATATAATACTCCAAGACGCAGTGAGTTGAGTTATGATTACAACGACATTGATATTGAGGATTTGATTGAAAAAGAAGATATTGTTATCAGTCTTACACATCAAGGCTATATCAAGAGAATGGCAACAGATGAGTATAAGGCTCAACGCCGTGGTGGTGTTGGCGTTACAGCACACAAGGCAAAAGACGAGGACTTTGTGGAAAATGTATTCAACTCAAACACACACGAGCCAATTTTGTTCTTCTCTAATTTTGGAAAAGTGTACAGATTAAAAGCTTATATGATACCAGAAGGCTCAAAAACAGCCAAAGGCAGGGCGATGGTTAATCTGCTTAACCTTGCTGATGGCGAGAGAATTAACGCAATCTTGCCACTTGCAGAGGGATCAGAAGGCTATTTGGCATTGGCAACCAAAAAGGGATTGATTAAAAAGACAGACCTTTCAGAATTTGAGCGTATTCAAAGCAATGGTAAAATTGCAATCAGATTGCAAGAGGGCGACGAGCTTATCGGTGCAATGCGTACAGACGGCGACAACGAGATTATTATTGCATCAACTGGCGGAAAGTGCATAAGGTTCCACGAACAAGATATTCGCGACACAGGAAGGTCGTCAATGGGCGTAAAATCAATCAGTTTGGATAAAGGTGAATTTGTGGTTGATGCAACAATCGTGCGTGAAAATACCGATGTTTTGACAATCACAGAAAACGGCTACGGAAAGAGAACAGACATTGACGAATATAGGTTCCAATCTCGTGGTGGTAAAGGTATTAAAGTTGGCGTGCTAAACGAAAAAACTGGTAATGTTGTAAACTTGAAACTTGTGTCTGACGATGAGGATGTTATGATTCTTGCAGACAATGGCGTTGTAATAAGACTAAATGCAGATTCAATCAGCAAAATCGGCAGAAACACCCAAGGTGTAAGGCTTATGAGATTGAAAGATGAGGAGAGCAAAGTTGTGTCCTTCACAATAGTGCCAAGAAGTGAGGAAGAGCCAGCAGAGGATGCTTTGGCAGAAACTGACGGAGAGGATATCCAAGCAGAAGATGTTGCAGAAAGCATAGAAGTGCAAGAGAACAACAAAGAAAGTGTAGAAGAGTAAAATATCTTTTGATATCAAATTAATCTTTAAAATAAGTAGTAGAATTTATATTTTTAATTTAAAATATTTTTTAACTTAAAAAATAATCTATAGTTAATTTAAATCAAAAACTAAGCAAAAAAGGTTGCAGAAAATGCAACCTTTTTTGCTTATAATCGCTCAAAAATCGATATTAAATCAAAAAATCGTGTTTTGTCATTAATAACAATTAAAGAAACAACATAACACCATGATAAACAAAAATATGGATGCTTATTGCAATCAAAGTCAATGTTATGATTAGTATGTTATCAAAAAACAATTGAAAAATAAATTATGGTAGTAAAATCAAAAATAAAATTTATTTTCTACAATGAAATAGTAAATTATTAATTCAAAACAATAAGAATTAGTAAATTTTTTGTGATAATAAAATAAAATTTGAAAAAAATCAAAAAAATTGATAACATATCAATAATATTGTGTTAAAATATTAATGATAAAATTAAAAAAACAAGGTAAGTTATGGAAAATAAAAAAATATTAATTCAAGGTGTTGCAGGTTCATATTCTCATATTTTTGCAAAAAGCTTAGGTTATAGCGATATTGATTTTGTTGCAACTTTTGAAGAAGTAGTTCAAAACATTGAAAAAGGAAATTATAAGTATGGCATTTTGCCGATTGAAAACTCCACAGCAGGCGATGTTCGTGAAACATATGACTTGCTTGATGTAAGCAATGTTTGTTATGTTGCAATGGGTGACATAAAAATCAATCATTGTTTGCTTGGTGCAAAGGGTAGTACTATTGTGGATATCACAAAGGTTTCCTCTCATCCACAAGCACTAATGCAATGTGACAAGTTTTTGCAAAAAGGCAAATATCAGTTGTTCAATGAATTTAACACAGCCATTGCAAGCAAAAAATTGGCAGAGGAAGGGGACATTACACATGCCGTTATTGCATCAAGACTTGCTGCCGAAATATATGGACTTGAAATTTTGAAAGAAAACATTCAGAATGTGGAAAACAACTACACAAAATTTATTCTTTTGACAAAAGATTTGCAAGAAGTAAAGCAAAATAAAATTGTCAGTGTCGCACTTGAACTAAAGGACAAGCCTAATGTGCTTGGAGAGTTGTTGAATATTTTTTCTGAATATCATATCAACCTAACAAGAATACAATCCAGAAACATCCCAAATACTTGCTTTAAAATCAGATTTTATATTGACTTTGAGGGCAGTATTAATGATGAAAAAATTAAGCAACTGCTTACAAAAATTTCAACAAAGTGCCTAACTTGTAAGGTTAGAGGAGTATATTAATAAACAGCCAATGTTTGTATAAACAAAGATAATTTTAATCAACTTTTAAAAAATAATAAAAAACTAAGCATCAGACAAAATAAAAATTTATTTTAAAGAATGATTCCAGTTAAACACTGAAATCATTCTTTTAAGTTTTTGCCGTATTTTTGGTAGGGCAGTCTATATGCATTTTTTGTTGTTCGTGTAGCGTATTTCTCTAAAAAAAATGTATTAACTTGTTGCATTATGCTTTTTCCCGTAAAATAATATAGTAAGGAAAAATTTATTAAAATATTACCATTATATTTGCTAGAGCATAAAAAACAAAAAGCGCTCAGAAAATGAACGCTTTTTTGATTATGTTGTAATTTTATTTTGTTTCAGGTGTTGCTGTTGGACCTTGAACTTTACATCTGAACAAGCCTGTGCAATATTTTTGCATTGTTGTATAACCAGATGTGCTTTCCAAATCAAATTGACGATACAAAGCGCCAATTTTGCTTGTTTGAGTAGAGCCATAAATATCCAAAGAAATGTCTGTTTCAAGAGCTGTTGTTGCCAATGTTTGAATTTTGTTTGCAAAATCAATAGAGTCACTTGAAATGTTGTTCATAATTTTGTTTAGGAACTCGCTAGCGTCCTCATCCAATCCAACGATATATGAAAGTGGATTAATGTCTGCCCCATTAGTCAATGGTGCCAAATCAATGAATGCGCCACCATAAATATTGCTTGGAAGAACTTTTGTTGCAACGCCACTGCCACCTAGTCCTGCAATAGACATTTGATAATGCAAGAACATAACACCATTAGCGCTTGCGTTTCTAACCAAATCAGGGTGGAAATCAGGCATTCCTAAGTCTTTAGTGTAAGACTTGTAAAGCTCTTGGTTGTTTGCGTCATTTGTAAATATAGAGAATTTAATCAAATGAGTAGCATCGTCTTTTTTCTCAGTAGATTTGATTTGTTGTCCAATAAACTTGTCAAAAATCAACAACTTATTGTCACTAGGGTCAATGTAAGACAAGCTTAGTTCAGAACCATTTGCATCAAATTTTCCGTTTGCATCAAAGAAACCATTTTCGTTTTCTTTCCAAACAAATGGAGCAACGACTTCTTCTGCAAAAGGCCTATAACTAGATTCACCAGTTGTGTCAAGCTTACCAGGCAAATTGTTCAAGTTGTAAATGATACTTCTCAACTTTTCGTCATCACCATCAGCGTAGTTGCTATTTAGAATTTGTTTACCAATCAATTCGTATACATTTGTACTTGCAAAGCCACTTGTAGTAGTGTCGCCAATTTCAATTTTGTTTGATGGGATTAGTGCAATGCCTTGTGCAGTAAACTTATCAAATGCGTCTTTTATTGATTTACCAATGTCGCCAGTAACTTTTTCTGTGTCAAAAGAATCTGAAGATTGACCAGTAATTTTTGTTACCATCTTAAGCAATGTGTTGATTTTTTCGCCTTCAGCATTGTTGATTTTGATTGTTGTTTTGTATCCATTGTTATCAGCTAAGTCATTGTCATCAAGCAGTACATCTGCCTTTATAACAAGATATTTAGCTGCAAAGTTATCCAAATTGATTCCGTTGGCACCTGTTGATTGATTTTCACTATCAAGCAAAGCTGCTATTGTAAATGAAAGAGTTTTTGTGTCTACATTCATTTGCATATCAACAAGTTTAAAGTTTTTGTAGAAACCAATATCTGTGATGATAGTAATTTGTTTGCTTATCAATTTTGCAAACTCAAGTGCAGAAATGTTCAAATTGCCAGACTCAGCAGAATTTTTGTTTTCTTTTATATCTTTCAAATTAAAGTTATCGCTGATATTAGCCTCTGACAAGTTAGCTCCAATATTTGTCAAAATATCAAATGCATTATCTTCGGTTATAGGCCTATTTGCCAAGTTTTTCATGAAGAATTTCTTTGTCAATTCACGGTTAATAAAACCATTTGCACCTGTAAGGTAAGTAGTGCCTACATTGTCAACAATATCGCCATAGCTGTCAATCAAATCAGGGTCACCGTAGTCATAATAGCAAGCCATTGTTTGTTGAATTTCTTCAGCACTCATTTTGTCAGAAGAATCTTTGTTGATGATGCCTGCCACAACATCATAGATTGTAGGAAGTTGCAAGCCACCTTTTGCAAATTCAACTTGAATTTCAGCGTTTTCGCTTGTTGCAAAGCTGTCAAGTGCAGGGTAGATAGCATCGCTCAACTTTTGAACAATAGCATCTTTTGAGTAAGATGTGCCATTCAAATTTTGCATAAGCAGTGCAATAGTTTCAAGCATCTTATCGCTTTCGTTCATAATTTCTTCATCAGAGCCGTCTTCGCCAGCTTTTGTATAGTTGAAGATGATATCGCAACCTTGAGTTTTATCCATGTTAACAATAATTTTAACATAAATTTTTTCAGGGAAGATTGAAAGCATAAATGGTTGCAAGCTTGTTGGAACATTTGTAAGTTGATTTTTAATCATATCTTGAATGTTCATTCTTGCGTAAATATCCATTTTAGTTTCTGTCATATCAAGTTGACAAATATCCAAGGTAAATTTGTCGCCAAGTTTATCAGCAATCAAGGTGTTCATAATCTGAGCAAGTCCCTTGTCAGTGAACAAAGATGCGTGTTTCAATTCGTCTTGAGTATATTCATAAAGAGCTTTGCCGTCTTTTTCTTTTTTGATATTGATTTTTGAAGGAATATTTTGCAATGCATTTGTAAAATCTTTTGCCTCAATATCTTTATAATAATTCTCATCCACACCAAAAGCTGCAAACAAGGCATTTCTGTCCGCCTCATAATCTTCTTTTGTTGTAATGTTTGTTAGTCCATTTTCTTTGAAGTAAGTTTCTTCGTTATTGTCAAAATCAAGACCGATTGTGTGAAGGTGTCTTACCATCAACAAGAAATCAGATGTTGAAACATTTGTAATTTTCATTGTTTTCAATGCTTTTTGCAAAATGTCAATTTCAACATAGCTGTTGATAATATTGCCGTCAGCGTCTAAAGAATTTGCAAAAATGATACCATTGCCATTTTCGTCAATCATTTGAGAAATTTTGTTGAAATACTCAAAAATTGTTGAACCAACTTTGTTGAAATTGCTTTCGATAACGCCGTTTGTCAATTTTGTATCAATAGTTTTAAGCAAAGTTTGCAATTTTTCATTGTCAATCGCATTAATTCCCAAAACAGGAGCTTTGTCAAGTTTTGGAGTAGTTGTTGCAGTCAAGAAAATGCTTTCAGGAACAATACCTGTTTTAGTCATAGCAATTTTGAAAACATCTTCAGAAAATTTAGTTTCTTTTTCTTCGTCGTTTTCAGTGTTTTTGTCATTAAAGATGATGTCTGTTATCAAATTTCTGATGTTAACTTTGATTGTAAGAGACATTGTTGTTGCTTTTTCGTCAAATTTGTTTCCTGTAAGAACGCATTGTTTGATTTCAAAATTATTTTTAATTAATTTTGCGTAGTCGATACCTTCTTCGCCATTGTTCAAGCCTAAATCAACTTTGTCGATGTTCAAAACAACTTGTTGTAACAAAGCACCAATCATTTTGTCAGTGATTTCCCACTTTCTTTCTCCACCATTAAAATCTTTTAGGCTAGAAAAATCAAATTTAGAACGCTCCAACAATTCATCCAAATATGTATTACCTGTCAAGCTACCATTTTCGCTTGCAATAGGATCTTTTGCTTGATCAAGAATGTCAGAAACAGACGCAGATTCTGATCCAGTACCACCTTTTCCTACAGGAACAAGATTTAAAATATCGTCAATAGTGATGTTTGTATCCAACAAAAGAGCATTTTCTAAAGTGTTAAAAAATGCATCGCTGTCTGCTTTAGCATCAAATGGATTAGTGATAATTTGGCTTTCATCAGCTTTGTAAAGATTAGAAAGCATATCAGTAAGCTCAAAGAAAGTAAGACCAGTGTATTGCTCGCCAAACAATTTATATCCACCAAAAACAGCAGTTACACCAATAACAAAAACTAAAACAATTGAAATAACACAACATTTTAGGCAAGAGTGACTGCTTGAGTGATTTTTATGACGATAAGCATAAAGCTTATTGTATTTTTTAGTAACCTTTTTAAGTTTTTTTGCATCCTCTTTGGACAATTCATTGGAAAGAGACTCGTTTTCCAAACGACACATTTCTTGCCTATATTTTTCCTCTCTTTTGCAAGGCTTAGGCATATGTTTTTCTTTCCAGTTTTCCTCTTTAATTTGCTTTATATCCTCTTCAGACAAAAGGTCATTATCACAAAGAGTAGAGTCATTGTTCGCAACATAATCTTTTGTGTTGTGTTTCTTTTTCATCTTTGAAGGATTTTGTTCAAAATTACTCCTGTTGAATTGTTCACTCATAGGTCAATTCTCCTTTTTATCGTTTTCTTCACTGCCAAACAAGGTCAGTGAATTTTCCGTATTGTTTTTAAGTCGTTTGAAATTGCTTGCATGTGTGCTAAAGATCAATACTAACCAAGCCACAAGCAAAACCAAACAAATGTAGTAATAATTTTCCCTTATCAAACAATTTTTTATGATGTTTGTAACCACAAGCAATGATATTGCAAAAAGAGATGCAATAAAGCCTTTTTTGGCAAAGGCAAGATATGCTAGCATAAGCACAAACGCCACCGCAAAAGCGATAGGGGAGATAACAGCAAATGCACCTAAACTTGTTGCAACACCTTTGCCACCTTTGAATTTTGAAAAGCAGGAAAAAATATGCCCCAATACGGTTGCTAATCCAAGAACATGCATTGCAAGGTTGCTGTCCTTGAAAACAAATTTGCCAATTAAGGCAAAGGCAATACCTTTTGCGCAGTCAAGTACAAAAGTCAAACATCCCCAAAACTTGCCCACTGATCTCAACATATTCATAGTGCCGGGATTACCTGAACCAAGTTTTTTTATGTCTTTGTTTTTTATTGCCGCAATTAAAGTTGCAAAGTTTATGCTGCCGACAATGTAACAAAGAGGGATAAAAATCAAATAAAGGTATACATCTTGCATAATTACTCGTATTAATTTATTATAATAATCTATGCTAATTATAACACATTAATTTGGCAGTGTCAACGACTGCAATATAATAAAAACAAAATTTTATTGTTAAAATGGAAAAAAATGTTTGATTGAGCAAAATATTAGAGATAAAGCTGCTAAATTTTGGCAATTCCACAAATTATGCATTAAGCCTATTTTAAACTTAAGATGTCAAAAGCCAGCGATTTTCGTTTTGAAAATCAGAGCATGAGATAAAAATAAGTGGTAATTTTGATATTTAAATGAAAATCAAACTTTTGTATTTGGCTGTCATAATATTGTTATGATTACTTTTGCTTTTATGTCAAACACAAAAAGAAATATCACTTTAAATTAAAAAGCAAAGTATTTGTTTTTAGGAGATATAGCAAAGAACTTGAGTTTTGCAAAATAGTAAAAAAATGATAGTATTGTACGCAGCAATATTGTCAGATTGATAAATTTTTGCTGTGTTTTGCAATAAAAAACAGCTTAATTTTCATTTCAAATAGTGCAGTTAATTGTTATTGTCTTAACTATGTCTTTTAAAAATTTTTCAATATGGCTATTCAAATGTTATTTTGCAAAACAGTAAATATGGGATAAAAACGCAAAAAAAATCGCTTTAATAGCGATTTTCGTAGCTTTTTTTGTTGTCAATTTATTTTTATTCCGATAATTGATTCAATTTGTATAGCACCATAATCTCTGCCGTCCACACTGTTTTCATAATTGTCGCCTATGGTAAACACCTCTCCGATTTTAATTGTAAATTTATTTTTAGAGTATTGGCTTGACAAAAAATAATATTGATTTGCACTTAGTGGGAAAATCATATCTGAATTTTCTTTTCGCAAAGTTTTGTGATTGTTCACATCTTGATAGAGCACAAAAGTATCTCCTGCAACGCCCACAACTCTTTTGATAACTTTTTTGTTTTCAGTAGGTTTTTTGTAAATTACAATATCATTAATTTGAGGGTTGCGATTTATTCTGGAAATCATAATCATTTGTCCATCAATCAAAGTTGGCGACATTGATTCACCATAGATTGTGGCAGGTGACACAATAAAAACAAAAATAATCAACAACAAAAGTAAAACAGCGACAACGCCCATTAAAATTGCCGTTATTCTTTTTTGTTTTTTTGAAATAGGTTGTTTTTGTTCCTCACTGTTCAAAAGTTTGTTGTTTTCCATAATCCCTCAATAATTTTTTGTTTAAGTTTTGGCAGTCTATATTCAATATATGCATTGTTCTGCAATATGTTTTTAAGCTTACAAAAAATGCAAAAAACATATTAACAAAATGCTATTCTTTTTTATTCTTGTGGTAGGTATTTTTTTATGATAGAAGGCAATTTATTCAAATCTACCATAACAGTGTGTTCGCACTTATCGCATTTTATTTTAATATCACAACCTATCCTCAAAATTGTCCAGCAATTTCCACCACATGGATGAGGTTTTTTTGAGATAAATTTGTCGCCTATGTTATATTTCATATTTATACCCAAATTATATTGTTAAAAAGCACTTTTTCTGATTGACAAAAAACTAACTCTTTAACTTTAGTCCAAGTTTTGATTGGATAAAGATTTTTGCTCACAAAAGATGTTCGTGGTATTTTTATGCTTTGCCATTCATCCGATGCAGGAAGACTCAGTTTTGCATAAAAAGAGTTTAAATCGTCATCAACAAGCTCTACGATAATGTTTCTTGGTTTTGTAGTGTAGTAGTCAAATTGCAACAAAACTTCGGGATTGGTAATTGTTTGTCCATCAATGTTGTAACAAACTAAATCGCCTCTGTCCGTTGTGATTCCTTCCAGTCCCAATGCTCCTTTTTCAAAATGTATATTTGCTTTGTCTGCAAAAAAAGCAGTTTCACGAGGATAAAACGCGTTTGTGCCAAATTCCTTGTCAAAAATCATTCTGCTGTTATGAGCATTCAAACGAATATTCTGTTGTAGGTTGCTTGGTTTTATTGTCAGTTGAGGAGAGGTGTACATTGAACCATTACGATAGTAAACAGTACAAACAAGACTTATTTCCTCATCTGGATTGTAAATTTTAATTTTTTGGCTTGCCGTGCCAACAAGGTCAGTATGAACAGTGTAGCCTATCCAGTTGCGTATGCCTTCCACTTCTTTGCCGTAAGCAATATGGATTTTTGCATCAACAACGGAATCGTATTCCATATCAAAGTCTGCATAAGCCCAAAGCCTACCATCAAGCACAACAAATCTGCCTTTTGGTGGAGTAACCATTTTTCTGTCATTTGAAATATCATCCACCCAATTAAAAAGAGTGTATAATGCTTGCTTATAAAGATTTTGCGAACATCCTACAGATACACACTCATAGTGAGTAACTTCTTCTGGAATAAGTTTTAATGTATCAGAAAGGGAAGAGTAGCTGTATTGTCTGTTATTGGATGCACCAAGAAACAGTACAGGGCACTTTATGAATTTAGCATATGATGGACTTGCACAACACAATGACCAAATATTTCTTTCTGCAAGCTGTGATAAAGGTACATCTTCAGACAAGTTGCTATTAAATTCATCATAGCCAGTGTTGTTGATTGGAATTATTCCGTCCAGTCTGTCGTCCATTCCTGCAACCTGCCACAAAATGTTTGCACCATTGTTGATCGCAGCCATAAGCACTTTGCTTGGAGTAACAGATGGCGAAAAGTTTTTGACAAAACTTATTACTTGCCTTGTGATTTTGCACCAGTTGAAAAGACATGTGTTGTCTGCACCATAGTTGCAGGTGTTAAGATGATCTTTGCTAAAAATATAGTTGCAGTATTCCAAACTATGTGGGTAACGAGTGTAGTGCTTGGAATTGCTTTTTCCTGCAATGTCAAAAGTAACCACTTGAAAGCCCGCTTGCACGACAAATGAAATATAGTTAAAATCAATCATTTTGTCAAATTCGGGCAAAAGAATAACAACTGCAGATGATGTTGGATTTTTTGGAAAATAAACTTGAGTGTAAACACGCACATCGCCGTCTTGTTTTGTCAAAGCGGTGAAATACAATTCGCACAAACTCATATACCCCAAATTTTTAAAACTGATTATATTTGTGTGAAAGTTTGAGGTTGTAGGTTTGAATTTTTTCCATAATTGTATGGGTGTTAAAATGTGTTTTTTCATTTTGGCAAAATTGCGTTGTGATAAAAACAACTATCTCCTCAGATTGAATTTGTGTTGCAAAAATTGTAATAATTATATTGCAACAACATATCTCCTTATATATTTTATCATTATTGTAAAAAATAATCAAGTGTTTAGCAAAATTTACTTTTGTTTAGCTTGAGGCTGAAAATCTTAAACAACATTTTTTAAGTCATAATAGCAAATAGTAAAACATAAAAAGAATCTAAATCATCAATTCATAATAAATGTGTTTGTATAATAAAGGTTATGAAATAAATTTTGTGTAAGTGAAAAAATATTTGCTAAAGATAAATTTTGTAAAAATTATCAAAAAACATTGTTTTTTTGTTAAAATGTAGTATAATGTAAATATGGTAATATTTGATAGAAAACTATTAATTCAATCTCAAAATGATAAATTAGAACGCATTTATAGGGATGTAAATTTTTTTGTATGTCTAGGCTTTATTTTGATCACCATAATGGTAACGGTGGTTATGTATTTCTTTTCTATTGTTGCAGGGCTATGGGTGGAGGCCGTAGTAATTTTTTGTTGTTCAATGTATTATATGATTATGTCTTTTGTTCGTGAGAGGATGGCATTAGGATATTATCAAAAGGCAAAGCAAATTATTGTTAACTATACAAAAAACGGACTTGTTGTTAAAGAGGTAACCAAGGAGTCGGAAAAAGATTATTTGGTTGCGTATAATGATATTCACAGAATACTTGAATACAAAGCTTATTTTGTGATTATGATGAAAAACGAAGGAAAGATTACTTTGCCTAATATTGTGGAGGCAGATGAGCTGAAAGAACAGCTTAAAACTCAAATTGGAAACGCTTATCTTGTGGTTGAAAACTAAAAATCAATCAAAAATCGGTACTAAATTATGAAAAATGATATTTTATATGACAAAAATAGCACGGATGAGGCTTTGGATATCAGCTGTAATGTGTGCCCAAGAAAGTGCAATGCCAACAGAAAAGAGGGGACCAGCTACTGCAAAAGCAAAGGCTTGCGTATTGCGCGTTTAGGCTTGCATATGTGGGAGGAGCCTTGCATAAGTGGCAAATATGGTTCAGGAACAATATTTTTCAGTGGCTGTTCATTAAGGTGTATTTATTGTCAAAATTATGATGTTTCGCAAAAATCCAAAGGATATAACATTTCTGTAAATAGACTTGTGGAGATTTTTAAGGAGTTGGAGGCAATGGGCGCACACAATATCAACCTTGTCACACCAACGCATTATATTGATTATATTATTATGGCTCTTGATATCTACAAACCACATATTCCTGTTTGTTACAACACAAGTGGATATGAAAGTGAGCAAAGCATAAAAAGGCTTGCGGGGTATGTGGATATTTTTTTGGTAGATTTCAAGTATTTTCAAAAAGACTTGGCACAAGAGTTTTCCTCAGCAAGTGATTATCCCGAAGTTGCACAAAAAGCGATTTTGCAAATGAAAAGTATTATTCCTTGTGATAAGTTTGACAGCAACGGAATGATGAGGCAAGGCGTGATTGTAAGACATCTTGTTTTGCCAAATTGTTTGCAAAACACAAAAGAGATACTGGCTTGGGTTGAAAAGAATCTTGGCAAAAATACAATACTATCTTTGATGAATCAATATACTCCTTATGGAAAAGCAATCGGAAACAAAATTATCGGCAGAAAGTTGAAAGCACTTGAGTACAAAATTGCAGTAAACTATGCATTAAAACTTGGCTTAGAAAACGCATATGTTCAAGATAGTGAAAGTGCAGATGAATGTTTTATTCCAGAGTTTTTCGGAGAAATAATGGAATAATGGTTATTATATAAAAACACTTGACAAAATTGATAAAAAATGTTAGTATACTAACAGTTAGTATGCTAACATTTTTATTTTTCTTGCTTTATGAAAAGATAAATTTGCAATACAAAATTTACAACAGGCTAAATTTTACTTCCTATAGTTTATAATCATGTTATTGAGCGTATTAATAATAAAAATATTTTTAAAAGACAAAATAACTACAAAAAGGGAAAATAAAAAATGGTGGATTTTGAAATAATATATATTATAGAAAAAATTAATGGGGATTATGCTTATTGCAGAAGTGAATCAGGAAGTTGCACTAATATTGCATTGGCATTGCTCCCTGATGATATTGACGAAGGCGATAGAATAAGATTTTGCAATTTTTCTTATGAAAAAATTTGATTTTATGCAAATTAGTGAAAATATTGTAAAGCAGTAAAAATAACAAAAACAAAACTATTGTTGCAATATAATTTTTGTATGTTTTACTATAATACTTTGCTATCCTTTATTATATTTATATAAAAAATATCATTATATATTATGTAATAGATAAGCAAAGCAATAATTATAAGTTTCAAATTAACAAAGAATTGGCAAAAAATATTTGTAAAGTCGTCCTAAACAAGGCAAATATTGTGTATAATAAATAGAAAAGGCATTTTTTTATTAAAAAATTGTAAATATTATATCAAAAGTATGGTAAATAATTCCAAATTGTGATAAAATAAAGTTTAGAATGAAATATTTTGGACGCAAAAAAGTTTTTGATAGTGCGTACTATTATAAAGTTGCGTTTTAAGAATAAATAAGTATGAGTGTGGAGGTAAACCATTGAATAAAAAAGGTGCAAAAACATTAAGAATAATCTTGATAATAGCGTTGATTGTGGCAATAATTGTATTGGTTGCATCTTTGCTAACAGATATGAATAAGCCGGAAGAAATTGCATATAACGATTTGCCAAGCAATATTTTGAGTGGTAAAATTGCAAAGCTTGAATATGTCGGCAGCAATAATATCAGAATTTTATATTCCGATTCAAAAATTAATTCAAAAAATTTCCCTAAGCAGTATGATGCTGTGTCGTATGGTGCAGGTAGGGCTGTTTTCTTTGAGCTTGGCGACCAGTTGGAAGGCTTGAAAAATGTGATTGGCAACATAAAAACAGAAATCGAGGCAGGCCGAGATGATGAACATAAGGGTGAAAAAGCTACTGACGACGAAATAAAGGCTAAATTGCTTGAGAAAAATGTTGATGGCAGCTACAAATATCCTGAATATGTAAAACTTATTGGCGATGGAACCAACTTTAACCTTACAAAGTTTATGGACTTGAATGTTAAGTTTACAGGCGACAATTTGAACAGCGACACAAGCTGGGTATCAATGATTTTCCCAATTGTTGCAACGATTGTAATGGGTATTTTGTTGTTTATTATGTTCCGTCAAATGGCTGGTTCAAATGGCAAGGCAATGAATTTTGGAAAAAACAAGGCAAAATTGCAATCAAATGTCAAAGTTAGATTTAGCGATGTTGCAGGTGCAGAGGAAGAAAAAGAGGAATTAAAGGAAATTGTTGAATTCCTAAAAAGTCCTAAAAAATTCAGCGAGCTTGGTGCAAGAATACCAAAGGGTGTTTTGCTTGTAGGCCCTCCGGGAACAGGAAAAACATTGTTTGCAAAGGCTGTTGCAGGCGAGGCAGGAGTGCCATTTTTCAGTATGTCAGGTTCTGACTTTGTGGAAATGTTTGTTGGTACTGGTGCTGCAAGAGTGCGTGATTTGTTTGCTGAGGCAGAAAAAAATATGCCTTGCATAGTGTTTATTGACGAAATTGATGCTGTGGGCAGACAAAGAGGTGCAGGCTTAGGTGGTGGCAATGACGAAAGAGAGCAAACTTTGAACCAATTGTTGGTGCAAATGGATGGTTTTGAGAAAAATGAAGGCATTATCATTATGGCTGCAACCAACCGTGCAGATGTTCTTGACCCTGCACTTTTAAGACCGGGCAGATTTGACAGACAAATTTATGTTAATATTCCAGATGTTAAAGGCAGAGAGGAAATTTTCAAAGTTCACAGCAGAAACAAACCTCTTGCTCCGGATGTAAGCTTTAAAGTTCTTGCGAGAATGACAAGTGGATTTAGTGGTGCAGATATCGAAAATCTTTTGAATGAGGCAGCAATTTTGGCTGCAAGAGCAAACAGACGCGTAATCATTATGGAAGATATTTTGGAAGGCATCAACAAAGTTATTGCAGGACCTCAAAAGAAATCAAGAACAATCACAGAGTCTGACAAGAGAATTACTGCTTATCATGAGGCAGGACACGCAATTGTTGCAAGAGTTTTGCCGGGGTGTGACGAAGTTCAAGAGGTAAGCATTGTTCCTCGTGGTATGGCTGCGGGATACACTTTGACAAGGCCAGTAAATGACGATAGCCATGTAACAAAAAATAAATTGAATGACAATATTAGTATGATGCTTGGTGGTAGAGCAGCAGAGCAAATTGTGATTTATGACATTTCAACTGGTGCATCAAATGATATTGAAAGAGCAAGTGGCATTGCAAGAAAGATGGTTACTGAATGGGGTATGAGCGAAAAACTAGGCAATATGTTCCTTGGTGGTTCGGGAGAAGTTTTCCTTGGCAGAGATTATTCTCAACACACAGCTTATAGTGAAGCTATTGCAGGACAAATTGATGAAGAAGTTAAGGAAATTATCGACCAAAACTATCGCAGAGCATTGCAGATTTTGAAAGATAACCGTGCTATTCTTGACAATATGGTAAAGGTGTTGTACGAAAAGAATACAATTTACACTGAGGAAGTTGATATGTTGTTTGATGGCAAATCAGCAGAGGAAATCATCAAAACTATTGACGAAAAAATTGCAAAGCGTGATGAGTATAAAAAAATTGAGCAATCTGTGATAACTTCAGTTGCACAACCTCAAGCTCAAAGCAATGAAGACTCAGAAAAATCCGATATCAATGAAAACTCAAATAAAGAGTTGCCTCACTAAAAAACAGAGATAGGGGGAGTTAAATTTAAACCCAAAACCCAAATCCAAGCAAACAAAAGCTTGAATTAGGAGAAATAAAAATATATTTCAAAAAAGGTGGCATAATTTTGTGCCATCTTTTTTATACTTTATTAGATTTAAAAATTATTTTGAGTTTTGTATGGAAAAAATAAAAGATTAGAAAGGGTAAAATTTCAAGTAATATTTTCGGAAAAACCTTTTTGTTTTGCATTGTTTGTTTTGCAAGAATTTTTGCAAAAAAGCTAGTAAAAGTGAGGATTTTTGCTGTATTTTCAAAGAAAACTTAACAAAATGTATTTTTTGTTGCAATTAAAGTTTTAATATGGTATACTATTATAAAAAGTCTAGTAATGAGGAAATAAATGTTACAAGTTAGTGATTTGAGTTTGCAGTTTGGGCAAAGAAAACTGTTTGATGAGGTTAATATAAAATTTACAAAAGGTAATTGTTATGGTGTTATCGGTGCCAATGGGGCAGGAAAATCTACATTTTTAAAGATTTTGTCCGGAGATATTGAGCCAACAAAAGGTAGTGTTTCAATCGGCAAAGAGGAGAGAATGTCTGTTTTGCAACAAAATCAAAATGCCTATGACGATTTGACTGTTCTTCAAACAGTGTTGAAGGGGCACGCAAGAATGTATGAAATTATGGTGCAAAAAGAGGCTCTTTATGCAAAAGAGAATTTTACTGAAGAGGACGGAATACTTGCATCTGAATTGGAAGGCGAGTTTGCTGAGCTTGGTGGCTGGGAGGCAGAAAGTGAGGCAGAAACTTTGCTTAATGAGCTGAAAATTGACAATTCATTAAACAACACACTTATGGCGCATTTGGATGCAAAAACAAAAGTTAAAGTTTTGCTTGCACAGGCATTGTTTGGCAATCCTGACATTTTAATATTGGATGAGCCAACAAACAACTTGGATGCAAAAACTACAAGATGGCTGGAAAACTATCTTATGGATTTTGAAAATACAATCATAATTGTATCCCACAACAGACACTTTTTGAACAGAGTTTGCACACATATTTGTGATGTGGACTTTGGTCATATCAATGTGTTTGTGGGTAACTATGATTTTTGGTACGAAACTTCTCAACTTCTTGCAAGACAAGCAAGAGAACAAAATAAAAAAGCAGAGGCAAGAGCAAAAGAGTTGCAAGAGTTTATAGCAAAATTCTCTGCAAATGCCTCCAAGTCAAGACAAGCAACCAGCCGAAAGAAAGAGTTGGAAAAATTGACTTTGAATGATATCAAACCTTCTTTGCGTAAATATCCTTTTGTGGATTTCAAATTTGAGCGAGAAATTGGCAGAGAAATTTTGAAAGTGGAAAATTTGACCAAAAAAGGCTATTTTGAAAATGTAAGCTTTATGGTTAAATCTGACGAAAAAATTGCTTTTCTTGCAGATAAATCCACAACAATCACAATGCTTTTTGACATTTTGATGGGGGAAGAAACTGCTGATAGTGGTACTATTGAATGGGGAAAAACAATCATCCCTGCATATCTGCCTGAAAACAATTCAAAATATTTTGACGGCTGTGATTTGAACCTTGTACAATGGATTGGACAATATTCTCCAAAGGAGCAATATGAGGAATTTTTGCGTAGCTGGCTTGGCAGAATGTTGTTTTCTGGTGAGGAAGTTAAAAAGGCTGCAAAAGTGCTTAGTGGTGGTGAAAAGGTTAGATGTATGCTTGCAAGAATGATGCTTGCAGGAGGCAATTTTCTTATTATGGACGAGCCAACCAACCACTTGGATTTGGAGTCAATTACATCGCTAAACAAAGGTATGATAAACTTTAAAGGCAATATGCTTTTTGCAACTCACGACCAAGAGATTTTGTCAACTGTTGCAAACAGAATTATTGAAATAAACGGCACAAAAGTGTTTGATAAAGAAATGAACTATGAAGATTATTTGGATATGGAATAATCTAAAACAAGTTAAAAATTTTTAAGTGAAAGATAAATTTTGCAAAAAAAGCTATCAAAAATCGGGGTTAAATTTGAAAAATGTTTGTTTTTTCAAGCATTTACAGCTGATATTAGTTTTGCAAAAAATAGTTTGGCAAAACAATAAAAATAATTTAAGCAATAAATTAAGGGTATAAAAAAGGGAGATTTTTTATGAATTATTGGAAAGAACTTAAAAGTTACAATGTTAACTCTATCAAGAGATACGCGTCAGGGTTTCCTTATGATGAAAAGGGGAATATAACGGCCGTTTGTCTTGATGGAGAGTGGGATTTCAAATGGGTTGCAAACCCAGATTTAATTCCTGAAGGGTATGAAAAAGTTGGTGCTAAGCTAGATGGCTTTGACAAGATATCAGTGCCTTCAAACTGGCAGATTAAAGGTTATAGCAAGCCAATTTATACAAATTACATATATCCATATGCTTTGGCTCAATTTAATGTGCTTACAATTCCGTATGTAAAAAAGCGTTACAATGAGGTTGGTTGCTATGTGACAGAGTTTGAGGTGGCAAATCTTGACAAAGATGTTTTTATCAGATTTGATGGTATCAACAGCTGTGGAGATATTTATGTGAACGGCAAATTTGTGGGATATTCTGAGGATACTTTCAGCCCACAAGAATACAATATTACTGATTATGTTAAGGTTGGGAAAAACAAGCTTGCCGTGTCAGTTTACAGATACACAACAGGCAGCTATCTTGAGGATCAAGATATGTGGAGAATATCAGGTATTTTTCGCAGTGTGTGGGTAATCAGCAAACCAAAAATTGAAATTGCAGATTATTTTACTCATTCAAAATTGTATAATAATTATCAATCTGCCAAATTTTTCACACATGTAACTGTATCCACAAGGGATAATATGCGCAACAGATGCGTGGTTAAAGTAAAGTTGTCTTACAAGGGCAAGCAAGTTGTGGAGCTTGAAAGTGATGTTCTTCATGTGGAGAAAAATGGATTTTCAACAGTATCACTTGAAACAGATATTGAGGAGATAAAACTTTGGTCACACGAGTTTCCTGAATTGTATGATGTTGAGGTAACTTTGCTTACAGAAGGCACAATAACAGATATTCGCAAATCACACTTTGGATTCAGAGAAATTGAAATTGAGCCAATGAGAAAGGGTAAAGGTCCATTCATCAAGCTAAATGGCAAAGTAATCAAAATTTTTGGTGTAAATCGTCACGAGTTCCATCCAGAATATGGTCATGCAGTGCCAGCTGAACTTATTGAAAAAGATATCCAGCTTTGCAAGGCAAACAATATCACCTCAATACGAAACAGCCACTATCCAAACCAAGATGTTTTTTATGAGCTATGCGATCGCTATGGTATTTTGGTTATGGCAGAAACAAACTTGGAAACACACGGACTTGCTATGTTCTTGCCAAAGAGCAGCAAAAAATGGGCTAATCAATGCGTTTACAGAGCAACAAATATGGTTCGCAGACTTCGCAATCATCCTTGCATTATCAGCTGGTCGCTTGGAAATGAGGCAGGATTTGGCAAAGATTTTGCGATTATGAAAGAGGCTGTTTTGAAACTTGACAAGTCAAGATTTATTCATTATGAGCCAGACCAATCAGGCGAGGTTGGCGATGTTTTGAGCGAAATGTATTCAAAAGTGGAAAAAATGCCTATTTTGGGAGAAAACAAACCAATGAGACATTGTGCTGCTTTATGGTCGCCTTTTGGCAGTAAATATACACCAGAAATGTATAAAAATTTGCCATTTATTCAATGTGAATATGCTCATTGTATGGGCAACAGCTTGGGCAACTTTAGTGATTACTGGGATATGTTTTGGAAATATGATCGCCTAGCTGGTGGTTATATTTGGGACTTTGCAGACCAAAGTATACTTACAAAAGAAAACGGCAAAAACAAATGGAATTATGGTGGCGACTTTGGAGATAAACCAAACGCAGGCAGATTTGCTTTTAATGGTATTGTAAGGGCAGATAGATCTCCAAACCCTGCACTTTTTGAGGTTAAATATCAATATCAACAAGTGAAATTTGGCTTGGAGAACAGTACACTTACAATCACAAATCGTTACAGATTTACTAATCTGGCAGAATTTGACATTGTCTTGTCATTTAAGGCAGAAGGCACAGAGTTTTATACTCGTACAATCAATGTGGAGTGCCCTCCAGATGGCAGTGTTGCTTGTGAATTGTTTGACAAAAAAGTTGCGTTCCCAGAGGACAAAGAAATTGTCTGTGACATCAAAATGCTTACGAAAATCGATACTAAATACGCAAAAAAAGGTCATATTGTTGCCATTGAGCAATTTGTGCTTAAGGAATTTGACTTTGCTCCTATCGCAATGTTTAGGGGTGCGACCTTCACAAAAGAAGGAGAAAATCAAGATACAATTATTGTTACTTGCGACAGCACAATTTATACAATTGCAAACAATGGTGGAATTGTTTCTGCAAAGGTGAACGGAAAAGAAAAATTGACAGCACCTATTATGCCAAACTTCTTTAGGGCAGCAATTGATAATGATGCGTTGCCACAAGTTCCTGCAATAATTTCCGATTTGATTATGGGTGTTAATGCTTGCAGAAAGGCACAAAAAACTTTGAAAGCAAAAGTGATTAATGTTTCTGAGGATAAAGGCATTGTGAGTGTGGATATCGATTGGAGTATGAGATATCTTAAAAATATGCATACAAAATATTGCTTTGGTGCAGATGGTAGTATTGATATTTCAATGGAGCTTGTTTGCTCAAAAGATCTTGAAAGATATGGTTTCAGTTGGAGATTGGCTGAAGGCGTTGACGGAGTGGAAATGTATGCAAAGGGACCTCACGAGAACTATTGCGACAGAGCTACTTCAGCAAAGCTAGACTTGTATAAAGGAATTGCAGAAGATTTCATTCATGACTATTTGTATCCACAAGAAAATGGTAACCACACAGGTGTGCGTTATGCAAATATTGGTGGCAAGGAAGGTATCAGCTTGCGTGCCGTTGACAAGGCGTTTGAAATGACAATTCATCCTTACACCGTAGATATGCTGCACAATGCAAAACATATGCACGAGCTTGAAAGAGATAAGGCGCTAACAATTTGTGTGGATGGCAAACAGCGTGGTGTGGGTGGAGATATTCCTGCAATGGCAAACACTAAGCCACAATACAAAATCTTGCCAAACGAAACACATACTTTAAGATTTGTTTTGAAATTTTAATCAAACAGATTTATTATTGTAATTAACTTTAATAAAAACAGCAAAGTGGCTTTAAAAGTTGTTTTGCTGTTTTTTTTATGGCATATATGAAAAGTAATAGCTAATTGATTTAGGTATAAGCAAAAGTTAAGAATTATCAAAAAATATCTTAGGGGAAAACTTGCAAAAAATACTTGATTTCAACAAATTTATATAGTAAAATAGTCTTATGATATCAATGGAGGTATATTCATATGAAAATGGTATATAAAGGCAAAACAAAAGATGTTTACGCAGCTGATAATGGCAACTACATTTTGAAATTTAAAGACGACGCTACTGGCGAAAATGGCGTTTTTGACCCAGGTGCAAACACTGTTGGTGTTACAATTGAAGGTCTTGGTATGGATGCTTTAAAGCTTACAACTTATTTTTACACTATGCTTACAGAAATGGGCGTTGAAAATCATTTTGTTGCTTCTGATTTGAAAGAAGGAACAATGGAAGTTAAGCCTGCTAAAAAGTTTGGTAAAGGTTTGGAAGTTATCTGCCGTCTTAAAGCTGTTGGTTCTTTCTTCAGAAGATATGGCGATTATTGTGAAAATGGTCAACCTCTTGATTATTTTGTTGAGGTTACTTTGAAAGATGATGACAGATGTGATCCACCTATCACAAAGGACGCTTTGGATATGCTTGGCATTTTGACAAAAGAGCAATATGAGGTTTTGAAAGCTGATACTATCAAAATCACAAAAATTGTTCAAGATGTTTTGGCAAAGAAAGGTGCAACTTTGTACGATATTAAGTTTGAGTTTGGTATTGTTGATGGAAAAGTTATCCTTATTGACGAAATCAGCGGTGGAAATATGAGAGCAATGAAAGATGGCAAGTTCCTTGAGCCACTTGAGTACGCTCCATTGATTTTGGGTTAATTTTTATTTAAAACCAATTTTATGACTTGCATTTTTGCAGGTCATATTTTTTTGCACATTAATTTACAAAAATATTAAAGAAAAGTTTTGGCTAAAACATTTTTGCTAATAGAAATAAAATAGCTAAAAGCATTAAATAAACTATAAATTTTTAAAAAAGGTTGATTTTGATAATTTTTTATTATATAATGTAATTGCAAAACTATCCCATATTTGGGGATAAAACAAAAAATTCAAGTAAATTGCAGCAAAAAAGCTGTTTTTTACTTGTAATTTTGCTCAAAAATAATTTTTAAGGGGTTATTTATGACAAAAAAGAGATTATTCGTAGCCATTGCATGTATTTGTGTAATGTCGCTGAGTCTTTTCAGTTTGGTTGCTTGCAAAAAGCCAGCTGATGTAGAAGGCAATGGTCAAGAAACTGAAATTGAAGTGCCAAACTCAGGCTTTGAAATTGTTGAGGATAAGGCACCTGTTCCTACAGCAACTTTGAAATATTCTTTATCTAATGATGGCGACTATGCAATTCTTATGAATATTGGTGAAAACACAAGTCTTTCTGATATTGTCATTGCCGATACTTATGCTGGCAAGCCAGTTGCTGAAATAGCAGAAGATGCTTTTGCTGATAGTAAAAGTTTGGCAAGTGTTAAGATTTTGGGCAACAACTTGCAAACTATCGGTGCAGGTGCATTCAGAAATTGTGAAGCTTTAAAAACAATAAACATTCCGGGCTCTGTAATAAATATTAATGATGCTGCGTTCAGAAGTTGTTTTTCTTTGGAAAGTATCTCTTTGCCTGAAAATTTAAGTTTTCTTGGCAACAGCGTTTTCCACAGATGTGAAAAATTGCAAGAAATCAAACTTCCACAAGCAATCACAACAGTAAGTGAGCAACTATTTTGGGGTTGTACAGCTTTAAAAAGTGTTACTTTTGCAGCAGACACAACAATAATTGATAAAGAAGCTTTCAGAAAATGTGAGGCGCTTGAAACAATAACATTACCGGATAAATTGGAGCAAATAAATGAAAAAGCATTTATGAATTGCAACAAATTAAAAGCAATAACAATTCCTAATAATGTGGAAGAACTTGGACTTGAATCTTTCCGTGAATGCGAAAAATTAGAAACATTAACATTTGTTAAGGAAGATAGCAAGTTAACAACAATTGGCATTAAAGCGTTTATGGGTTGCAAAGGCTTGAAAACAGTAAATAATATGCCAAATACTTTGACAACTATTGATGACTATGCTTTTGCAAACACTGAAAAATTGGCTCATATCACTTTAAATCAAGGCTTATCTAGAATTGGTAAATATGCTTTCCACAATAGTGGATTAACAGAAATTACTATCACAAGTGGTGTGGAAATTATTGATGCTTTTGCTTTTGACTCTTGCAAAAATCTTAAAGATGTTCATTTCCCATTAACATTAAAGTATATTGGAGAAGGTGCTTTCAGATCAAGTGGCGTTTTGCCAGAGGCAGCAGAAGGACAGCCTGAAATTTTAAAAGGCAGACAAATCAACTTTACATATGTAGGAACTAAAACAGATTTTGAAAAAATGTTGATTGAAGAGAGAGATAAAGAAGGAAACTTAATAACTCCTCAAAAAATTGTTACAACATATTATTGGGGAGATGTTGAATCTGTAATAAAAGTTAAATGCACTGGTAGTGGTGGTGCAGGAGAAGTTATTATGACTTTCGGTCAAAAAAACTAAGAAGAATTTACAAAAATTGAAAAAATGCTCTGAATTTTCAGAGCATTTTTTGTATATTATAGTGTTTTATAAAAGAAAAAGCGAACTATTATATGTTTGCCTTTAAGCATTTATTCGTTTATAATCACGCAACTTGGTGTGTACATAAATGATATTTAAAAATAACAAAATTTTTGTTGATGTGTGAGCGACATGGTATTCATTTCATATTTGAATAGTATATTTAAAGCGAGCAGTGCTTATAATGTATTTTTAATGATAGCATAAACAAACAATATTAATTATTCATTCAAAAGTCTTTCCACATATTCCATTGTTTCGTCAGGATTATATGTTTTTGCTTTTATCAACAATAAATCGCCACCTTCAAGCTTTGTTTCTGCACTGGCAAGAATTTGTTCTCCGTTTTTAGTAATCGTTTTAACAGCACATTCAGGTGGCCACAACAAATCTTTGATAAGTTTCCCGTCAGAGAAGGAATTATGTTCCACAATAACTTTAAAGCTAATTTGTTTTTGTTTTTTACCTTCGCGTTCTTGTTCAACATTTCGCTCAAGCAGTGCATCGTAAAGTGGTGGAACCTTAAAGAATTCTGCAACCAAAGTGGCTGTGAATATTGCAATTCCTGTAAACAAGAAATGGTGGAAAGATCCTGTAACTTCCATAACCAGTACCATTGCAGTAATAGGTGTTCTAACACATGCCCCGAAAAATGCAGACATTGCAATAACAATCAAAAGTTTAAACAAGGATGTTTCAAGTCCTGCAAGTTGAAATAAATTTCCAAACAAGCCACCTATCAAAGCACCAATAGTAAGCATTGGGATAAATAGACCACCTGTCGCACCACTATTTACGGAAACAGGGATTAAAACAAGCTTTATTGCAAGAATTGCAAGCAACATCCACCAAATAAACTTGCCCTCACCAATATTCATAATAAGTGAGTGTCCTCCACCAACAGTATCAACCAAAGCAATTCCAACACCACCACAAAGCAAAAATGCAAAAATCAACTTTGCCCATTGAGGTATTTTTTTTGGAATTATTTTTTGCGAGTGAATAATAAGCCAGTTAAAACCAACGCTCGCAAGTCCAATTACAATTCCAAGCACCAATAACATCCATATGTTGGCAAAAGCGAATTGGTCAGGGAAACTTCCAAAATTGAACAAATAATCTGTCCCGCCCCAAAGCAATGACATTACATTTGATGTTAAAACGCCTATTGTAACAGAACATCCAGCTGTCAAAAGTAGCATTGGCGTAACTTTTTTTTGCACCTCTTCAATAACAAATATTATTCCGGTTAGTGGAGCATTGAAAGCAACTGCCAAACCTGTTCCTGCACCTGCAGACATAATGTATCTTGTCCAAGCCATTCTGCACTTAAGCACTCTGCAAGCACCTTGTGCCGTTGTTGCACCAATTTGAATTGATGGACCTTCTGAACCAAGTGACAAACCACCAAAATATGTTAGCAGTGAAGAGGTTATTGTTGTAAGCAAAACTCTAAGCCAACGGAAAGTCAAAAGCCCTCGCAAAACGCCTTCTGTTCGTGGAACACCTGAGCCTTTGCATTCGGGAGTAATCTTAAGTAGCAAGTAGCAAAGCATTGCAATCACAACAAGTCCTGCAAGTAGCAATGGCGACCAAATTGGATTGTTATGCACTAATGTATAAATTTCTTTTGACCATTCTGTGAGCAAATTTGCAAATTTTGTATAAAGCCCTACGATAACGCCAACAAGTATGCCACAAACTCCACTATAACAAATTACAGGAATAATAACATTGCGAAAATATCCAAGAGTAGGACGCATTGAAAACTTTGACTTTGGCTTTTGCTCGGTCGCAGTATGAGTGGCAATATCTTCAATTATAACATTGGAGATATTGTCATTTTTGTCATATTCCTCATCATAAATCACATTGTTATCTTGAACATTTTGTTCTAAGGTGCGATTTTCGAAGGGTTTTTCTTCAATTTTTTCAATTTTTTGTTCGCTAGACTCTTTTCCCTGCATATTTTTATTCCGTAAATTTCTGCTTTTAGTATACTCTAAATTATTTTTTATGTCAAGCCACAAGCTTATAAAAATACAATCTTTCACTAAATGAATTGCCACTGCATATACTAGATTATTGAAAAGGTATGTTAAATTAAAATCAGCATAAAATGGGATAATAATTTATTAGATTATTGTCAAAAAAATCAAATTTTAAATGTGGGGGTAGTTTATGAAAGAGATAAAAGTTGATTTGGAATATCCAGAAATTGATATTGATTCTGTCAGTATGAGTGATTGTAGATGTTTGATGGAGGACTATGGTGGTGCAGAAAGTGAACTTACTGCAATACTTACATATATGTATCAAGCATACATTGTGAGTGATATGCCTGAATATAAGGAATTGTATGACACATTGGAGGGAATTGCAATCACAGAAATGCATCATCACGAAATGCTTGGCGAAACTATTGTCAAACTTGGTGGCACTCCTGTTATGGGTGGTATGCACAAATTTTGGAATGGCAGTATGGTAAACTATTGTAAAGATGTAATTAATATGATTAATATTGACATAAAAGCAGAAAATATTGCTATTGAAAATTACAAAAAAACAATGCGTTGTTTGCAAAACTATTCAATCAGAGAATTGATTGAAAGAATAATTATGGATGAGGAATTGCACATTTTGGCGCTTGAGGAGCAAAAACGCAAAATTCTTGGTAATTGATTAGTTTGTAATGATTTTTTGAAAGAAATTTTTTTGCTAAGAGTATAAAATGTCATTGCTAATAAAAAATTTTATTCCAAAAACTCGAAAATTGTAGTTTTGACAAATATTTAAAAGCTGAATATCCTTAAAATTTACTTAAATTAAATAATTATGCAAAAAAATGCTTGTTTTTATAGCTTTTTTATGATATCATAGTGTAGTTAAGTAAAATGGAGGTTTATCAGAATGAATATGTTAAACTCAGTTATGATGTTGCTAAGTGCAGTTGATGACTATACTGGCATAATTATTTTTAAAGATATATTAGTAGTTTTGATGGTACTACTTGCTATTGCAATAATTGTTATCATTCTTATGCAAAAAGGCACTAATGATAATATTGGTGTTATCGGCGGCGAAACAGATACTTATATGGGAAAAAACAAAGGTCAAAACAAAGAGAAAAAACTTAAGCTTGCAACTTCAATAATCGGTGGTATTATTGTGGTGTTGGCAATTATCTATTTTGTTTTAGGCGTTATTTGATTTAAAAACATATATGCGGCTGTTACCGTTGTGGTTTCAGCCGTTTTTTCTTTTTAATCGATTATTTTTGTTTTGCTATTGTTAAAAGTGTAATAATATGTTAAAATAATATGTGCAGTACAAAAATAATTTTGACATAAAAATTTTTGTCAATAATAATAAACAAAAATATGTTTTTGAAATTAAAAAGTATAAAAGTTAGTAATTTAACAAAGATTGTTTTAAATGTACAAGAAAAATTAATCATAGTATAGCAGTTATTAAGCAAGACTTAAGAGCATAGATATTCAAAAAGAGGAAATATGGGATTTGAATTTAAAATAGCAGAAAAAATAGAAAAGTTGAAAATTGACGGGATGTCTTGTCGTGCAATAGCAGGCAAGTTGGGTTTTTATTCAAATTTTGAAATTGGTGAAATACAAAAAGTTTTGAATACTATGGTAAAAAACGGCAGTTTGAGCGTGAAGAGTGGCAAATATTTTAAAGTGCGTGAAGTTCAAAAAATAAAGGGCGTTTTGCGAGGCAACAAAAGAGGATTTGCCTTTTTGACGCGTGAAGATGGTGGAGAGGATTTGTTTGTCCCACACAAAAATCTTAATGGTGCAGAGCACGGCGACACTGTGCAATGCGTTATTGTTAAAGGCGACGAGGCAAAAGTTGTCAGCATTGTAGAAAGAGGAATAACCAAACTTGTGGGAACTTTTCAAAAGGGTCAAACTTTTGGTTTTGTTGTGCCTGACGATATCAACTATTATTCGGACATATTCATCCCTAAAGGTTGCAGTTTGAATGCTGCTGACAACACAAAAGTTGTGGTTGAAATCACAAAGTTTGCAGAGCGCAGTCCAGAAGGCAAAGTTGTGGAGGTTATTGGCAAAGCAGGAGATAAGCAAAGTGAAGTTTTGTCAATTTTAAAATCTTATGGATTTTTCAACACTTTTCCAAAAGAGGCTGAGATTGAGGCAAAAAATATGCAGTCTGAATACACTGCAAACAGAACAAAATACACAGATATGCTAACAATTTCCATTGACGGCGACGACAGCAAGGATCTTGACGATGCAATTTCTGTGTTTAAATATGAAAACTACTATAAATTGTATGTGCATATTGCAGATGTTTCACATTTCGTGCGCAAAGGCAGTGTGCTTGACAAAGAGGCTTTCAAGAGATGTACAAGCGTGTATTTCCCAGGCAGTGTTTATCCAATGTTACCTCCAATTTTGAGCAACGGATTTTGCTCACTAAACGAAGGGGAAGACAGATTGACTTTGACTTGCGAAATGATGTTTGATTTTCAAGGGGAGCTTTTGGATAGCAAAATCACAAAAAGTATAATCAACAATGATTATGCAATGACTTACAAAAAAGTACAAGCTATTTTGGATGGAGACAGAGAGCTTGCAAAGCAGTATTCCAAAGTTTATCAAATGATTTGCGATGCTTATGACTTGTCAAGAATATTAAACAAAAAAAGACAAAAGCGTGGTTGCATAAATTTTGAAACAAAAGAATGTAAAGTTATTTTGGACGAAAAAGGCAATGTTGCAGATATAAAGCCATATCCATATCTTGTCAGCAACAGCATTATTGAGGAATTTATGCTTGCAGCAAACGAGACTGTTGCAAACACCATTTTCCATATGGAGTTGCCGTTTGTTTACAGGATTCATGAAGAACCTGACGGAGAAAAAATGCTTGAATTCAGAAAATTTGTTGAAAGTTGTGGGCATAGGTTGGAAAAAGGAAAAATGCACCCTTCAAAATTGCAAAAATTGTTGCAAGATTTAGAAGGGTCTCCAATGGAAAGCATAATTTCAAAAGTAATGCTAAGAAGTATGAAAAAAGCAAAATATACCACAGATAATCTTGGTCACTTTGGGTTGGCAGCAGAATATTATTGTCATTTCACATCGCCAATTCGCAGATATCCTGATTTGCAAATACACAGAGTAATAAAAGCAATGTTGGACGGAAAACTTGGAAATATCGCAAGTTTGGAAAACTGGTGTGAGGAAGTGGCTGAAGTTTCCAGCGAAAGAGAAAGATCCGCAGAAATGGCAGAGCGTGACATTGACGATTATTACAAAGCAGAGTATATGCAAAGGCACATCGGAGAATTTTTTGAAGGGGTAATCAGTGGCGTTACTGCTTTTGGAGTTTTTGTGGAGCTTGACAACACTTGTGAAGGCCTTGCTCGCTTCGACAATCTGCCAAAAGATAATTATGAATTTGTTGAAAACAGATATTTGCTAAGAGGCAGCAAGCACAATTACACTTTGGGACAAATTGTAAAAATAGAGGTTTTGGCATCCGATGTGGATAACCGCAAAGTTTCTTTCAGAATTTTGGATGAGGATGAAGAATTTTTTGCGCAAAAAGATACTGCAAATGATAAAAAAGAGATTGCTAGCAAGCAAAACAAAGCGATTTGCAAAAAAGGTAAAAAAGAGGTGGCAAAATGAGTGGTATCAAAGTTATAGCAACAAATAAAAAAGCTTATCATGACTATTTTATTGAGGACACTTTGGAGGCAGGTATTGTGCTTGTCGGCAGTGAGGTAAAATCAATAAGGCTTGGTGCTGTTAACATGAAGGACACTTATTGTTTGATAAGAGGCAATGAAATTGAACTTATAAATATGCACATTTCGCCATATGACAAGGGCAGTTATTTTAATGTTGATGCAAGAAGAGCAAGAAAACTTTTGATTAAAAAAGCTGAAATCAACAAGCTGCGTGGCAAGGTGGAACAAAAAGGTTATACTATCGTGCCAACAAAATTATATTTCAAACAAGGGCTTGTAAAAGTTGAGCTTGGTGTGGCAAAAGGTAAGGAATTGCACGATAAGCGTCAAGCATTGCAGGATAAGCAACAAGCAAGGCAGCTGGAAAGAGATTTGAAAAATTATTATAAATAAAAATAATAATTTTTTGTAAAAAACATTGAAAATTTTTACATTTTCAGCTATAATTAAGTAATAATATCAACAAATTTCATTTGCAAAACAATACGCATTCGTAAATAATATTGCAAAGGAAGATTGTAATATAGATATTATAATTAATTATAGATATTAATAATTAAAAATAAATACATAGGAGAGAAATATATGGATATTCAAACAAAATGCGTACAAGCAGGCTATGAACCAAAAAATGGCGACCCAAGAGTGTTGCCACTTTATCAGTCAACAACTTATGTTTATGACACTCCTGAACAATTAGCAAAATTGTTTGATTTGAGTGAGGAAGGACATATCTATACAAGAATAAGCAATCCAACAGTTGCCGCTTTTGAGGCAAAAGTAAATGCTTTGGAGGGTGGCGTTGGTGCAGTTGCTTGCTCAAGTGGACTTGCAAGCGAAACTCTTGCAATTTTGAATGTTTGCAACGCAGGTGACAACATTATAAGCCTTGCAACAATTTATGGTGGTTCTTTCAATTTGTTTAATGTAACTTTGAGAAAGTACGGCATTGACACAAGATTTGTGGCGCCAAATGCAAGCTATGAAGAAATTGCAAAAATGATTGACGACAACACAAAAATTATTTATTGTGAAACTCTTGCAAATCCTAATATGAACATCGCAAATTTTGAACTACTTTCAAAAATTGCAAAAGATTTTGGCATTTTGTTGATGGTTGACAACACTCTTGCAACTCCAATCATTTGCAGACCAATTGAACATGGCGCAAATATTGTCATTCATTCCACATCAAAATATTTGGATGGACACGCAAGCTGTGTTGGTGGCATTATTGTGGATGGTGGAAATTTTGATTTTAAAGGTAACCCAAGATATCCGGAATTTAATGTGCCAGACGAAAGCTATCACGGCTTGATTTATACAAGTGTGGCTCCTGCTTGCTTTAGCACAAAGGCAAGAGTTCAAATGATGAGAGATTTGGGCAGTTGTATGAGCCCTTTCAATGCGTATTTAACAAATCTTGGTGCAGAAACATTGCATTTGCGTATGAAACAGCACAGCGACAATGCTCTGCTATGTGCAAAAGCATTAAGCCAAAATCCAAAGATTGAATGGGTTAAATATAGTGGACTTGAAAATGACGAAAATTATGACAGAGCACAAAAGTATTTTGCAAACGGAATGAATTCAGGTATGGTCGTGTTTGGAATTAAAGGAGACAGAGAGCAAGTTTGTGATTTTATGAAAGCATTAAAATTGATTAAAATTGTCACTCACATTGCTGACACAAGAACTTGTGTTTTGCACCCAGCGACAACAACTCACAGACAATTATCCAATGAGGAGCTTGTTGCTTGTGGCATAAGCGAAAATTTGGTGAGACTTTCTGTTGGAATTGAAAATCCATATGATTTAATCAGTGATTTGGAACAAGCTTTGGAAGCTATTCATTGATTTAACCCCCATTTTTGGAGGGAATTTTCAAAATAAGGAGAAAATTTATGCCAATTATTATACCAAAGGCACTGCCTGCTTTCAGCATTTTACAAGACGAAAATGTTTTTGTAATGCCAAAGGTTAGGGCAGAAACTCAGGATATAAGACCAATAGAAATTGCTATTGTAAATTTGATGCCTACAAAAATAGAAACAGAAACGCAGTTAATGCGTCTTTTGGGTAATTCTTCCTTGCAGGTAAATGTTACTCTTGTAAAAATGGGCAGTTACGAAAGCAAAAACACAAGTGCGGAGCATTTGGATAAGTTTTATCAAACTTTTGACGAAATAAAAGACAAAAAGTTTGACGGAATGATAATCACGGGTGCCCCTGTGGAAACTTTGCCTTTTGAAGAGGTTATGTATTGGCAGGAGCTTACTAGAATAATGGATTATGCAGATGGCAATGTAACTTCGACAATTTTTATTTGTTGGGGTGCACAAGCTGGACTAAATTATTATTACGGCATAAACAAACCATTACTCCCAAAAAAAATGTTTGGCATTTATGCAAACAAAGCAGTTGCAAAATATGACAAATTGCTAAAAGGAATGGATGACACTTTTTATATCCCAATGAGCAGACATTCCACTGTTGACGAAGACGCTATTCGTGCAAATGAAAATTTGCAAGTGCTTGCAGAGTCAAAAGAAGGTGGAATCAGCATTGTGAAAAGTGTTGACGACAAAAAATTCTTTTTTATGGGACACAGCGAATATGACAGAGACACTTTAAAAACAGAGTATTTGAGAGACCTTGCAAAAGGGGATAAAATTGATCCACCAATCAATTATTTTGTTAATGGAGATATTGACCATATTAATGTAAACTGGCGTAGCACAGCAAATTTGTTGTATTATAATTGGTTGAACTACTATGTATATCAAGTTACACCATATGATATTGTAAAAAAGAAATAGATTTGTCTGCAAAACAGGCCTTTATAAAAATTAAAGAAATCCAATTTTTAAAAAAGCATTTCTAATCAAACGAATTATTATTTTAATGATATAAAGTTTAAAATGATTTAATTGCTGTTAAATTATTGTGTTAAAATTGCTTTTTTACATATACTAGTTGTATGAAAAGCTGGAAGAGAATGTTAAATGAAAATATCGGTATTAAATCGCAATTTTGTGTTTTAGTACCGATTTTTTGCATAATAATGGTAATTTTTTCCTTTTTCGATGTGTCTTTTTTGAATTATTCTACAAGTAATTTGCAAGCAAGTAATTTAGCTACTTTGCAAATGGTCAGCAAACAACCAGAGCTAATCTCTTCTTTTTCCACAAATTACAAAGATAGTCCAGAGGAAAGAAAATTTAACATAAGGCTTGCTTTAAAAAGCTTGGACGGAAAAAGTATTATGCCTGGAGAGGAATTTTCTTTTAACAAAGTTGTTGGATTGAGAACGGAAGAGAGAGGGTATAAAAAAGCACTGGTAATTTTTAAAGGTCGTTATACAGAAGGTGTGGGTGGTGGAGTTTGTCAAGTGTCCTCAACTTTGTATAACGCATGGTTGCTTGGTGGGTTGGATGTTGTGTCGGTAACAGCACATTCTTTGCCTTCAAGTTATGTTGAATTATCTCGAGATGCAACAGTCAGTGAGTATATCGATTTGATTTTGCGTAACCCAACAGATGCAGAAATATTTATTGCAACAACTTATGACGAGGAAAAAATAACAATAAACTTGTTTGGCAAAAAAAGAGATTGTAAGTACAAATTGCAATCAGAAACAATAAAAGTGATACCTTATGAAGAAGAGATAATTGAACTTGATGAAGTGGGCGAAAATGAGTTTTTTATTGGAAAAGATGGATATATTTCAAGGCTTATTTTATCCATTGAAAAAGGGGGAAGGACACTTTCAAAAAGGGAGATAAGACGAGATTATTATAAACCACAAAACAGTGTAAAAATCCTGCGAAAATCGGTGGCAAATTGAAAAATTTGAAGAAAAACAAAGCAATTTTTGTGTTATTATTGCTAAAAAGCAAAATATAATAGCGTTTTTATATTGAAAAATCAAACTAATAAAGTCAAAACTTGGATTATTGTGCAATACTGAAATTTTAAAATTTTATTGACAAAAAGCATATTATATTGTATAATTTTTAAAAAAGTATATAAAAGGTGTGAGTATGTCAAATTATATTGAAGATTTTAAATACTGGCTGACAAAAGTGTCTGCTGATGAGGCAAAAGAACTTGAGGCAATTAAGGATAATGATGAGCAACTAAAACGCAGATTTGCAATTCCGTTGGAGTTTGGTACTGCAGGTATGAGAGGAATTATTGCTTTGGGCACAGGTTGCCTTAACAGATACACGGTAAGAAGAGCGACTCAAGGTGTTGCTAATTTTATCAAGCAAGTTGGCGACAGAGCAATGGAAAAGGGCGTTGTGATAAGCTATGACACAAGAAACTTCAGTTACGAGTTTGCTTTGGAAACAGCTGGTGTTTTGGCGTCAAACGGCATAAAAGTTTATTTGTACAACGACACACATCCTGTGCCAATGTGTTCTTTTGCAATAAGATATCTTAAAGCTTTTGCAGGCATTATGATAACTGCATCTCACAATCCAAAGGAATATAACGGCTACAAAGTGTATGGCGAAGACGGCGCACAAATGTCTCCTGAAGATACTGCTGTTGTGGTTAAATATATTGACGCAATAAAAGATTATTTTTGCGTTAAAGGCGATAAGATAAAAGCAAGCAGAGAACAAATCAAAAGTATGAACAACGAAATGTTGCAAGAAAATATAATGGTTATTGGTAAACCTGTTGAAGATGCTTATTTTGCAGAACTTGCAAAATTGTCATTGAGCCCAGAGGCTGTGAGCGAAGTTGCAAGCAAAATAAAAATTGTTTACACTCCATTGCACGGCAGTGGCTACAAACCTGTAACAACCATTTTAAAACAAATGAAAATTCCTTGCAATGTGGTTGAGGAGCAAAAAGAGCCAGACGGCAATTTCCCAACTGTTGCAGTGCCAAATCCTGAGCAACCAGATGCACTTAAAATGGGAATTAATCTTGCAAAACAATTAAGAAGCAACATTGTAATTGGAACTGATCCAGATGCAGACAGAATGGGCGTTGCAATCAAGGATAATAATGGCGAATTTGTTTTGCTTTCAGGCAATCAAATTGGTGCAATGATGATGAATTACATCCTTATGAGAAGAAAGGATATGGGTATTTTGCCTGCAAATGGTGCTGTTGTAAAAACTATTGTAACCACAAACCTTGCAGATATGATTGCAAAAAGCTATGGAATGGAAGTGTACAATGTGCTAACAGGCTTTAAGTTTATTGGCGAGAAAATCAAGGAGTGGGAGGCAAACGGCAAACATACTTTCTTGTTTGGTTATGAGGAGAGTTTTGGTTATTTGTCAGGCACTCACGCAAGAGATAAAGATGCCGTTGTAAGTGCAATGCTTTTTGCAGAAATGGCTTGTTATTACGAAAGCAAAAACATCAAATTGTATGATGTTTTGCAAGATTTGTACAAAAAATTTGGATATTTTGTGGAAGTCTCTAAGTCAATTGCTTTTGGTGGCGTGAATGGCATGGCAGAAATGAAAGCCGTAATGGATAAGCTTAGAAATCGACCAATCAACAATATTGCCGGCTTGCCAGTGCTTAAATTTATGGATTTGCAAGCAGGTGTGAGCAAAAATATTGATGGTAGCGAGCAAAAAATTGAACTTCCAAAAACAAATGTACTTAAGTTTATGTTGTCTGAAGACGAGTGGTGTTGTGTTCGCCCATCTGGAACAGAACCAAAATTGAAGATTTATGTCAGCGTTAAAGGGGATACCCAAGAGTTGGCTAAAATAAAAAATCAGAATGTTTTGGGCTTTGTTGAGATGCTTGTTAACAATTAATCATTAAGTAGAAAAATGGCTAATATTCATAATATAAGCAAAAAATTTGTAAAAATTGAATAAATTTTTTAAAATAATTATATAAAAATTAAAATATTATTGCTTTAAAATATATATTGTGCTATAATTTAAGAAAATAATCTCTTGTATGGTAGGTAATTATGAGAATTAATATAATTGAAAACTGGAATGTAAAGAGCAAAAAAGATAAAAGTAGGGAAAATATCAGCATTCCATATGCCTATGTTGTTGACGGGGGCAAAAACAGCAAAAAGAAAGTTAAATTTACAAAACAATTCAAAATCAATGTTAAAAAAGGTGAGGAGTCTGCTTTTCACAACAGACGCTATATTCTTGAGTTTGAGGGTGTTTGTTCAAGTGCTGAAGTTGAACTTAATGGTACAAGCATAGGAAAGCACAAAGGTGGGTTCTTACCATTTTCTTTTGATGTTACATCCATAATTCAAAAAAATATAAATAAAGTTATCAGACTGGTTGTTACTTTGGAAAGTGACCCAGATGACAACATTCTTGGTATGGTAAAAACAAATGAATACAGATATGAAAATTATGTCGGTATCATTCGTGATGTTTGGTTGAACATTGTTGAGCCAGAGTGCTTTACTAAAATTTACACTGAAACTGAATGTCATGACAACTGCTTTGTTTACCAAGAAAAAGTTACTGAAGGTGGTAAAGATAAATATTTCTTGTGTGCTAAATGTCAAGTTAACTTTGTTGAAAGCCTAAATGATATGTATATTGTTGCAACATTGGCAGACAGTGGCAAAAATGTTATTTCTCGTACAAAAGTAAAATATAATTCAGCATTGTATGACAACGGCTTTGTTGTTAAAGTGCCTGTTGAAGATGCAATTTTGTGGTCTCCAGAATTCCCATACATGTATTATATGAGACTTGAGCTTTATGCAAAAAATATGGCAACTGGCGATTTTGATTTGGTTGACCAAAGAGTATACAAAAGAGGTATTCGTGAATTTGAAGTTAAAGACGGCAAATTCTATGTTAATGGCAACGAAACAAAAATAAAAGGTGCTTGCCATCATCAAACATATCCATTTATTGGTATGGTTACTTCTCGTAGAGCTGAATTTAGAGAGATTATCAAGCTTAAAAATGCTGGGTTTAACACTGTAAGATTGGTTAATTATCCTGCATCAAAAGAGTTTTATGAGGCTTGCGATACACTTGGTATGTTGGTTATCAACTGCGTGCCAAACAATGGTAAGCTTAACACTTCAAAAGACAATGCTGCTTTTAGAGAGAATGTTAAAAATACTTTCTCAGAGCTTGCTTATCGTGACAGAAATAACACAAGCGTTGCAATGTGGGAAGTTACTATTGGTAGATTTACTGCTGAACAAGGCTTGCCAAACGAGTTGATTAAAGATTGTATGGCTGCTGTTACAGATGCATTCCCAGAAGGTCAAAAGCCATTGTTTGTTGGCGATACAACTCACAGAGAAAAATCAAGCATTGCTGAATTAGGGCTTGATGTTGCTTATTGCTATTATAATGAGGAAACAAAAACTCAAGAGATTGTTGAAGGCGTTGGTGCAAATTTGATTGGCAGCTTTGGTGCTGATGGTTATAAGCTTGACAAGAAGGATAAGAAAATTCCTACTGAACAAAAAATGGCAGAGCAAGCTTGGGCATATCAATATATTGCAAACCAAAATGCAACTGTAAACGGCACTATTGGTGCAATAATTTCTCAAGATATTGACTATTCAAATGGTAAGGAAAAAATGATAATGGGCATTATGAACGAGTATCGTTTGCCAAAAACAGCTTATTATTTCTTCCAATCTCAGGACGAAAATGCAAAACCAATGGTATATATTCCTCATCCAATGCTTGCAACTTTGGTTGATAATATGCAAGTTTACACTAACTGCGAAAAAATCAATATTTATTTTGATAATGTAGATCAAGGTTCATACGAGGTTAAAAAAGGCATTACAACACCTTATGTTGCATCAAGTAAAGAGCCATATTCAGATTTCATTAAAAAGAGCTTGAATGTTGGCAACAATGAAAATTTGCCTCATCCTCCAATCTGTATTGCAAACAGTTTGAAGAATGTTGATAAGAGAGAAATTAGAATTGATGCATTAAACAACAATGAAGTTGTAAGCAGAATGATTGTTGTTAACAATGACAAACCTTACAAATTGAGAATTTTTGTTGACTATGGTGGCATTGCACTTGCAAATGACGAAAGAGACTTTGTGTTTGTTCATGTTGCTTTGGTTGACGAAAAGGGTAATATCGTAAGCCGTGATGGAGAGAGAATTACTTTGTCAGCAAAAGGTGGCGAAATTGTTAACTATAGCGAGTCAAAGACAACTGCTGGTGTAAGTTCTTATATCGTAAGAGCTTTCCAAGGCACTGATAAAGTATTGCTAAAAGCTATCAGCAAGAGCAAGGGCGATATCAAAGAGACTTATGCAAGAATTATCGTAAAACCATAATAGTTTAATGATAAAATAAAAAATATATATGGTAAAAAATAATCGCACATTATTTGTGCGATTGTTTTTATGTGTGAATATTATTGCAAATTTTAAGCAGTAACAATATTTTTATATGAAATATATAAAGTTAATTTATATAGAAAATATTTGCAAATTTCATGCAGAATAATTTTTATAAATAAAAAAGACTTTCTATTAACGGAAAGTCTTTTTAATGTTTTATTGTTCTTCTAATCTCTTCTTCTGTTTGACAGAATAATCAACAAGATTCTTGCAAGTTGAATTAATGTTAAAACAAAAGATGCAACATAGGTCATTGCCGCAGAGCGTAGCACTTTGCTTACTCCACGGATTTCGTCTTCGTCAAGCATTCCCATATCCACAAGAATTTCTTTTGCACGAGAGCTTGCATTAAATTCACAAGGCAGGGTAACCATTGCAAACAACATATTTAGTGCGTATATTCCAAAAATAGCATAGTAGATATACATAGGAATTGCACTGTTTACTGGCAAAAATATTGTTAGAAAGATGTTTACAATCAAAATAGGAATCAGCATTTTTGAGCTTATGTTTAGCACTGGAACCAATGCACCACGGATTTTTACAGGAGCATAGTTGCGTGCGTGTTGAATAGCGTGTCCAACTTCGTGTGCTGCAACGCCAATTGCTGCAATAGATGGAGAGTTGTATACGCTTTCGGATAGATATACAGTGTTGTTTCTTGGGTCGTAGTGATCGGATAAACTTCCACCACATCTTCCAATTTGCACATTTGTCAAGCCTTCGCTGTCAAGAATTTGTCTTGCGACGATGTGTGCAGGCAATCCTTTTTTGCTTGAAACCATATTAAATTTTTTGAAATTTGATTTTACTTTAAAGGACACATAAATTGACCACAAAAGCACTGGAATAAACAGAATGCATATAAGATACAAAATGTTTATCAATGTGTCATAGCTAGCAGCTGACATTTCGCATAAAATAATCATTTGTTTGACCTCTTTAAAAATTTGACTATTTTCTTAAAAGTGTTTTTATATCTCGTACAACTAAAAAAGTCGGTTAAAAGATTTTGATAACACTAAATTTATTAATAATTATAATATGATATACCAATATAAATATAAAAAATAGCCCTTATAGACATTATGAACAATTTTTTGCAAAATGTCCATACATAATGAGTAAATTAAATGTAAAATTAAAATAGAAAATTTTATTGTTTTGTTGTTATAACACTCTCTATCAATCCGTTTTGTATATTAAACTTGCAAGTTGCCGTTTTTTCTGCAAGTGTGATATAAACACAATTTTTGTTAATCGGACATTTTGGTATGAGTATAGTTTGCAAATCTTCTAGCATATTTTGAATATCCTCAAAGTTGTTTTTGCAGTTAGGAGAAAGCAGTTTTTGCGCATAGTCAATGTCGTCTGCCAAAATCGCTTGCAAAAAGTCATACCCAACCAGTTTTTCGTGTGGGGTATGAGGCGATTTATATTCAAAATAGTCATTATCGCAAATATATTGTTTGTCCTCAAATTTTAAGTGACAATGATAAATTCTGCCTTGATTGTCATTAAGTGTAACAGTCAAGGAAATTCCATTTTCGTCAAATTCATAACTATCACATTGCTTGTCGACCAAAACAAAGTAATCGTTGTAGTCATAAAGCACAATGCACAAATAATGTGGACAAAGGCAATAGAAAAGCACTCCGTTATCAAGCACAGCCTCTTGCAGTTTGTCTGGATATTCTGGCAGCAACACGCTAATAAAATTGCTTGCATTTTCAATCAAAAGTTTTGGGATATTATCCGTGTAAACAGTAATAGTATGCTCGCCAAATTCCCTTTGAATATTCACATGTGGATTGCTGGGTGGAATATAAGGAGCAAATTTTGGTGTAAGATAAAATTGCGTTTTATCAATATTTATGTGAGGAATATTGCACACTAAGTTGTTGTTTTTAATTTTAACATTAGAGCTTATTGGCAAAAACAATGTTTTGTCATAAATCGGTAAAAGAGTAAGCACATAGTTTTTGTCTGCCTCAAGCTCAAGCATACCACTTGAGGATTGTTCTCCGTCCAGTAAAATTGCAAATTGTTCATTATCATAGAAAATTTTATACATATTAAATTATATTATTTATGCATTGAATTTATGCGACCAAAAGTATTCTTAGAATAGCATTTAAAATTGAAATGTTTCAAACATTACATTTTAATGCTTATAAAAAATTAAAAAGCAAAAATCGTTGTGGTTATTTTGCAAAAATTTGTTGCCAAAATTATGAATATTGTAAAACATATTGCAAATGCTATTTTTAAGGAGGAAATTTATGGCTGGAATCGTCAGAAGAATTGATGAACTTGGCAGAATAGTTATTCCAAAAGAATTAAGGCGTACAATGCGTATTCGCGACGGGGAAGAACTAGAGATGAACCAAGTTTCAGATAACGAAATTATAATTAAAAAATTTAGTCAAATGCAAGCTTTGCAGACATTGGCAGAAGGTTATTCAAAAGTGCTGTTTGATTTGTGTGGTGTGCAAATTATGATTGTGGATAAAAGTAAGGTGCTAACTCACGAGGGAGGCAAAGAGAATAAGGAAGGAGAGCTTATTTCAAACACTTTGTTTAGCGTTTTGCAGGAAAGAAAACAAACGATGGCAAACGAAAATATTCGCATTACAAAAAATGACAGTGGCTATACGGATGATGTTTATGTTCATCCTATTTTGGCAGGTGGAGATTTGTATGGTGGCATTATTGCAGTAGGTACAATAACAAATGATATCAAATCAAGCATCAAAGTTGCAAGCAGTTGCTTAGCAAGTCAGCTGGAATAATTGAATCAAGCTGTAAATACGGCAAAAACCCGTCAAAAATCGGCATTAAATAGTTATACTGCAAGTGCATTATTACTTGCTTTTGCGGGAATGATAGCAAAAATATTGGGTGCTGTTTACCGCATACCACTGACAAATTTGTTGGGGGCAGAGGGCATAGGTATATACCAATTAGTGTTTCCGATTTATGCATTGATGTTGACATTGTCCTCAAGTGGTATACCTACTGCCATAGCAAGGCTTGTCAGTGAAAAACGCACTTTGGGCGAAAAACTTGAGGAACAGAAAGTGATGAAATCATCCTTTGTTCTCTTGTTTGTGCTTGGCACATTGGCAACACTAATTATGTTGCTGATAGCAGTGCCACTATCAAATTTGCAGGGTACTTTTGCCATTAGATATGGTTATTTTGTTGTTGCACCAGCAATATTAATTGTTGCAATATCTTCTTATTTTAAAGGTTGGTTCCAAGGTAATATGAATATGGTGCCAACAGCAATTTCGCAAATTGCAGAGCAAGTTTTCAAGATGTTGTTTGGCTTGCTTTTTGCATATTTGTTGTTGCCACAAGGTGTGATAAGTGCTGTCATTGGTGCATTGATAGGCATTTCACTTTCAGAATTTTTGTCAATGTTGGTGCTTGCAGTCATCTATTTTGCAAGAAAAGAAAAACAATTGCCACGAATAAAAATGGATACAGCAACAACAAAAAGTTTGGTGCGTGTAAGTTTGCCTATTATGGCAAGTGGGCTAGTTTTTCCAATAGTCCAGTTTGTTGACAGCTTGATGATTGTCAATTTGCTTGTCGGCAGAGGACTTGCAAGAGATATTGCTATTTCTCAATATGGTATTTTATCTGCCCCAGTAAATTCACTTGTTAATATGCCAATAGTAATTACTTTGGCTTTTGCTGTGGCGATAGTGCCAATAATCAGCTCAAAAAGAGCACTGAGAGATGCTGTCAGCATAAAGGACAAAGCATCGCTTGCAGTCAAGCTTTCGTTTTTGATAGGGGCTCCGTGCTTTGCTGCTATTTTTGTACTTGCCCGTCCACTAATGCAAATTTTGTATCCGTCTTTATCTGTGGCAAACATTGATCTTGCTGCTGCGTTGTTGATGGTGTCGTCTGTTTCAGTAATATTGCTGTCTTTATCACAGGTGTTCACATCGCTTATGCAAGCACTAGGCAAAACAGTTAAGCCAGTAATCATACTTTTGATTACGGCAGTGTGCAAGATAACTCTTGATGTAATTTTGATTATGCATATGGGAATAATAGGTGCAGCATTGTCAAGCGTAATTGCTTACACCCTTTGCGTGCTAATCGGTTGGTGCACAATGTCAAAACTTTTGGGAAAAGAAGAAAATTTGATAAAAAGTATTAGCAAAATTATGTTAAATAGTGTTATAATAGGATTGATAATATTTGGTTTGACTTTTTTGCTAAACAAATGGTGGCTAGTTCTTGCAAGTGTATTGATAGCCGTGCCGACTTATTTCGTGCTAATCATTATGTGCAGAGTTTTCAGAGAAGAAGAGTTAATATCTTTTCCGTTTGGAAAACAAATAGCAACTTTTAGCAAAAAATTTCGAAAAAAAAGTGAGGATTTATGATAAAAGTTGTAGGCTTAGGTGTGCAGAATGGCGATTTATCTTTAAGAGGAGCTGAGGCGATTGAAGGTGCAGATGTGGTTGTTGTAAAAACTGCACTCACCAATACATACAAGTATTTTATTGAGAAAAATATAAAACACGAAACTCTGGATTTTCTTTATGAAAAGTCAGAGGATTTTGACGATTTGGATAGCAGTATTGCAGAATATCTTAAAGCAATTTGCAATAAAAATGTGGCATATTGCGTAAATGGCAATGGTGCAGATGATAGGTCTGTAATAAAATTATCACAAATTTGTGATGTGCAAATTATTGCAGGCGTTTCAAGGGAACTTAGTGTGATATCAAGTCATCCGTCAACAAGTGTTGTCAAAGTTTCAGCTTATGATATCGCAGGGGACAAGGCATTTGGTTATGACAAAAGCTATCCACTTGCAGTTGTGGATATTGACAACGCTTTTATTGCAAGCGAAGTAAAAGAAATTTTGTCAAGAGTAGTTGGAGAGGAGTGTAAAATTATATTTATAAATGGCGAAAAGCAAATTGAAATTTGTGTTTATGAATTGGATAGACAATCAAATTTTGACTATACCACTGGCGTATTAGTAGAACCTTTTAGCTTAACGGAGAAACAAGAGTACAATTTTGTGGATTTAATGCGAATAATGTACAAATTACGCAGTAAAAATGGTTGTGAGTGGGATAAAGCGCAAACACACGAGAGCATAAGAAAAAATCTCATCGAAGAGGCGTATGAACTGGTTGAAGCTATTGATAATGAGGATATTGACAACATTATCGAAGAGGCAGGCGATGTGATTTTGCAAGGCGTTTTTCACGCAGTTATCGGCGAGGATGAAGGAGAGTTTAACAGCAATGAAGTGATTACTCATTTGTGCAACAAGCTTGTCACAAGGCACACCCATATTTTTGGAAATGTCATTGCAAACAATGCTGATGAGGCGTTGAAAGCATGGGAGGCTGCTAAAGCTGTGGAAAAAAGTCAACAAAGCATAGCCGACAAAATCAATGGTGTGGCAAAAGCTTTGCCTTGCCTTCAAAAAGCTGCAAAATATCAAAAATATCTTGCAAAAGCAGGTATGGATTTTGAAAACATTTCACAAATCAAAGATAAAATCTTTGAAGAAATTAATGAGGTGCTTGGAGCTAGCAATAGCAATTTGGAAATGGAATGTGGAGACTTGTTGTTTGCAGTTGTCAATTTGCTTAGGTTTTTGGGTGTTGATGGAGAGGTTGCGTTGAACAAAGCCTGTGCTAAATTTGCTGGCAGAGTTGTGATTGTTGAGCAAAAGTGTGAAAAAAAAGGTGTAGCACTTGGTGATTTAACAGCTGCCGAACAGGACAATTTGTGGCAAGAGGCAAAGAAAAATGAAAATAGGTAATATTAATCTTGCAGGGGATGCCGTGCTTGCACCGATTGCAGGGTTCACTGATGTCGGTTTCAGGGATATTGCTGTCAGATATGGTGCCACACTGACTTATACGGAAATGATAAGCTGTAAAGGTATGGTTTATGGCAGTGAAAAAACAAAAGAATTGCTTGCCACCACTGACAATGAAAAAGTAAAGGCTGTTCAAATTTTTGGCAATGACCCACAAATTATGGCAAAAGCATGTTGTTTGATGGAAATGCAAAAGTTTGACATTATTGATATAAATATGGGTTGCCCTGTGCCAAAAATTGTGAACAATGGCGAGGGAAGTGCACTTTTGAACAATCCAAAACTTGCAAGTGAAATCGTAAGAAATATTAAGGCTGCAACAGGCAAAGTTGTAACAGTAAAATTTCGTAAAGGGTTTAAAAAAGGAGAAAAACAAGCTGTTGATTTTGCAAAATATTTGCAGGATGCTGGGGCAGATTGTGTTGCCATTCATGGCAGAACACGAGAAGATTTTTATGAAGGCAAAGCAGATTGGGATGTCATAGCCGAGGTTGTACAAGCAGTGGAAATCCCTGTTATTGCAAATGGCGATGTGGTGGATTTTGAAAGTTATTTGGCGATCAAAAAACACACAGGGGCTGCAGGCGTTATGATTGCAAGAGGTGCATTGGGAAATCCTCAAATTTTTATGGAAATTGCAAAAAACACCTCAAAAATCGATACTATTTTCAAAAATATTGACAAAAAACGCGATATTTTAATGCAAATTGAAACGCTTAAAAAGTTTTATACGGATAGATATATCTATTCAAACATGAAAAAACAAGTGTGTTTTTATTTGAAAGGTATGGCAGGTGCAAAGCCTATAAAAGAGGCTGTGTGTCATGTGGAAAGTGTAGATGAACTTGTGAGCATTGTAAAAAGCATTGATTTTGATTGATTTATTTTCATAAAACGCTAGTAAATTGCTATGATAAAAAAGTTTAAAAGCATATTAAATTTTAGCCAATAAATATTGAAAGTTTAATATGTTGACAGAAAAATAAGCCAGTTATAATTTTAGATATAACAAATTGAATAGGAGAATAAAAGGAGAAAGTATGATAAACATTGTATTGTTAGAGCCGGAGATACCTCAAAACACAGGCAATATAGTAAGGACTTGTGCTGCAACGGGAGCGAGGTTGCATTTGATTGAACCTTTTGGCTTTACTTTTGAGGATAAGTATCTTAAAAGAGCAGGTCTTGATTATTGGGATTTGGCAGATATTTGTACATATAAAAATTATGAGGAGTTTTTGGAGAGAAACAAAGACAATATCAAACAGATTTTTTATGCATCCACAAAATCACAACATAATCATACTGAAGTTAATTACGAACAAGATGTTTATGTTATGTTTGGAAAAGAATCAAAAGGTATACCTGAGGAAATTTTGCATAATAATTATGACAAATGCGTAAGGATTCCAATGAAAGGAGATATTCGTTCGCTTAATCTTGCAAACTCTGTGGCAATCATTGTTTATGAATATCACAGACAACATAATTTTGAGCAGCTTAATCAAATTGGACATCTGACTAAGTTTTGATGTTAACATTTAAAGAGTATTGCTGGCAGAATAATTAAATTTAAAATTAATAATTTGTTTAGATATAAATTTGCTTAATTTATTATTTTTTTGATTAAAATTATGAAATATTAAGCATTTTTTTTCTGCCAAAATTAAAAAAATAGTTTAAAATATTAAATATGACAAAAAAAATGCTAAAAATAAATGCATATTAAAAAAATATCTTGCAAAAATTGGCAAATGGTGTTATAATAAGGCTATTGATTATATTTATATAATTAATAAGCATTAAAAATTATTTTATATTGGAAGGAGAATCCTATAATGAATAAAAAATCAATAAAAGATGTAAATGTTGCTGGAAAAAAATGTCTTGTCAGAGTAGACTTTAATGTTCCTATGAAAGATGGCGTTATTACTGATGAAAATCGTATTAATGGCGCTCTTCCTACAATCAAATATCTTATGGATAATGGCGCAAAAGTTATCCTTTGCTCTCATATGGGCAAACCTCACAGCATTTTTAGTGACAAAATCAAGCTTAACAAAAAGGAGAAAAAGGCTGTGGAAGCTCTTCCTGAGGCAGAAAGAGAGTCTGCAACAAAAGCTTATATCGACAAAGCTCTTAAGAGTGACCCTGTAAAATTGACTTTAAAGCCAGTTGCTGACAGATTGAATGAGCTTTTGGATGGTAAAGTTACATTTGCAACAGATGTTGTTGGTTCTGACGCAAAATCTAAAGTTGCAGCTTTAAAAGCTGGCGAGTGTGTTTTGCTTGAAAACTTGAGATTCCACGCAGAGGAAGAAGGTAGAGATGAGGCTTTCTGCAAACAACTTGCTGAGTATTGTGACATTTATGTTAACGATGCATTTGGTACAGCTCACAGATCTCACGCATCAACAGCAGGCATTGCAGAATATGGTTTTGTTAAAGAGTGCGTTTGTGGTTTCTTGATTGAAAAAGAGCTTAATGTTATGGCAAAATCTCTTGAGACTCCTGTAAGACCATTTGTTGCTGTTTTGGGTGGTGCAAAAGTTGCTGACAAATTAAAAGTTATTGACAATTTGCTTGAAAAATGCGACACTTTGATTATTGGTGGTGGTATGGCTTACACATTCATCAAGGCAAAAGGTGGCAATGTAGGAAATTCTTTGGTTGATGATGAAAAAATTGATTATTGCAAAGAGATGCTTGCAAAAGCTGACAAACTTGGCAAAAAGATTTATCTTCCAATCGATACTGTTGCAGCAAAATCATTCCCTAACCCTATCGATGCAGAAATCGAGGTTACAAATGTTGAGGCTATGAACATCCCTGAAGGTATGATGGGCTTGGACATTGGCACTAAATCAGCAGAAATGTTTGCAGATGCTATCAAATCAGCAAAAACTGTTGTTTGGAATGGTCCAATGGGCGTGTTTGAAAATCCTATACTTGCAAAAGGAACAATTGCTGTTGCAAAGGCTATGGCAGATGCAACTGACTGCACAACAATCATTGGTGGTGGCGATTCTGCTGCTGCTGTTGCACAACTTGGTTTTGCAGACAAAATGAGCCACATTTCAACAGGTGGTGGGGCATCACTTGAATTGTTTGAGGGAAAAATCCTTCCTGGTATTGCTTGCCTTAATGACAAAAAATAATTGAATAACAATAAATCTTTGCTTGCGTCAAATTTTGGCGCAACAAGATTTTTATAAAATGGCAAATTGCTGTTAAAAACATAGTCTTTTGAATAAAAAGCAAAAATAATCATCACATTTTGACAATAATAATACTTAATATTGATTAAATGTTGATTACACAAATAAAAATTAATACATTTAAGGAGAAACTAAAAATGAGACAACCTATTATTGCAGGAAACTGGAAAATGAACAATACAATTAAGGATACAAAGGCACTTTTGACTGACCTTATTCCTTTGGTAGCTGATGCAAAAGCAGAGTGCGTTGTTTGCGTACCTTACACAAACATTCAAACAGCTGGCGAAATGATTAAAAACACAAACATCAAACTTGGTGCAGAAAATGTTCACTGGGCAGATAAAGGTGCCTTCACTGGCGAAATCAGTGCAGATATGCTTTTGGAGCTTGGTGTTGAATATGTTATTATCGGACACAGCGAGCGTCGTCAATATTTTGGTGAGACAGATGAAACTGTTAACAAAAGAGTTTTGCAAGCTTTGGCAAAAGGCTTGAAACCAATCATTTGCGTTGGTGAATCTTTGGAAGAGAGAGAATCAGGTGTTTACAAAGCATTGCTTGAGGCTCAAACTGAAAAAGCTTTGGCAGGTGTTAGTGCTGAAGAGCTTGACAAAGTGGTTATCGCTTACGAGCCAATTTGGGCAATCGGCACAGGCAAAACTGCCACTGCACAAGAGGCAAATGACACAATCGCTATTATCAGAAACAAAGTTGCTGCATTATATTGCAAAAATTGTGCAGAAAACAAACTTCGTATTCAATATGGTGGTTCAATGAACCCTAAAAATGCAAGTGAGCTTATGGCTATGCCTGAAATCGATGGTGGTCTTATCGGTGGTGCAAGCTTGAAGGCAGAAGACTTTTCAAAGGTGGTTAAATATTAATATGAGTGCATTTACTGGACTGATTATTTTGGACGGCTACGGACTTAACAAAGAGGGGGAAAACAATGCTATTTCAAAGCAAACTTCTCCTTATGTCCTTGGTTTAATGAATAAATATCCAACAACAAGCCTTGATGCCAGTGGTATGGCAGTTGGCTTGCCTGATGGACAAATGGGTAACAGCGAAGTAGGACATTTGAATATTGGTGCAGGACGCATTGTTTATCAAGAACTTACTCGCATTACAAAATCTATTAATGATGGAGATTTTTTTGAAAATCCAGCATTTTTAAAAGCTTGCAAAAACGCAAAGCAAAATGGTAAAAAATTGCACATTTTCGGACTTTTGTCTGATGGTGGAGTGCACAGCCACATTAGTCATATTTGCGCGCTTGTTGAAATGGCTAAAAAACAAGGATTGGATAATGTTTATCTTCATGCTTTTCTTGACGGAAGGGATGTTTCTCCAACAAGTGGCAAACAATTTATCATTGATGCAACAGAGTTTATGGCAAAAATCGGCTTTGGCGAAATCGCAACAATAAGTGGCAGATTTTATGCAATGGACAGAGATAATATTTGGGAAAGAGTTGACAAAGCATATTCAGCTTTGGTTGATGGCGTGGGAAACACTGCAAATAGTGCTGTTGAGGCAATCACTGCAAGCTATGAGGCAGGCGTTACTGACGAATTTGTTATTCCAACAGTTATCCAAAAAGATGGAAAGCCTGTTGCAACTGTTGACAAGGGCGATAGCATAATTTTTGCAAACTTCCGTCCTGACAGAGCAAGAATGATTACTCGTTCATTTATCTATGATGATTTTGCAGGCTTTGAGCGTAAAAAAGGATTTTTGGCACCAACATTTGTGTCAATGACTCAATATGATGTTACTTTTAACAATTTGTTGGATGTTGCTTATAAGCCACAATCATATGACAACACTTTGGGTGAGTATTTGTCAAAACAAGGCTTAAAACAATTCAGAATTGCAGAAACACAAAAATATGCACATGTAACTTTCTTCTTTAATGGTGGTGTAGAGGCTGCAAATCCAAATGAGGACAGAATTTTGATTGATAGTCCAAAGATTGCAACTTTTGATATGAAACCAGAAATGAGTGCATATGAGGTTGCTGATAAAGCAGTTGAAGTCATTTTGTCAAAAAAATACGATGTTATGATTTTGAACTTTGCAAACTGCGATATGGTTGGTCACACAGGTATTCTTGATGCTGCAAAAAAAGCAGTTAAAGCAGTGGATGAATGTGTTGAAAAAGTTTTGGATGCAATCAAAAAAGTTGGTGGTATGGCATTACTTACTGCCGATCACGGAAATGCTGATTATATGTTTGACCCTGAAACAAAAGAGCCATTTACTGCACATACAACCAATCCAGTGCCTCTAATCAAAATTGATGACAATTCAAATGTAGGATTGATGGATGGTGGCAAGCTTTGTGATATCGCTCCAACAATGTTGGATATGATGGGAATTCAAATTCCTGCTGAAATGACAGGACACAGCTTGCTTAAAAAGTAAATTGCAATGCAATTTAAAGTTGCAACAAAAGTTTTTTGTTATTATTTGCAATCAAAGATTGTTCTTATATGCAAACTTATTCTGCATATATAATTAAAAAAATTCAAATTATCTTTCAAAAATCGGCATTAAATTGTCTTTTTGGATAATTTTAAGCTTATTTAAAAGATTCTTAAGCTACAATTTGTTTGCAAAATTAATAGGTATGGAATACAATCTTGAACTTAAGGAGCTATAAAAATGTTATCATATAATTTAAAAGAAGTTGCATTAAGGTTAAAAAGCTTAAGAGATCTTACAGGTGTGTCTGTGCAAGAAATGGCAAAGGCAACAGATGTTTCTGAGGCTGATTATGAAATATATGAAAAAGGCGAAAAAGATTTCACTTTCAATTTTTTGTATAATTGTGCAAATGTGCTAGGTTGCAATATCACAGAATTGATTACAGGTGATAGTGCAAAACTCAATCACTTTGCCGTAACAAGAAAAGGCGAAGGTATGCCTATTATCCGAAACAATGGCTTTAATTACATGCACTTGGCTTACAATATGAGGGACAGAAAATCTGAACCTTTTGTGGTTACCATTCCATATTCAGAGCAACTTGAAAACAAGCCAATTGAAACAAGTATGCACAATGGTCAAGAAATGGATTATGTGCTTGAAGGAACAATGCGCGTTAGCATTGATGGGCATATTGTAGAGCTTAATGAAGGTGACACAATTTATTACAACAGCGAAAAACCACACGGATTGATTGCTGTTGGTGGCAAGGATGTAAAAATAATTGCCGTTGTTATGAACTAAAACTTTTGGTGAAGCAGTATCAACAGCTTTTATGAAAACAGATATAGCACATTTATAAATCACAAAAACATAAAAATAATAAAGCAAAAAAGAATGATTTCGTTTTGAAATCATTCTTTTTGTTTTGTGTATAAATTAAAAACAAATAACTTATTTATGATTCTTATATTAATTGGCTTATTTCCTGTCATCCCGAGCGTAATCGAGGGATCTCCGACTTTTTTATATAAAAATTGATTAATTTTCCCTTTACTCAACGAGCACAGCTTGAGATTTCTCGATTACGGCTATGCCTTCAATCGAAATGACAATAACCAGAGATATATAAAATAATATATATGTTTAAAAAGCTTATTAAAGCAAAACTCCACTGTCAAAAGTTTTGTTCGCAAGTTCTTGTAAATCGGCAATTTGCTTGTTTGTTAAAAATTGCTTATAGTCTTGCATTAAAAGATTGTATGCATCAAGAATGTCTGCGTCTTCCATTAAATCAATCAAGCGGTTCGCGTTTTCTTGGCATATCGGCATATTTGTGATAACAATATTCAAAATGTCGCACACAAAAGTTGTGTCTTCATCCAGTTGCAATTTTTCCTCAAAGTCATTTGCGTAGGCAAGTATGTCGTAAAGAGGAGTGTCAAAATCAACAGTGGCAAGCACCATTTCTTGAATTAAATTAAGCAAAAGGTCCTTGTCAATGTTTTTTCCGTAAATCTCCGAAATGCATTGTGGTGAAAAATCTTCGTCGTTGACATTGTTTTCCTTCAAAATGTTTTTTAGTTCTTGCAATGAAAGCATATTCGCTCCTATTTTTAAATAATTTTTTGATAAATTAAATGTGTGCAAAAGGATTTTTGCAAAAATTTATTGTAAAAATATAATAGCACATTATTTGCAATTAATCAATACCAAACAATAAAAATAAAATTATATTTTGTTGATTTCAAAAGTTTGTTGGGAGTTGATTTTAGCATTAGCAACAAGTGTTCAGCACATTAATGGCTATAAATGTTGTTTATGTAAAAAATATTGTAAAATCTATGTTTATTTTTTTGATATATATTGCTAATCTAAAAAGTATATGTTATAATGACTTTGTAACTTTTTAATACTTTAATTATAATAATTAAATACATAATAGTTACAATAAGTTGGAAGGGTGAAGATATGACAAAAGCGATGAAAAAAGCAAAATCAAAAGAAACAAATCCTCTTTCATACACTGCCAAGGAGCGTAATGGTTACTTAATTGGTATGGCTGGTCAAAATATCGTTTATGGTATTATCAGTTCCGGTCTTGCCTTTTATTTCAGCAATGTTATCGCTTTGCCGGCATTGGCTATTTCTGTAATCATGGCAATAGCTCGTGTATGGGACGCAATCAATGACCCAATGATGGGTACTTTTGTAGATAAAACAAAAAGCAAATGGGGTAAATGCAGGCCTTATTTGATGTTTATGCCAGTTATTATTATGATAGGCACGATATTGTGTTTTGCAAATGGTATTTATAGCAAAAACAATTCATTCGGTGCAAACTTTATGATAATTGCTTGGGCAGGTATATCATATATTTTGTGGGGTATGTTGTATACAGCCGCTGATATTCCTCTTTGGGGTATTGCATCTCGTATGACTGCTGATGAGTCAAAGCGTTCAAACTTGCTTTCTCTTGCAAGAATGGTTGCTGGTATCGGTGGTGCACTAGGCTTTATCATGGTTCCAATCGCACAAGCTTTGGCAAACGCATTCCCTGGTGGCAGCTCAGAACAAGTTGCTAAAAACTTACAATTGGCATTCATTATCGTTGCTATCGTGCTTGCAGTTGTCGGAACAATTTTGTTCCAGTGTGCAGCCCTTGCAAAAGAGCGTGTTAATTGCGAAGAAGAAAAGAAAAGAGGTATTATTGATAACTTCAAAATTATGTGGGCAAACAAACCTTTCCGCAGAATTTTGATTTCAGGTATTATCAGAAGTCCATTCCAATTGTTGTTGATTTTGGCAATGCCACTTATGACAATGTACTTTGGTAACAATGGTGCAACTGCTGATTTTGTTAAAAACATTTTGTTGCAATACGGACCAATCGCAATCGGCGTATTTGGTGGACAATTTGGTGCAATGGCTTTAACTCCAATTCTTTGCAAAAAGTTTGAGAAAAAGACAATTTTCAATGTAATGAACATTGTATCAGGTGTGGCATTTGCAATGATTTTCGTTTTGTATTTGATATTCCCAACAACTTTGGGTGGCGTTCCAATCATTTTGCTTTCAATAGCATTCTTAATTGCAAGTGCAGGTATCGGATTTATCATGGTATTGCAATCAATGATGATTGCGGACTGCGTAGACTACGAAGAGCACGCAAACGGAACTCGTCCAGATGGTGTATTCTTCTCAGGTCAATCATTCCTTACAAAACTTGCTGCTGGAATCGCAGTTATGATTCAAGGTCTTTGCTATATGATTGTTGGTTACGAAACTGACGCTATCACAAGCATGAACTCCGCTTTAGCATCTGGTCTTGTTACATTCGCTGAAGATTACAGGTCATTTGCAATGATTATGTTCTTCCTTGTTTCAATCCCTCCTGCTATTGGTATGATTTTGTCAATTATTCCAATGCTAAAATATGAATTGACTGACAAAGAGCATACAAGAATTTTGGACGAACTAAATGCAAAACGACTTGCTATAGCTGAAGGAACAATGACTTTGGAAGATGTTCAACCTGCTGAAAATCAAGAAAATCTTGTAGAAGATGCAGCTATTGTTGAAAGTACTGCTGTTGAAGAGAATAATGCAGAGGTTGAAAACATCGAGCAACCAGTTGCTCCAGTTGAGGAAACTAAAGAACTAGAGGTTGAAACTCCAACGGAAGAAGAGACTGTTGAAACTCCTGCTGAACCTGTCGCAGAAGAAGAGGTTGTTATTCAAGAAGAAACTCCAGTTGAAGATGTTGTTGAAACAGAGTCTGAAACGGAAGAAAAAGCAGAAGAATAATCGCTTTGTGTCTTTGCATTTAAAGATAGTATAAATAATCTTTAATATGTGATATTAAATATGCAATCAAACAAAAACGCTCCAATTTGGAGCGTTTTGTTTTTAGCATTAAAAATTGATATTTTCATACAAAAAAAGAAGAATATATTTGCTTTTTTGACATTTTTGTATTTTTTTGCGTGCAAATTTTTGATAATCTTTAATGGAATACTCAAAAAGAGGTAGCGCAAATGGATAATAACAAGAATAGCGAACAAACAGATAATATTGGTAAATTTGTTCCGATAAATGTAAGCGAGTTTGCAGAAAAATCAAATAATTCCGTCAAATTAAGCGAAAAGCAAAGTGACTTTGTTATTATGAATGGCAATAGCTTTTCTCAAGCTAATCAGCTTAATTACATTGGTGGTGGCAGTTTAAGCAAAAAATCGTCAAACAGAAATAGGGCATATGATATAGGAAGAAAACGCGGAGAAAAAGTGTATGGAAGAAAAGCAACTTTGACTTTTGTTGCAAAGCATATAGGTTATTTTGCCATGATGATATTGCTAAATTTCGCAAAATCTTCAGCTGGCTTGTCTCCTTTCAGTTTGGGATTGTTTGTCGGACTTGTCTACTGCCGAGAAAATGTTTTTGCGTTATCCTTAAGTTATATTTTGTCGGGGATAATTGTGGGGTTCAGTGTGCCAAGGCTTATCATTGCAATGCTACCTCCAATAATATTTATTGCAGCAAGGTTACTGCACAACTTGTTTTTGCGACCAATGAAAATGTTGCAAACAAATTTGTATGCTTTATTAAGCCAATTGCCCGTTATTTTGTTCAATATTTCGTCAACTGGGCAGATTGTTCACGCAGTATGCTGTATTGTAATTGCACAAATTTTTACTTACACTGCCACAATAGGCTTGTATGCAATCATCATTCGTGGTGCAAAATATCGCTTGGCAAAAGATGAGTTGTTTGGTCTTTGCACTTTGGTTGTGGCATTGTGCATTGGTTTGTTTTCAATCAATGTTTTTTCTTTCAAGCCATTTTATTTGTTTTCTTCTTTTATCTTAATGATGCTAGTTTTTTCAAAAAAGCCAGCTGTAAGCTTTATTGGAGCCTTGGTTTTGGGCTTGGGCGCAGGACTTGAAGGTGGCAATTTAATGATTGTTGGTGGCTTAGTGCTTTGTGTTGCCGTAGCATTGCTTTTTTCTGCAAGCAACATATATTTTGGCACAGCAGCATTTTTGATTGGAGATGTGTTTGTTGGACTTTATTTTAATGCTTTTGGAAAATATGATTACTTGCATGTGTTGGCAGTTGCTATTGGCTTGATAGGTTTTTTGATTATTCCAAAAAATGTGAAAGAACATTTTATACATTTGTTTGGTGGTGGAGAAAGTCAAAGTGCAGAACATTCTGTTGTGCTGAGGAACAGACAAGAGACAAGCAGAAAGCTTGGCAATATGGCAAAAGTACTTTCAGAAATAGGTGGTGTTTTGGGTGGTGCAGAGTTGGTTGTTTCTGCAAGCAATAGCTTAGAGCTTGCAGGACTTATCGCAGTGGAGCATTGCTCAAAATGCCCTAATTACAAATTTTGTTCGGCAATGTTGGGTGGAGATACAACGCTTGCAATCAAGGATATTGTGGACAAAGCTATTTATAACGGAGTGATTACAAAGGATGATTTGTCTCCGTTTTTGCAAAGCCGTTGTACCAGACAAGATTCACTTATCAATTTGGTATCTGATAAATCACAACGATTTATCAAAATCTTAGATAGGAAAAATCAAATTGGTGCTGGACGAATTATTTTGGGCGAGCAAATGCAAAGTTTGAGTGCAATGCTTATGTCATTGGGACAAGAGATTAGGAGTGCAGTGTTTTTTGACAGCGAAAGTGAACAAAATATCATCACAGAATTGTACTATTACAACATTGTGTGCAGAGATATTGTTGTGAGTGGCGAAAATGGAGTTTATGGTGTTACACTTACAGTTAGGCATAAGGATAGTTCAAAATCTGCGTTGCCAAATGTTGTGTCAAAAGTGCTTAAATGTGTGTTTGAAGTGGTGGAATGTCTACCATCCAAAATATCCGGTTTTGATATTGTGGAGCTTAAGCAGTCACCAAAATATGCAATATCTTATGGCGTTGCGACTTGTGCTATGGATGGTAGCAGAGCCAGTGGGGATACTTTTAGCGTGCAAAATGTTGCATATGACAAAACTATGCTTGTATTGTGTGATGGTATGGGCAGTGGAGAAAAAGCAAACTTCAATTCTACCTCAACTATTGGCATGATAGAAAACTTCTATAAAGCAGGCTTTAACAACAATGCAATTTTATCTTTAATAAACAAAATTTTAGCCACTTATAACAGCGAATCTTTCACTTGTCTTGATATGGCAATGGTTGATTTGACGGCAGGTGTAATTGATATTATCAAATTGGGTGGCACGCAAAGTATGATAATTCGCAATCACAAGTGTTATCTGATTGGTGGTGGTGCCTTGCCATTAGGCATTGTGGAGGAGGCAAAGCCATACACAGATAGGCATATCATTATGGATGGCGATATAATGGTTATGGCAACGGACGGAATTTCTGATTACTTAAAGCAAGAAAGTATCTGTGATATGATAATCAACAATCCAAACGCAAGCCCCGAACAACTGGCAGAGGACATTTTGAGGGCTGCAACAGCTGGTGGTGCGAAGGATGACAGCACGGTTATTGTAACAAAAATATATGACAAAAAATAAATTCAAATCGGTGCATAAAAAAAATGTGCCGATTACTTTTATGCAAGAATTAGATTTTGTGATTTATGTATGAAAAGAATATAAAAATCTATCAAATTTTTTTGTGTATTTTGTTTGATTAAATGCTAAATAAATCAAAAATTTGACTACAAAGTAAAAGCAGTTTTCAAACTAAAAGCTATATTTTTGAATAGTTTAAAAAAGAATAATATATGCAATATAATCTCTTGCAAAAATTGTTAAATAGTTATATAATAAATATATGATAAAATCAGAGATTGTTTCTATTATGGATAATTACCCCGTTATTGCCTTGGCAGTAAGTGGTGGTGCAGATAGTATGGCTATGGCGGAGTGGTTTAGGCAAAATCGCCCCAAAGATAGCTATGTGATTATAAATATCGACCACCATATCAGAGGGGAAGAGAGCAAAAGAGACAGCGATTTTGTGAGTGACTTTGCAAAAAAATACGGCATAAAATTGTATCGCTATGACATAGACTGCTTGAGCTTTGCAAAGCAAAATGGTTATACGATTGAGCAAGCTGCGCGCATATTAAGACATCAAATTTTTGAGCAGGCAGCAGCTGAATACGCGTATGTGGTGGCAACTGCACACCATATGTCCGACCAAGCTGAAAGTGTCTTTATGCATATTGCAAGGGGAACGGGTATTGGTGGACTTATGGGAATGTCTGTGTTGGATGGGCATATATTCAGACCATTGTTGCACACAAGTAAGGCAGAAATTTTGGAGTTTATAAAAGTTAATAGAATAGCTTATTGTGAGGATAGTTCCAACAATGACAATGCTTACAGCAGAAATTACACACGCAATGCAATAATGCCGTCCGTAATGCAAAAGTATCCAACCTTTGACAAAAGCTTAATTAAGCTTGCAGAAAGAGCAAGAGAGATTGCCGATTTTATTGACACCCATACCCCAACATTGATTGTGGAAAATGGTGGAGTGTATTGCGATTTTAAGGATAAGCATAAGGTTATAAAAGCAGAAATGATAAAGCGAGCTTTCAGTCTTTTGGGGGTTACGGCAGACATTGAAGAGCGCCACATTGAGGCAATAATTGATTTTGCAAAAAGCACAAAAAGTGGTAGTCTTGATATGCCTTATAACACAATAGTTTACAAGGAAGAAAATGGCGTTACAATTTGCAAAAAACTAGCATTTGAAAACAAAACATATCGATTTTCGGAGGGTTGTTTTGAAATTGGTGGTTTTGAACTTAGGGTGCAAAAAGTGAAAAAAAACAAGCTAAAATCTATGTTTGCAGTTTGTGAAAACGGACTTGAAAAAACACTTTATATCGCAACGGATAATTTTGAAAGTTTGGATATTAGGCTTAGACAAAACGGAGATAAAATCCAAAAATTTGGTGGTGGAAGCAAAAGTCTTGGAGATTTTTTGACAGATAAAAAAGTGCCACTCAGATTTCGCGACAGATTGCCTGTTGTTGCAGATGGCAAAAATGTTGTGTGCGTGTGTGGAGTGGAAATAAGCGAGTGTGCAAAAGTGCTTGAAAACTCTGAAAACATTTTTAAAATAAACATAACTAGTATTATTTAATAAAAAGTTAATTTATAATAAACAATTAAAAATAAACACATAAAATGATTTGATTTAAAAAGGAAAAAATTATGTACGGAAGAGAAGTTGAAAAAGTATTGATTCCAAAAGAGGAAATTGAAAGCATTGTTAAAAATTTGGGCAAGCAAATCAGCAAAGATTTTGCAGGAGAGGAGCTGATTGTTGTTTGCATTTTGAAAGGTTCTTGCATCTTTTTCAGTGATTTGGTAAGAGAAATTAATCTTGATGTCAAGCTTGATTTTATGACAATTTCAAGTTATGGGAATGGCACCTCTTCAAGCAGAGAGGTAAAAATCGTTAAAGATTTATCCGAGGATATCAAAGGCAAAAATGTGCTTGTGGTTGAGGATATCATTGACAGTGGCAGAACAATAAAGCGTTTAAAAGAGTTACTTGCAGAGCGTGAGCCAAAATGTTTGAAAATTGTTTCAATGCTTGACAAACCAGAAAGACGCGAGGTTGAAGTTGATGGCGATTATTGTGGCAAACAAATTCCTGATGAGTTTGTCATTGGTTACGGCTTGGATTATGCACAAAATTATCGCAATTTCAAAGATATTTGCGTTTTAGCTCCTGCTGTATATCAAAAATAATTTGCTATAATTGCCAAAACACGCGACAAACTAATATTTTTTGAAAAATGTTGCTACTATAAATGAAATTTTGCAAAATTTAATAAATATTTTGAGGATAATCATTCATAAAAATTGGCAAATTAAACGCAATATTGTTATAAATAGGTTTTGGGCAATTTTAAAAAGAGCCTTTTAAATCGGAGAGAGTATTTTGAAAGTTAAAGTCCCAGATTGTTTGGTGCAACTTGCACAAATTTTTGCGCCTAGTGCAACACTTTATGTTGTGGGGGGTGCAGTAAGAAACAGCTTGATTGGTTATGAAATAAATGATTATGACATAACCTCAAAATTGCTAGCAGAAGATGCACAAAGGTTGCTTACTGAAAGTGAATTTGAAGTGGTTGCTTGCTATAAACGCACAGGAACTTTGGTTATAAAAAAGGGCAATTTCAAGTTTGAGTACACAACATTTAGGCAAGATAGCTATCCGCTTAGCAGTGGGGTGCACACTCCCAACCAATGCACATTTACTGACAATATGTTGCTGGATGCAAAAAGGCGTGATTTTACTTGCAATGCATTGTACTACGATATATTGAAGGACGAAATTGTTGATGTTGTCGGTGGTGTAAAGGATATTGAAAACAAACTTTTAAAAACAGTGAGAGAGCCTTTTCAAACTTTGAGTGAGGATGCATTGAGGATAATGCGACTTGTAAGATTTCATTTGCAACTTGGCTTTGAAATTGAAAAAAACACCTTGGACTCAGCAAAAAAATATGCCTATCAACTCAAAGATATTTCAAAAGAGCGCATAAAAGAAGAGCTGCTTGCAATTTTTGAGGCTGTTTATAAGTACGACAGCAAAAGCAAAGGTTTCAAGGCAAGTGACGGAATAAGGTTGCTTGTAGATATTGGAGCAATGGAGCACATCATCCCAGAAGTGCTGGATATGATTGATATGCCACAAAATCCAAAATACCACATTTATGATGTTTATAATCATTCTTTGCGTGCAATGGATAATTTGCCTCCTGCACTTATGATGGCAGGTTTGTTGCACGACATTGCAAAGCCAGTAATGCAAAAACAATTTGGCAATATGTATATGCATGAGCTTAAAGGCGAAAAAATGACAAAGGACATTTTGACTAGGCTTAAATTTTCAAATGTGGAAATTGATAGGATATCGAAGCTTGTGCTTATTCATATGTTTAATGTGCAAGGGAACACAAAAAAGTCTAAATGCAGAGTTTTCATAGCAGATAATTTTGATTATTTTGATGATTTTGTGAGGCTTAGAAGAGCAGACGGGCTTGCAACAAATCCCGAAAATTATGACGACACAAAAGTTCAAGCTATGATTGAACTAAAAAATCAAATGCTATCAAGTGGTATGCCAATCACAATCAAAGACTTGCCAATCAGTGGAAATGATTTGTTGAAGCTTGGCTATCAAGGCAAGGAAATCGGCGAGATGCTTTGCAAAATCAGGCTTTGGATTTTGCAAAATGGAAAACTGCCGACAAAGGATGAAATACTTTTAAAGCTAAGGAGAAATGATTAATGGATATAGCAATTTTGACACTTGCAATTTGTATAATTATGCTTTTAGTGGCGATTTTCGCAGTGTTAATTGTAAAAAACAAAGGGAACAAATCAAATTTAGACAAAATTTTGCAAGATATAAACGACAGGCAAAAAGATGAAATTGTTGAAAATGTGGCACAAAATTGCAAGTCGGCAAATCAAACTATGTTGGATGAACTAAGTCGTAGCAACAATGGATTGAGCAGCAATCTTACTGCAACAATAGCAGCAAGCAACAGCACATTGTCCACAACCATTGCCACAAACAATGATACTCTAAACAAAACAATGAATGATTTTAGGGACGCTCAAGAAAAAAAGTTTTTATCTTTGGAAACAAGACTTGCTGAAAAACTTGAAAATATCCATACGGAAATGAACAACGCTTTGAACAAACAAAAAGTTGACAATGTAAACAGCAATGCAGAAATCAGAGAAACAATGTCAAAAAAATTGTCAGATATAGACAAAGAAATGTCAAAGCAACTTGGCGAAATCAAACAAGAAAGCATAAAAAATATTAGCAACATAAATCAAATGCTTACGGATAGGCTTGCAGATATTGACAAAGAAATTGCAAAAGAACTGGAAAAATTAAGAACAGAAAATCAAAAGAAACTTGACGAAATGCGTGATGTTGTGGATAGCAAAATGCAAGACACGCTAAATAAACGATTAAATGAGTCTTTTGAGGTTATCAGCAAACAGTTGTTAGAGGTTAGCAAAGGCCTTGGCGAAATGAGCAATTTGTCAAATGGCGTCAACAACCTTAACAAAATAATGAGCAATGTCAAAACTCGTGGTATTTGGGGCGAAATTGCTTTGAAAAATCTTTTGGATCAAATTTTGACCACCGACCAATATGGCGAACAAGTGCAAATAAAGGGAAGGGAGATGGTTGATTTTGCAGTCATACTTCCAGGTAAAAAAGATGAGGAGAAAATTTATCTTCCAATCGATGCAAAGTTCCCGCTCGAGGACTATCAACTGCTGGTTGAGGCAAGTGACAATTTTGACAAGGACAAAGTGGAAATTGCAAGAAAAAATCTGTTTAAAAGAATAAAAGAAGAGGCAAAATCAATCAGCACAAAATATATTGATGTGCCACGAACCACAAATTTTGCAATAATGTATTTGCCTATTGAAGGACTTTTTGCAGAGGTTGCAAGGGACAGTGTACTTTTGGATGAATTGCAAAGCAAATTGCACATTATTGTCAGTGGACCAACCACAATAACAGCTTTGCTAAACAGCCTGCAACTAGGTTTCAAAACATTGCACATTCAAAAGAGCAGCAAAGAAGTTTGGAACGCACTTGGCAAGTTTAAAACTCAATTCCAAAAGTTTTCTGAAAGTTTAAGCAAAGTTAAAAAACACGCAGAAAATGTTGTAAGTACAATTGAGGAAACAAACAAAAAGACACAAAAAATTGAAAGTGTGCTTAACAAAATTGGAACAATAGAGTTTGACCAAACAGAAGTGCAGTTGATAGGAGGAGGCTTAGATGAAAGCAATGCCGACGATTAAAAGTGATTTGCATATACATACAACGCACAGCGATGGTGCAATGACTGTCGGCGAAGTTATGGATTTGGCAAAATTTAAGGGGTTGGATTGCATTTCTATCACAGATCATGATATTGTGAGTGGGCAAAATGATGCAATGCTTTATGGCAAACAAATTGGTCTTAAAGTTATCCCGGGTATAGAAATTTCTTCTTATAGTGTAATGGCAGTGCACATTTTGGGATATGACATTGATTATAACAATGAGGCACTAATTGGTTTGCTTAATGATTTGCTTGAACAAAGACAAGAGCGTGCCGAGCAAATTTTACAAAAGCTTGCAAGGTTTAAAATCAATTTGGACAAAACAAAATTGCCAGAGGTAAATGTGGGAAGAAGTCATATAGCAATGGCATTGAAAAATGAGGGATATGTTGCCACAATTCAAGAGGCATTTGACAAATATTTGGGAGAAAATCGTCTCGCATATGTGCCAAGCAAAAGAATATCCCCACTTAAAGCTGTCGAGGCAATCAAGCACAGTGGTGGTATGGCAGTAATTGCACACCCATTGCAACTGCACAACAGCAAAAAATTAATTCCTTTGATAGAAGGTTTATTGCCTTACGGATTGGACGGGCTTGAGGTGTATTATCCAACTCACACGCCACAACAAACTGAAATGTTTGAAAAAATCGCAAAAAAATATAGGCTTTTTGCAACAGGTGGCAGTGACTTCCACGGAATTAACAAAAGCAATGTAATAAACAATATTGGTGGAACTTTTTGCAATCTGCCAAGAGAGTTAAGATAAGTCAAATTAAAATAAAACGCATATCTAAAGCCAAAATTAAGATAAAATTGCCCAGTAGCACAAAATAACTTGCAATTTTAACATAAAATGTATATAATTAAAAGACAATATTTAAAAACAAACAATATTTGCATTATGCAAAAATTTATTTCGGCATTTTGCACATATTAAAAAAATTGGAGAGAGAAAAATGGCAAAGAAAAATAACGCACAATTTGTTCAGGAAATAGCAGATATCAACGAAAATTTTCCACAATGGTATACTGATGTCGTTTTAAAGACAGAACTTGTGGATTATGGTCCTGTAAAGGGCAGCATGGTAATTCGTCCGTATGGTTATGCTATTTGGGAAAATATCCAAAAAGAGCTTGACAAAAGGTTTAAGGAAACAGGACACAAAAATGCTTATTTTCCTATGCTAATACCATATAGCTTTTTGACAAGAGAAAAAGAGCATATCGAGGGATTTGCTCCCGAAGTTGCTTTGGTTACACATTATGGCGAGGAGGAATTGCCTGAAAAATTGGTTGTTCGTCCAACAAGTGAAACTATAATTTGTGAAATGTACAAGAAATGGGTAAAAAGTTATCGTGATTTGCCTGTGCTTATCAATCAATGGGCAAATGTTTTCCGTTGTGAAAAAACAACACGACCTTTTTTGAGAACAAGCGAATTTTTGTGGCAAGAAGGCCACACTTTGCATCGCACACATGAGGAGGCAGAGGAAGAAACTTTCAAAATGCTTAATGTTTATGCAGAATTTATGAAAAATGTACTTGCAACCCCTGTTTTGACAGGCAAAAAGACAGAAAAAGAAAAATTTGCAGGTGCAAATGCAACTTACGGAATGGAAGCAATGATGTTGGACGGAAAGTCTTTGCAAGCAGGCACTTCACACGATTTGGGTTGTAATTTTGCAAAAGGCTTTGAAATCAAATATTTGGATAAGGATGGCGAATTGAAATTCCCTTATCAAACAAGTTGGGGAGTGTCAACAAGACTTATCGGGGCATTGATTATGGCTCACGGCGATCAAAGAGGTCTTGCTCTGCCACCAAGAGTTGCACCAATTCAAGCAATAATCATTCCAATCGCATCTCATAAGGAAGGCGTTTTGGATAAAGCAGAAAATTTGTATAAAGAGCTTTTGGCCGCAGGAATCCGTGCAGAAAAAGACTTTACAGATAACACCCCAGGTTGGAAATTCAATGAATGGGAAATGAAAGGTGTTCCTTTGAGAATTGAACAAGGTCCTCGCGATATAGAAAACGGCGTTGTGCAAATTGTTCGCCGTGATACTTTTGAAAAATTTGAAGTTGCAAGAGAAAACATTGCTCAAACTGTTGCTAAACTTTTGGATGATGTTCACGAAAATATGTATAACAAAGCAAAAGCATTTATGGATAGCCATATCATCACTTGCAGCACTCTTGAGGAAATGAAAGAGGCTCTTGACAACAAATGTTTTGTAAAAACAATGTGGTGTGGTTGTCCAGAGTGTGAGGCAAAAATAAAGGAGCTTTATCAAGCGACAGCAAGAGTTATGCCATTTGACCAAACTCCTGTTGGCAACAAATGCATTTGCTGTGGTAAAGAATGTAAAGAGGAAGATTTAAAAGTTATCTATTTTGCAAGGGCATACTAAGCGCTCATTGAGACTTTTAGAGCGATTTTCTAGAAAGAAAATCAGCTCACTTGCAGTCGAATTCGCTTTCTCCGACCAAAGTTCAACTTCATTGCTCTTTGGTCGGACTTTATAAGGAATGTTTTATTTACTCAATGAACATTATTTGAGATCTTTCGACTTCGCTCAAGATGACACTACCAATGTCATTAGAAGTCTATATTTTGTCATCCCAAGCGAATACGGGATTCCTGCAAATAACTATTTTGTGTGGGGGTAAGGAGAAATCTCCAATTATGCTAGTTGAGTAATAAAAAATAACCTTATAAAGCCCAACTTGTTGTGCTTTGCGTTTGGTTGGAGTAAATAAGGTTAGTGTCATCCCGAGCGAAGTCGAGGGATCTCAGATTTTTGTTTTAATCAAGCCAAAATAATTCTAACAACTATATTAAGAATCAGTATAAAAAATCAGCCGAAAATGTTATGTTTTCGGCTGTTATTTTTTGTGTAAAGTGC
>OFGE01000081.1_pt1 | contig 104398 bp, 90 predicted proteins | sample 1521681 | NCBI WGS metagenome assembly OFGE01 (sample SAMEA3504093, study PRJEB24116) | mouse gut metagenome | biome: mouse gut; feature: mouse-associated habitat; material: faeces | place: Denmark | collected 2011 | reverse complement strand
ACACGGTAAGAAAACGGAGTGGACGCTTCCTGTTCCTGTGCCGACAGGCAGAGGGGAATACAGAAAGCTAATACAGATAAACCAATTGATTTACAATACATTCGCTGTATAAATTACTATTTAATATGATTAATAACTTATGAAAAAGCCCAAAGTCCTCCCTTGAAACTATAAAAACAGCTTCATACGAGAAAACAGGTTATGAGGTTATGGCTAAAATATCAAGACAGGCAACAAAAAAGATAACTTCCAAATTCTCATCTGTTGTATCCTTATATAATTTGAAACTTTCCCCCCTTTATACCTCTTCCATCCTTACCAAATTCCACCCTGAGAATTGCATCACAATCTTGTGCAGTTGCGTACCTTGGCGCAACACTTCCACTCTTGGTGCACGAGCATAGCCATCTATCTGCTCCACAGCTTGCTGCCACTGCTCCTCAGCCTTTGCCTCAAAATCCTTCTTCGGCAGATATTTCAGCTCCACTATGTAGCAATGCTTGGACTGATAGTGCGTCAGGTTGGGCAGAAGAAAGAAATCACAATAACCGTGGCTCAACTCCACTTCAGGAGCGGTGATGTAATAATCGTTCAGACTCAGATAAGCCATAAAGAAACCCTGTATGCTACGCTCACCTTCGATGGAGTCGCGTACAGATGACAGCTTTTCATAGGCATCAGCTATATATTGCAAAGCTTCCCGCCACTGACCGTCGAAGGACATGGCATCGAAACAATCGTTCAAGGTGTCTATACTTACATGGCAATGAGCTTCTTATTCCTCCAGCAGGTACTCATAATACTGTTTACGCACATTGTTGTTCGGAATGCATAGTATCAATCTCTTGCCATACGTACCCTTTATAGTCAGCATGCCATAATAAAACAGCAGACTGGGGAAAATGTCGGGATTAGTCAAATCTTTGGCAGGGAAGGACTCTTCCACTTCCGTTATAATCTGCCCCTCTTCAGCGATACGCCGGATGATACCTCTGCGGTCACCGTCCAAGCGATCCAGCTGCAGCAGCTTCTTCAACTTATTGTAGTCAGTTTTCGTATTTGGGTCCACCATCCTCTCAGGCGAATGACCACTGTCCATGTACTGGCGGAGATAATAAAGCACCATGTCACAGTTGAACACGCGGCCATCCTGCTTCAGGCACTCCTTAGCGAAACAATAATTGTCATACCACGGTTTCATTTCCGTTATCATCGCCTCCACGTCACTTTCGGCAGGAAGCATACCCGATTCTTTATAATAAAGAAGCATGCCACGCACATCCTCGGTACTGAAACCCAACATTTTGTCGAACTTGGGATTCATGGACAAGTGCCAGCCGATGTTGAAACCGCTGGTCAGGTCGTCTAAAGTCACAGGGCTTACACCTGTCATGAAGATACGCTCAAACATACCCTTGAACTTCTTGAACACATCGCGATAGAAACCGCTGGCATGGGTGATGGCATGATACACCTCCTCCCCCTTCTCATTGAGCACGATATTGGTAAAATTATCGTATTCGTCGATGATGAGATAAAGGGGGATACGCAGTGCCCCGGCATTGTCGCGGATTAATGCCAACTTACCCGAGAATGTCTGTATCTCAAAAAAAGCCTTTACCACAGCTTCCGGATATTCGTTCTGATATTTGCGCATGAACCCATCCAACATCACTTTGCAATATTCGTCAAAACGCTCCGAAATCCGGTCTATGTCTCCACCCACTTGAGAGAAATCCAGATAAAGCATCTGATACCGCCCACGGAGCGGTGTAGGATGGTCATGAATCAAAAGCCCGCCGAACAGGGAGTCAAAACGGTCTGCCATCGCCTTGTCATAATAAGCTTGCATCATACTGATGAACAAGCTTTTACCGAATCGACGAGGACGGATATAAAAAAGATTTCGAGGCTGTTGCTCCAGTAAGGACAAATACATCGTCTTGTCCACATAATACAAATTTTGTTCTCTCACCGTCACGAAGTCGGACACTCCATAGGGCACTTGCTTTATCTCTTCCATAGCTTCATCTCACATTTATACAGCAACATTGCTTGTTACAAAGTTACATAAACAATTCCGACCGGACAAAGGTTTGCAGACGAAATCCAACGAGAAAATCCTAACCGGATAATTTATTTTATTATCTCAAATGAGGGTGGAGAATAATAACAGAATATCAAAATTGGATGCCAACACATTGAAACTTTGCAGTAATAAACTGAGGGATTTTCCACATCATCTTCATCACCTTGGTAGGGACAGGGCAAAATCCATGTGCACGATACAGCCGGATATCCTCATGCCACATCGCTTTTCGCTTTTCACTATCCGTACTTAATCCCCCCATACGCATACGCACAATATATCTACGCAGATACTCCACTTTCAACCGGCTCTTGTATAAATAACGTACCAACAAGTCGGTATCCGCAGCAATCTTATAACTCTCATCATACAACCCCTCACGCCACATCACATCCCTGCGGATATAACAAGTAGGATGCAAAGGAAGCCATCCGCATTTCACTTTCCAGCGTTGATAACTTCCGCCAATCCAATTACGCACCACCCGATTGGTATCGTTACAATCCACAAAAAGTCCGTCACCATATACAAAGTCGGCATCTGTTCCCTCAAACCGCTTTACAATGTCCGATACCACATGATTGTCAAAGAAAAAATCATCCGAGTGCATCAGACCGACAATATCACCGGTAGCTGCACGGATACCTTTATTGATAGCCTCATACATCCCCCGGTCGGGTTCGGAAATGATTCGTGCCACCCTGCCTTCGTATTGGCGAATAATCTCAGTCGAACCGTCTGTTGATGCTCCGTCCACAATGATATACTCAATGTCGGGATAATCTTGTGCCAATACAGATTCTATGGCACAACGAATAGTCCCCGCGCGATTGTAGCACGAAGTAATGATAGATACTTTCATAAATATGTATATGTGGAAAAATAATTAACTGAAGCCCCCTGGCCAGTTTCAAAAGAATCAGTATTTTGTTAAATAATTATCTTTGAGATAGTTTTTTATCTCCTCTTCATTATAATTGAAACGCTTCTTGATTTCATAAATTTTGGCATCAACCAACATTCTATACCAAAAGCCTTGTAATATGTGCCAAATAAAGCCTTCTTTGCCATCTAGGAATCCGCCTTTCAAAATATATCGCCATATAAAGTTGATGAAAGGCCGTACGAACAGCGGTGACTTGATGTACTTGATTTTAAGCCAACGCTTGCGTTGTTCCTCAGTTCCGAAAAACTTAGGAATCACTTCTTGCGCTTTAGCATCCAAACCATATTGCATCATCAGCATATCCACCATTTCACGAGTAGCATATCCATTATGCTTATCCGTCCACCAGGTTAAGTCATTCAAGTTAGCGTCTACCTGATTTCCATCATCAACCGTAATAGTACACCCATCGAAGATGCGAATATGCTCATCCATCCATCGATTTTCGCAATCACCGTGTTCACGACGAAACACCTTCAAGTGATAACTAGGATACCACCCTCCATGCAATAGCGAACGATTCATAAAGTCAATACGCTTACGCACATACACACCATTCACATCATCTTCGCAATCTTTCAAAGCTTTCTTCATAGCCTTCCCCAAATTGCCCTCCAAAAACTCGTCAGCATCAATACGCCAAATCCATTCAGACTGGATGTTACAGTGATATACACCATAATTGAACTGCGTAGCATAGTTTTTCCATGGATTTTTATAGACTTTCGCACCTAATTTTTCCGCTAATCCGCAAGTATTGTCAGTACTGAACGAATCCACAACGATTACTTCATCACATACTCCTTTTAAGGAATTTATACAACGCTCAATATGCTTAGCCTCGTTCTTAGTAAGAATAAGAGCGGCTATCGTGTTGTTATTCATTTGTTAAAAAGTTATGCACTCATACATAGTGCTATTATTTAATAAGGCGAGAGCCCTTCCCCATCAGAATTTCAGAAAGCCCCATTCGGTCGCAAAGACACCCCATTAGGAGACAAAGACCGACAACTAGTATCGTGCTGACCAACGCCCACAGCATGCCCGAAACATCGAAAGCAAAAAGACGTACATACAGCTTGGTACATACCGTGAAAAACGGAGAAAACAGCACGATGCACAGCGAATTTTACCCAAGAACGTAATACCTTTCAGCAGCTGGGGGGGGGTAAAACGATAAACTCCGCACAGTAAACTCATCATGGAAAGCGTGAGCGCCACCAGATACATCACCTCAAACACCACATAAGGAACGATAATGCTCCGCAATGCCTCCCGAATCCATGCCAATCCTTTTCGACATTAAACAAAAGCCCGGAAATTACCAAAAATCCAGACATGTGAAAGGTGTACACCCACTCGGTGAGTGCAACGTGACGCTCCACAAAATATGAAAGATGAAACAACACCATCAAGGTGATTAATACCCCCTTGACGAAATCCAATTCACTAGAACGGAGTTTTGTCGAGGAAAGGAGAGGTGAGGTTAATTGATTGTTCATAAAATCTTTTAGTTACTTTTGAATTCTCTTTTTTTTATAAATTTAGAAGGATTGCCACCCACTACCGTCCAAGGAGCAACATCTTTGCATACCAAAGCCTTAGCTGATACGACACAACCTTCTCCAATAGTTACACCAGGAAGAAGATAAGCTCCTGTAGCAATCCATGAACAGGAGTTTACCACAATGGGACGTGTAACCAACATGAAATCTTTTCTTGCTACATCATGTGAACCGGTAAGCAGATACACATCGTTACCAATGCAACACTTGTCTCCAATTTGAATAGAAGCCATTGCGTATACCCATGTACGTTCGCCTAAAGAAGAATAACGTCCCATAGACAAATGCCAAGGATATTCAATTTTACACTTTGGATGGAGACTACACGTCCAATCAATATCAGCCCCAAAAAGACGAACCAACCACACTCTGAAGAGTTTAAATGGGCGACCAACACGAGGCGACCAACGGAATACAGATGCATTGACCATTCCCCAAATCATATTTTTTATTTTATCTTTACGAGGCATAGCGTTAGTTTGAATAGGCTGAAATAAAGAAACTTGATTCATAACACACCCCCTTTCTCCAAATCAGCCAACAATGCTTTAATTTCCTCTACGGTCTCACATTTTACCCCCCCCGTTTAATATCTATCAACACCCTATTCTTAATCAGTTTCGCAGGATTACCACCCACCACTGTCCACGGTTCTACATCCTTTACCACCACTGCACGTGCAGCACATACAGCTCCTTCACCAACAGTAACCCCTTGCCCAATAAACGCTTCTGCACAAACCCAAGCACGGTCTTCAATCACGATAGGCGCTTCCGTCTGATGATGATGTGGGTCGGTTATGTCATGACTTGCCGTGCAGAGAAAAGCACGTTGGCTCACTGTAGCGTTACGCCCAATATGAACAGGAGCTGCATTGTAACAGTCCACCCCTTCAGCCAAACACGCATAATCATCCATCGTAAGTAACCAAGGCTGAAACACGCGAACAGTTGCATAAACAGCCGCGGTCGGTGCTATTTTGGCCCCAAACGCACACAGCAACATACGTTTCCATCTCATTGCCATAGAACGAGGAAAAGGGCGAGCGAAGCAAGTCCATGTGAAAGTCCATACTAACCGTCGCAATTTATTCGCTTTTGAATAAGGAGTTTGAAACTCCATTAAATCATTACCCATATAATTGACTTATACATTTTCACAAATAATTTCTTTCATTATATTCGCCAACTTACGTTGTCCGCTCTTGCTGAGGTAAATCCCATCTCTATAATCCTGAGATGTAAATCCAGAATCCAATTCCCGCACAAGAGTAACCTTATTTCTTTCAGCCCACTCTATAATCTCTTCCCCTTGCTCATTATATCGTCCCTGTCTCAACTCTTTTTGGTCAGCATGCAGATATACAATCAAGGGAATGGAAGCTTTATCAGCCATGACCTTTAATTCATCAAAGCCTGGATTAAATACTTTTCCATCTTTCTTTATACCAGTACCATCTTTCGAAATTGCACGAAGCACTTTTTGGTCAGGGTCAGGTTCTGCCGTTTTCTTCCGTGGCAACACTCGCGGTAGCACATACCGTTCCAACAGTTCAGCCCATGCCAATGGATATTGCTTGTCAGGATATGAGGGATGTACACCCACTACCGGTTGATGATTGATATTATCGTGTGCATCATGGCTGCTCACAACTAGGAACATGGCCTTTGCACCAAACAGCCCATTTTCTCTTAAATAAGCAGCACAATTATCCGGCCCCCAACTTCCTGCCGATATGTTCAGCATTTGCATACCGGTTTCTTTCGTAAAGAGGGAAGTTGCAATGTCATCCTGATCCACTTGTACGCCTCCATTAATTACCGAGTCACCCAGACCTAGAATTATAACTTTAGTTGTATCAGGCTCATCACTTCGCTGTGAATAAGAATTATAATGAATATGATTGCCAAAGCGCATCATGTCTTGATTGGGTTTAGCTATATATTCGTAAGCAATACTTTCCTCAAAAAGAGGTGCATTGGCAAAGCCGTAGAAACGCAAAAAAGCTTCACCAAGGAAGAGAAGTGCAATACTCCCCCCTATTTTATAAACAAGTTTCATTTACATATTTTTTATTAAGACTTACTATCTCTTTAAGAACAATGCCATTACTTTCTCCACTGTAGGAGCCATGTCATAATACTTATACTCCGCCAATCTACCACCAACAATCAAGTTTGGAATAGTCTCAGCCTTCTCGCGATACTTTGCATAAATTGCAGAATTAGCTACATCATTGATGGGATAGTATGGCTCCATACCTGGTTTCCACTCTGCGGAATATTCCTTACTGATTACAGTCTTTGGACAATCAAACACCGCTTGTCCGAACATCTCGAAGTGTTTATGCTCTATAATGCGAGTATAGGGTATGTCTCGTTCTGTATAGTTCACTACGGCATTACCTTGATAGTTCGCGATATCTTCAATAAATGTATCAAAACGAACGGTACGATATTGCAGTTTACCCTCACTGTAATCAAAATACTCATCGAGTGCACCTGTATATACCACACTATCTGCTAATGCGTCCAGTTCTGAACGATGAGCGAAGTAATCGCAACTTACCCGAGTCTCAATTCCTGTCAACAAGCCATCTATCAACTTGTTATAGCCACCGACAGGGATACCTTGATACTTATCGTTAAAGTAATTATTGTCGAAAATTAGACGCACAGGTAGTCGTTTGATGATAAAGGCAGGCAACTCAGTACATTTTCTGCCCCACTGTTTCTCTGTATAGCCCTTAATAAGAACCTCATATATATCTTTCCCAATAAGTATTTGTGCCTGTTCTTCAAGATTTTGCGGTTCTCTACCATTAAGAGCAGAAAGTGCTTCTGCTCGCTGCTCATTCAGTTTAGCCATAGCCTCAGCAGGAGTGTGCACGTCCCACATTTGATAGAATGTATTCATATTGAAGGGCAAATTATAGAATCGGCCTTTATAGTTAGCTATTGGTGAGTTAGTGTAGCGGTTGAACTCTACTATAGAATTGACAAACGTCCATACCTCCTTATTAGAAGTATGGAAAATATGCGCCCCATATTTGTGGACATTAATTCCCTCCACTTTCTCGCAATACACATTACCTCCAAGGTGTTCGCGCTTGTCAATAACCAAGCACTTCTTACCCCATTTGTTAGCAAAATAAGCAAATGCAGAACCAAATAACCCTGCACCCACTATAAGATAGTCGTATTGTTTTGTCATAGATTCTTTTTTATTCTTTTCCACATAGAAGCCTGAACAGAACTCATGCCAGACACGTTCATATCAACAGACATACAGTTCAAATACTTAACTTTTAATCTACGTGAAGAAATCATCCTTACGTATGCATCAGTGATTAATTCAGCTATATATCCAAAATCACGCAACATTGCAATATTTGTAACTCCATTAGGTATTCCAGCATTCATATGATGCAAATATTTGTCCTTAATATCAAACATTAGTCTACAATATTGATCGAACACATCTGACTTTGCAATAATCATATTGCACGATACGAACTTATTGTCTTTTAATGTTTGAGAAAAGTAAACATTAAAATCCGGAAAATCTTTTGCTATCAAGTCCACAACATAATTATAATGCCAGAATCCTATTGCTTTTTTCAAATGAGTCTGCATGGTATAAGTACTATAATGTAACTTTTTCATGCAATACAAATCATACCGACCCTTTTCAATATCTTTATATATGTCATGGGCAAATATATCAAGATGTTCATTGATTTCACTTTGTGGTATTTCAAGAGTGGAAGAGAAATTACATAAGCATCTCGAATCAGGGATGAAAGGAGAAATCACTTTAGAAGCTATATACAAGACTATATTACGCATCACCTTTAAGCTATTTCCCTTTTTATAAGTTAAGAAACGTCGATAGTGAAATAATCCTTTATAATCAGCATCTACATTCTTCCATATCCAATACATCGCTGACATCTCACTACAATACGGATTGTCCACTGAAATGTTATCCCCATCGCTGTCCTTCTGTATACCAAGATCCTTATTATATACTGCACCAACTTGTATGGGAATATAAGGTCCCTGATCTACAAATTCCATATTTTTATGATATGCAACTCCTATTGTTAATAACTTTTTCATTATGCAGTCCTCCTTTCTGTAAAGGGCACCAGCATAATGACATTATTAGAGCTATTTCCCCCCCCCCGAGGTATAATGAAGGAACCATCCTTCATATTTCCGCGCAATATTTGGCGCGTTAAATGGTCCAATTCCGTATAGTCTTTTTCCAACATAGCTTGATGTTTTCTTATTTCATCTTCATTGAATCTCATCCTTATCAACTTGGTAGGCACCCCTCCTACAATAGCATAAGGAGGTATATCCTTCGTGACTACACTCCCAGCGGCTACAATGGCTCCATCGCCAATCTGTACCCCCGTCATCACAACGGAATAAGCACCTATCCAACAATCACTACCGATAATAGTCTCCTTACAAGGTTCTCGCCCTGAAAAGATGATAGGAATCCCTGCCTTATTGAAACAATGGTCACCACCGATAATATGTACATTATTCGCTATCATAGTATATTTACCTACACTCACACCCGGATAGATGCTCGAACCCGGCCCTACATAAGAATAAGCTTCCCCCTTGAAATCCTTTGCAATAGAGCATCGAGGAGCAGCAATAAACGTGGAATGAACCTGTTTCAATCCATATTTCCAGATATAATAACGCCTTTTAAACAGACGCAGTAAATTGATAAGTTTCTTCATAATTATTTCTTTATGGTAGATAACTGCTCGGCATATCTTTCCGCCACTTTCCAATCAGTGTACTCACTTGCTGTCTTCATAGCTGCTTTCCGTATTGCCAATCGATTTTCAGAGGGCAACGAACGAATCTTCTGCACGATTTGTGCCAATTCGTCCTCATCGCCAGCAGCACAAAGGAATCCATTCACACCGTCCTCGATGATACCTGTCATACCTTCACCACGGCTTGCCACCACAATGCATCCTCTTGCCATAGCTTCTAGATAAACGAGACCGAACACCTCATCGCGCGAAATCATGATAAAGCAATCGGCCCTATCAAGCATCAGAATTACTTCCTCACGAGGTTTACGCCCGGTCATGTTGATACGGCGTTCTTCATCAAGTTGCTTGATTAAAGCATGAAGTTCGTTCTCAATAAAGCCACCGCCCACAACGTCCAGATGGTAATCATCCTGGCCATACACCTTAGGTAATGTCTTTATTACCACGTCAGGGTATTTACGGTCAAGCAGAAAGCCGACATAGATATATCGGTCGTTCCATCGCATAAGATCAGCCTCCGGATTGACAATGGACTGTGGTATACCCGATGCACAGATGAATCGAGGGGTCTCAATACCCATCAACTTATTAAAGACTTCTGTCATACAAACAGAGCGAAGCCCCCATAAATCAATCTGACTAGTCAAATTCTTCCAATTGGGATACCTATCGAACGAAACCACTCCATGCAGCACCATAGCAGTACTGCAACCATAATGTGCCTTAATGCGCGAGAGGATATATAGCGGATTTTGCCAATGCCCTACAGCTACATCAGGCACAAATCCACGTTCCTGCAACTTGGCGATGATATAGTCTGCTTGCTTGGCTTGCCGCTTATAGGGCACCACCATGGATGGCTTATACTTGAATATGGGTACACGTATTACGTCCACTCCCTCATAATTGAAATCAATAGCCTTGTTCAACCGTTCTTCCGGAAGTACAGACTGAAACTTGTTGACCAAGTACTTCTTCACAAACGGAGGTAAATGATAAACGATACAAGGAAAATAGGTACTGAGGTTCACCACAATCACCTTATGCCCTTGCTTTACCCATTCGCGAGTGAAGTAATGCACCACCGGAGTGAATGACTGAGGCATACCTCCACCCGAATATACATGTGAAATAACTAATATATTCATTGATAAGTATTGATTTCTATTTAGAAAGATTTCAAACGTTTAGACAATTCAGATTTATATCGCAACATTAATTCGTCGTGTACGTCATTTTTATCATAGTATTTATATCTACTCATATCATAACTGCCAACCCTATCTCCAAGACCGCGTGAAATCTTCTTTAGGTAATCTTCTTCTGATTTACAATAATAATGGTTGATACGCAAATTGTTATATTGTACATCGTTGAAACTCCATCCCCATTGACGCTTTCCTGTATCAGAGATTGAATATGCTCCTAATCTATAATGTGGATAATGAGGGGAGATGTAATTGGCGACAAGGCGAGGGTTGCAAATCGTCTTAACGTGAAAGTTAGTCCAATAATTATTCTCAGCACGATTTAATAATTTTTCTGTAATAGGGGGGGGTAATCTGTTTTTATGACCACTAGTGCCGAATATTGCCCAGTTCACTCCAATTCCTGCTGCACCATCATTTCTACCTTCAAAAAGCCTTTGCATTGTCTCTCCCAACATTCCTCCTTGAGAAGGAATGAGATATTCATCCATGTCAATAAATGCCATCCACCTGCATTCATTTTTATGCTTCTGTATGGCATCATTATATGCATTCAATTGCTGTCCTTTGCCCTTAATCAATACACAGTCAACGATGCCAGAATCGATATATGGCTGAAGTAGTTCACGTGTATTATCATCATTATTATAAAAAAAAAGAATTTTGTTACACCTACATTTCTATGAAACTCAATCCATTCCAGCAGATAAGGGCCTTTGTTTTTACTGATGGATACGATTGCAATATCGTGAACAAAAGAGCCTTTCATATCGTTTTTCATCTGATAATGTACTAATCTCTCTCCGACAGTATGTTCATAAATTACTGAAAGAACAAAATACACTATTAAAATAGGGTTTATTAGAATAAATATCAAATAGCTCCAATTATTCAGTGAGCGCTTTAGCGGCAAAATAATACGTTCGTTATAGAAGTAGAGATACTTGAAGTATTTAAAATATTTTTTCATACCATATTTTATTTAATCGTAAATAACAAATCTTCCCACTTATCCACCACACTATCTATCGAAAACAGCTTGGCCTTTTCGATAGCCGCCAAGCCCATCCGCTTCCTACGCGCTTTGTCATGAGCGAGCGAAACAAGTGCTTCCACATATTTATCAACATCCATAGCATCAACCAACAAGCCATTGACTCCATCATCAATGATGTCAGTAACGCTCAAATAACTATTGAAAGCTATAGGAATAACACCATATTGCATGGCTTCCACCAATACAATGCCGAAACCTTCGGAAGAAGAAGTCATGGTAAAGATAGATGCAGACTCATAATAGGATTTAGGATTATCGAAGCCATAAAAATGAATATTCTCCAACTGATGCACCGACGCATATTCTTTGAACTTAGGTAACTCCGGACCATCACCTACTATATCCAAACTCCAATCCGGTAGTTGCTTCCACACTTTTTCCCATATTTTCAAGAGGAGGTCTACCCGCTTCAACTTTGAATCGATTCTTCCTACATACAAAATTTTTTTCTTCTTCTCATCCCATACCAAAGGTTTAGATAGCTCAAATGAGACAGGATTGGGGATGGCGCAAATATTTTGGTATCGCTTTGCATCAACAAATTCATTCAGTTCTGCAATAAACCTATCAGAAAGCAATACCACTCGGTCACTTTCGTTACAAAGTTTGATGTAATGCCCATGCATGAGCTTGCAATAGGTATATTTGGTAAGCCTTGCTATCATAGGGATACGCACCAGAGGTGCCAACATCCCTAAATGAAACTTATTCAACCGATCACGAGTAGCCTGCTCCATGTTGACTACCCCACCCAGCATGCTATTATGGATACAGGATACGAGTTTGGCGGAAGTATCCTTCACAGCATAGGCCCATGCAGAATGCAAGGGTGAAATGCCCTCTTGAAAAATGGCTATGTTGATTTGATGTTCATAAATGAACTTTTTTAAGTAAGAAAGGTTTTCATCTCCGCAAGCATCTTGCTTGTTGGGGAATGTAAACTGATAGGGAGAATCTCCACTTACAAGACCTAGAAAGTAAACCGTGTGTCCTCGCTGCCGGAGACGAGTAGAAACAACATCTGTAACTCGCTGAACACCACCTTTCATGGGGTTAATGGCGCCAGTATAAAGATATAGTATATTCATTTTTTCAATCTGTTTCCAAGTAAAACCGACAAGAATGGTCGGTATACATGGAGTAATAGTTTATATGAATAGATTGCGATTATTATCGTAGTACTCAGTATCAATATATACGAAAGTATATTGGGGGGGGTAAAAACTTTATGCATATATTGCGAGATACATGCAATATCAACATGTGCATCAGATAGGTATAGAAAGAGTACTTTGCGAATAATTCCAATATTCTTTCTGCATATTTAGGGAGTTTGACTATCCATCGATAGGCAAGTACGATGGATGATAGGATTTCTACCTTCAGCAGTAGAATCAAATAGATCAATTGGTCATTCCAGTAATTTCCCAACAAGTAGATACGTGACATTACTGAAGCAAAGAAAAGAATCATAACAATCACTTCCGTACGTTTGCAAATCGTTTTATGCAAGTATTGAGGATAACGTGCGATCAACAATCCCAAACTGATAAAAAACACCGTTTCGGCATAGATGTTAATGCGAGTCAACCACCAAAAGAAGGAGGCTATGAATAGTGGAATTGCCAACCATCTTTTTTCATAGAGAAGAAGAAAGACTGGCGACAAACAAAAAGCAAAGAACAAGTTTCTGAGAAACCACAATGCTGGATTTATGGACCACACAATCTGCATCAAACTTTGATTCTCGATCATCTTCTCAGGAGGATAGAAAGCACGCAAATACGGGATTTTCTGTGAACAATAAAAGAAGGTCGCATAAATGAGAACGGTAAGAAGATACGGTACGACCAGAGTCATAAAACGCCTCCTTATCTTGTGAGCATATAGACTCCATGAGAATTCACTCAATGTGCTGAAATCACGAAAGAAAAGAACAGCAGAAATCACAAAAAACAGAGGCACCGCCATACGTGTGATATTTTTAGAAATGACAATCATTGCGTAGTGGTCAACATTGCAAGTCACAGGGACTACACAGTGCATCATCACAATCAGAATCATGCATAGAGAATTAAGCAGTACGATTCGTTTGCTTAATTGGGAGGTTATTTGTAAAGCCATAGAGGTTGTTTAAGAGGTTATTTGTAAAGCCATAGAGTTTATTTGAAATGAGCCCTTCCACAGTTCCCGCATAGATAAAAAACATACAAAACAGATAATGATACGTAAAGAATTCACCAGCCATGGTATATATGGCAACGACAACGTAAAAAGAAGTATACGAGGATAAAAAACGACGTATTTCCGGGTTCGGATGCTTGGCTATGAATAAAATACGTTTCAGCAAAATAACATGCATGATACCATAAATAGCCAGCCCTACCCATCCAAAATAATAGAGCATTGACCCTATCTCGTTATCTACCATTCGACGATGCTTAGCCATAAAGCTCATAAAACCGTTTCCAATCAATTGGGTCTCAATAGAAGCCCGCTCCATTTCTGCAAATACTCCTTTCAAGTTGGTTAAGCGACCACTTCCTTTGTCTTCACTAATGTTATTCATTCTCTGTTCAAGTCGGAGAAGGTTCTCATTATTCTCCATTAAGGAATATGTTGTAGCAAAAATTCCGACACATATCAAAGAATACACAATGAGGCGTTTAAACTTAAACCTTGCATCAATGATGATATTGACCATCAAGATAGCTGCACTCACAAAAATGCCCGCACGCTTAAAGGCAAAAACGGTACAAAGTACTACTATGAGAATCAATAGATACTTCATTACAGGTTTTGCCTTTAAGAACAATAAAGGCAAACACATTAATGGAAAATAGTAATAATGGTGTTGTATCATGCTACTATTTACAACCCGGAAATAGGTATATGCACGGAAATTATTGATAACTCCAAAAATAAAAAATAGAATGGCAAAGATATAGATTAGCTTGATGTCTCGATAGCGCCTAATATATACATAATAAAAGAGGTATAAGTTCAACCATACTAATGAGTAGCAAAACAACTGAAAGTCACTACAACCAAAGAATAATCCTCCAGTAAACCGACTATTCCCCCAATAATTGCTAAATGATAGGATAGACAGAAGTGCCATTGCACAAAATATTTTCGTAACAGAAGATTCAGTAATATAACTGATTTTCCCATAGACAAAGAAAAACAACAACGCATTGATTGTCATACAAACGGCAGCCGGAAACATTGCTCCGGATGTATGCAAAAAGGATAGCCAAACAACTAGCAGACTCTCGATGATAAGAAATAGATTGATTGGTCTGCTTAGATGTAAGCGACAAAAATATTTAAACATGAAGGTTTGATTTGATAAAGTTAATAGAGTGCTCACATTGTTCAGCCAACTTTTCATTGACTTCCTGATAGTCGATTTCATTGATGGAAGGCACAACATTCAAGTCACATAACAAACGATTCTCCAAGTTCAAAACTTGAAGGATGGACAGAAATCTATCCAAACCTCTAGCAACATTACCTATACTGAGGAACTGTTTCTCGAAGATGATTGAAAATGCAGTACCATGAAATGAATCTGTGATAACATACGAAGCATTAGCTATTGATTCAATCCATGATGGAATGGATGGTTTTACCAATTCCTGCATAGAATAAGGCAACAGCTTCTTCCATACAGAATTTCCCTCACTGATGAATCGCAGAGGCATAGCAAGTTCTACGGAAATCTTTTCCAAAAAGGCTTGCTTTTTATCTGTCATATCAAGAATGTATACCGCTATGTAAGGTTGAGAAGCAGTAACCTTCAGATGCAAATTGCTAATGTAATCTTCTTTTTTCAACAAAAGGGTAGGATCAAGTACATGCTCGGCATGAACACCAAATGTATCTTTACATAAAGTGACACCTGTATTTTCACGCACCGAGATACCATCAAACTTCAAGAGAAGTTTTTTCACGACAGGGATGGAATACTCAGGGTGAGCATCATCCCAATACCCCACGCCGAAAGATGCTGCATAGGCAACACGCTTCACAGGTAGGTCAGCAGTAAAATCCAGAAAGTAATTATACCCCGCCCCCCATACATTCTTCATACGCCATACCTGGTCACTGCCTACCACATAGCCATCAAAGCCTCTATTCAATAAACTCTGAGCCTTCGCTTCCGTATCAATGACTTCTGTTTGAGGCTGTATGTAGCGATTGATAAAAATATTGAATCGCCTAATAAGAAAGGCGTGATAAAAACCTTTTGCTTTTTTATGTAACCAACTTTGCCGCTCACTATTCCATCTACGTTTGATAAACCATGCATCATAACCTAATTTTTTTAAGATTGTCAGCAAAGCATATGCCTGAAGGACTCCACCATAATTTGTCTTTATAGGGAGTGTGAGTATTCCTATTTTCATTTTATGATAGTTTTTATATTCTTTGTTACTGAGAGAATTAACTCCCGCTCATAATTATTCATACTACTATAATAGGAAACGATTATATAAGTCATTCCAAAAAGAACAGTCCAAAGAATCAAATTAAAAATGGAGTCTATAAACTGAACATAATGCAATCCAAACCACCAAACCATAGTAAGTAGAACTGGAGCGATAGACATTCTTGCTATTTGAATGAAAAAACGGTATATATCAAGATGTATCTTTCGTTTATAATAGATGTTGATTACAATTCCTTGGGCCAATATAATAGACATTGAGGTCCCAAAAGCAAAGCCAATACCACCATATAATTTTGCCAATGGTATAGATGCAATCATGCAAACAATAGAAATAAACAAAAATGACAAAGAACGGAATCGCATCTTATTACGAGCCTGAAGAATAACTATCCCTAATGATTGTATTAGAGGAATTGCACTGGGAATAAAAAGCAAAAGTGTCATCCAATAAGCATCTACATAATCAGAACCTGCCCATAAAAGAATAAATTTTTGCCCAAAAAGAATAAATCCGCATAAAATAAGTAATATAATAAACCATTGGACACGACCGACCTTAATGAATAAATCAGATACTGATTTATCACTCATCCCTTTTGCATACATAGCTGTAATCTTTGGTAAAAACATGCCACTTATTGCACTACTTAACGTAATATAAAGATGCTGTAGCTGGATAGCTATAGCGTAAACAGCTACAGCAGAGACCCCACTAAACATTCCTAAAACAAACTGCCCACTACTATAATAAATCTTATCCATGATAGAATTTAGAAATATCCAAAAAGAGTATATTAAAACTTCGCGAAGCATATCCCAACGAAACTTTCCTAACTTAAATCGAATATAAACCTTCTTTCTACAATACCACGCATTGATACAAAGCGTTAATATATTGAATGTTGTTAGTACAATTACCATAGTTATAGCTTTATAGCCATAACATAACAAGATAATCATAACTAATGGATTTAAAATAATACGAACTATATTGATTAACTTGGGAAATACAAACTCCTCATAAGCTGTAAGAACAGCTCCCCAAATACTCATTGGAAATGTAAAGGCCAAATTAAAGACAAGTAATGACATCATTACTTTTACTTTCTCAATATCATCATGAGTCAACGTACTATTAAAAAACAGCGAAATGTTAGATATAAAACATACACCAAAAGCTATGACTACAATACTTATAGCACAGTAGATAATCATAGACATGCCTAATAGTTCTGATTGCTCCTCTAACTTATTCTCTGCTCTGTACTTGGAAATGTAACGTACTATAGCGTTTCCAAATCCTAAATCAAGCACCGTAAGGTAAGCAACAACTGAAGCTACGAGAGAGTATAGTCCATATTCATTTTGGCCTAACATGCGAAGTAAAAAAGGTGTGTAAAGCAACGCTACCAACACGTTTAAGCCTATAGAAATATATGAGAGAACAGATCCTAGTTTAATCTGATTTACTTTCATGGATAATTACTTTATAATCTTTTTTAAACTATTCACCACCTTTTCAGACAATACTTTTTCAGATATTTCTTTCATTTTTATTTTTATAACATCCTCTTTGTTAGGTGTTAAATGATTGATTTCATAGAGCGCTTGGCTTTCATCTTCAGATTTAGTAAACACTTCAAACAGCATCGGACGATCTGTAAGTTCAGGATTGATAAAACGTTCCATCACTCTGAGGTATTCTTCCTTATTAGAAGCTGTAAGATACTCAAATCCTAAATCTTCTGCATAATGTCGAACCAGTTTATGCGATTTATTACCGTAATGGCCTGCAGCTGCAATGAATTCGTCAGCCTCTTCGCCAAAAGCATTTCCAGGATGATTATAAATTCTGAATTCTGTTCCCTTCCCATTGTTGACCATTAATATACGAATATTGGATGCAACATGTCGGTTAGCGACAGCATTAAGATCATAAAAGAAAGCCAAGTCGCCTATAACGCAAAAATGAAGTTGCTTCGGATGAACTAAAGAGGCTCCCAACACCGTTGACAAAATTCCATCGATACCAAATCCGCCTGTATTTGAGGAACCGTAAATTGAACTATGACAATCAAACAGATTCCACGAACGCAGAGAATTCAAGATACCTAAATGAAGAAAAGAATTCTTGGGTAGTTTTCCTATGGTATGTTGAGCCATCCAAATATTACTAAAAGGTAATTCAGGTATCATATTATACAGCAGGTTGTACTCAGTTTTATATTGTTCCATCCAAGAATTTGTTACCGCGATTACACCATCATAATCATGAGTATACTGCTCAAAGAAATCTTCATCAGACATTTCGAACACAGCAGTTAATTTATGAACCTTATCACGTAATTCTCCATCAGAGCTTAGCCTCCAAACCTTCTTGCAAGCACTGATACTACCAGCATAATTACCAGAAACTTCACCCATATGAATTAGCAAATCCATAGTCCCTACATTACAACGGTGGATAGATTGAGTTCCTATTAATGCAAACATTGCTCGAAATGCACCTTGATAATTGCTTGTATGGTCACAAAATACAATCGCACCATATTTAGTACAGAATTTATCAACAAGTTCTGTCAACTGAGGTGTAAAAATCGTATGGGCACCTAAAAAAATTCCTACTTTTCCTTCAATAGCTGGTAATTTATCCCCAAATGTATAACGCGGTATCTTTAAGGCCTTGGGTAGTTCTTTAACAGAAAAATCTCTATTGTAAGTGGTTTGTAAGTTCATATGAACTGGCCCCCCACCATGGTGCCATAAAGCTTGTATGGCACGATTTGCACGTATTGTTGCGTCCCACTCATCATCCTTATCAAAACTAGCCCGAATATGTTCACTACATACCGCTATATCATTCTGAATATTACTACGGTCAATCACTTGGGGCACCAAATGTCCTATTCTTCGTTCATCCTGAGTGGCAGTAATTGCCAAAACAGGAAGTTTCCTATAATAAGCTTCTGTTAATCCAGGCACATAGTTTCTAGACGCTGTAGCTCCTGTACATGTTAATACAACCGGCTCACCGCTTTCGGCAGCCATACCACAAGCCATATAAGCAGCAGAACGTTCATCAACAGATGAATATAATTCAAACCATGAATCATGCTGCACGCTAGCTACAAACGTAATGTTAGTGGCTCCAGGAGAAGTAATTATTTTTCTTATTCCATATTGTTTGAGAAGTGATATAACAATTTGTTGACTTCTCTCTACAGTGTAAAACATTTGTTCCATAATTATATTTTTGATATAGGCATGAAGTATCTTCCTATAAGGTACTTCAATTGCACTTTAATACTACTAAATTCTGAAATAGAGGTATACTCACCAGTCAATTTATCTTTCATAATCTCATCTCGAAGATAAGGTTGACTGAATAAAGGGTTATCTATAAACTCGGTCAAACACATACGAAGTCCTTCAGACGGTTTTAGAAAAGTCGTAGTATCTATATATTGATTGATTTTACTATTATCAAAAAATCGATTATAAAGTCTATCTTTCTCTACTTGCCATTTTTTATTAGGGTACTTAATATAAAGGCTTTGTCTTGTCATGTAGACGTTAGGTTCCTTACCTAATTTTTCTTTCAATGTATGAAGATAGATCTCCAATATCTCCTGCCACGTACAAGAATAGGGTTGAGTAATATGAAAAACTTCCCCTAGTGCCGATTCATTCCCCAACAAAGAGGCAATAGCACGAGCAACATCATGACCATAGGTTAAAGTCGTATACTTAGAAGAAATATCATAAGAAAATACTATGCTTCTACCTTTTAATGCACGATATGCCCATGATTCTTTTTCCATACCCCCCAATTGAAGACGATATTTATCATAAGTAATATAGGGACGAACTATAGTGAAATTGTTGCTATTTGAATTAAACAAACAATCCTCCTGCCTAGCTTTTGTCAAAGCATATTCATCAGTTTGAAGATATAATGAATCAGTACATGTGTCTAGCAAACGTGGAGAAGATTCAGTTATAGGAGAATCACTATTTGCATATACCCTAGAAGAGCTGATAAATACATACTGTTCACAAGAACCTAACAAAAGTGAGTAACGTTTCTGAAATTCAAGTGTATTATAGACCATAAAATCAACAATCACTTCAAATCCTTGTTTCAGTAAAGACCTCAAAAAGATGTCATCGTGAGCATTTCCCAAGACGTATGTTATGTTATCATGACCTTGCCGAGAACGTCGAGAAGTTACAACAACATGATGTTCAGTGTTAGTCAATAATTGAACAAGATGCATACCCATTGCACCTGTTCCACCTAATAATAAAATTTTCGCCATTTAATTATATTCCCTTTCTAAATATCTATCTGTCACTCTGCAATTCAGCAAATAAGTTAAGTCTTTTTAATTTAGCTCAAGAAATCTTTGTGTAATCCTTCAGGTCATATTAAAGACCCTTTATCTGATACCTAAATATCTATGTACCTTTATTGGAATGAAAGTAAGTATCTTTACCACAAGTAAATCAACTATTAGAAGAATAGTCCAATCAATTAACCAAAAATTTGTAGTAAGTCCGCAAATATTCAGAATGTGCAAGACTAGCATATGAGTCAAATATATCGTGAATGAATGACAACCAACTTGGGCCAGCCAATATCCAGCAATCGATGTACAACTGAGTTTTACTATATTTTTTGACAAAAGAAATACAATAAGCACAAACGAATATGATTGTACACTTAGTTTAAATCCTAACGCCCGCGAAGGATTCCCATAATCATGAAACCAATAGGTTTCTGCAACACTCCAACCAAGCATAATAAAAATCAATAGTAATATTTTAGGTAGTGAAATATCATATCCACATTGTCCTGCATAACAGCCAAATGAGAAGAAGCCTATGAAAGATGGTAATGAACCATAGACAATCATTGGAATATTTTCAAGCCCAAAATGATTCATATATGTGAATGAAGTAACAAACAATGCAGAAATAAATACTGCTACAATTACCCCCCCCTGTTAATACTTGTTAATAAAGGGAGAACCATGTAACACTCCATTATCAACATGACAAAGTAGAAAACATGAATATTGCCAGTCAGCCAACTCATCATGTAATGTAAGGCAGAGCCTCCATCACCCAATCGCATCATAAAGTCTGGAAATGACCATATTAACATAGGGAAGTAAATAATCCAAAGCCTATCTTTCAAGAAATGAAAATAGGTAGACCAATTGCCTATTTTCTTCCGGCCTAGAAAATATCCTGAGATTGCAACAAATAAAGGTACCGAACAACCTATAAACTGTCGAAGAGCAACCATAAGAAATCCTATCAAGCTATTATAGTCAATAGCTGATGGTATTGTATGAATACCTACAACGCCAATAATGGCCGCTCCTCTGAGGACATCAAAATAAGTGTTACGAGCAGGGGAGGTTTTTACGTGGGACAAGTTCATTGATTATCTTGTTTTGTTGTTAGCATCTATACATATACTTTGCTTTTGAGTTAATGTCTGCAAAGTTCTAGTTTTACCAACGGGTAAGCAATGCATCATTTTTGGACGCCAACCGTTTGCTTTAAAGGGGGTATACACATCTATTATTTATAACCCTAATTTGAGGACTTACTATTTAGATTATCAAAGCACAAACAATTGAAATAGATTTATATTTTAACATACAAACATTAGTCTCTTCCAAAAATATCCCTAGTATAAACTTTCTCTTTCACATCCTCCAAACAACCATCATAGCGATTCGCTATAATAGCATGGCTCTGTTGTTTGAAAGTATCAAGGCTATTTACTATCCGGCTGCCAAAGAATGTGGTTCCGTCCTCCAATGTCGGTTCATAAATAATCACCTCGGCACCTTTTGCCTTGATACGTTTCATGATACCCTGAATAGCACTTTGACGGAAGTTATCAGAGTTAGACTTCATAGTGAGGCGATACACGCCTATTACACAAGCATGCTCGCAACCAGCATCGTAGTTGCTGTTTTCATTATAATACCCCGCCTTGCGCAACACCGCATCTGCAATGTAATCCTTGCGAGTACGGTTACTTTCCACAATGGCTTCAATCAAATTCTCCGGAACATCCTCGTAATTGGCAAGAAGCTGCTTGGTATCTTTGGGCAGACAGTAGCCACCGTATCCGAAGGACGGATTATTGTAATGCGTGCCGATACGCGGGTCAAGACCAACACCATCAATAATCGCTTTTGAATCAAGACCTTTCATCTCAGCGTATGTATCCAATTCATTAAAATAGCTTACACGCAGAGCCAAGTAAGTATTGGCAAACAGTTTCACGGCTTCTGCCTCTTTCATACCCATAAAGAGAGTATCAATATCTTTTTTGACAGCTCCTTCTTGCAATAGGGCGGCAAAGATTTTCGCCGCTTCTTTCATGTTGTCAACATCCGTCACTGTCTTGATTGCTTCATTTTCTTCTGCAAATTCCGGTGCGTCAATAATCTTCGGATAACCGACAATAATCCGGCTTGGATAAAGATTGTCATACAACGCCTTGCTTTCACGAAGAAACTCAGGTGAGAAAAGGAGGTTGAATTTCTTAACTCCTCTTTTGGCATACTTTACGTAAAGATTACGGGTATAGCCCACAGGAATGGTACTCTTGATAACCATCACGGCATCGGGATTCACTTCCAATATCAGGTCAATCACTTCTTCCACATGGGAGGTGTCGAAGTAGTTTTTTACCGGATCATAGTTGGTGGGAGCAGCTATCACTACGAAGTCGGCGTCCCGGTAGGCTTCGCGACCATCAAGGGTAGCTGTCAGGTTCAGTGGCTCTTCCGCCAAATATTTCTCAATATATTCATCCTGTATCGGTGAAATTCTGCTATTAAGCTTTTCCACTTTTTCGGGCACCACGTCCACTGCCTTCACCTCATGGTGTTGTGCCAACAGGGTGGCAATGCTCAAGCCCACGTAGCCTGTGCCGGCCACTGCTATTTTCAAGTCTTTAAATGTATTCATATAGGTAACTCCTCCACTTCATCTTTCTTCTCCTCTACCGCATACTCCCACGAATTCTTCATCACCACATTCCACCACTCTCTTTTCACCGCTTCTATCTCCTTGTCCAGTCCGCAGTCGCCATAGTTCTCTACCAAGAAATGCATGATAGGAGCATACAAATTTAGATTGTCACTTTGCTATTAAGGGCCCTGTAGTAACTGCGTTCCGTCATGTGGATGGATTTACATAATTCCTTCACATTGACACCACCGGCCTTTCTAAGAGTTTTGATGCTCTCAGCCAACTTTTCCGTTGAAAAATCCCTGTCTTTCATTTTTTCTATGTTTAAATATCGTTAATAATACTAACCGTTCTGAAATTGTCTGTCCACTGTGGACAGACGACTCTATTTTTTCCTTTGTAACTTCGCTGTCATTATTACAAAAACAAAGCACACATGGCTATAAAAGCATTGAAACAAAGCGTCTCCATCAGCGAGGTGCAGAAAATGATTCACCAATGGAAAAAACGGGGAGTAAACGACCCCACCATCACCAAGTTACTGGACCTCTACTTGGGTATGTCGGCATACATGACCCCCGAAGGCATCTATCCGCTCTGTAATTTCTATGACATCCGGTTATCACTCCGATTTTCGTACACATCGGCACTGGTGACTGCTGTTACAAATTGCCAATCATTCGGAATAATTTGGGATGAGACACACACCAAGGTCATCGCATTCTACTCACCGTTATGGTATCGCAAAAAGGATGGAAATCCAATGGAATCACCGCAGGATTCACCGCAGAAAACACCGCAGGATTCTGCGCAGGATTCTGCTTTTTATAGTAATATATTATATAATATAAATAATATATATCCTCCGGAGGATTCCCGTAAGGGAGTTTCCGCCGGAAAGGAAGCGCAAAATTCCAAGGGAACGGATGCCGAAAAGACTCCTGCGGAGATTCCTGCGGAAACGCCTGACGGCGGAAATTCTTCATCGTCGCCTGCCAAGGACTTCTTCCACCGGCTCAACACCACGCCCAAAGACAAGCAGCAGGTACTGGTACCGATTATCAACAAAATCGCTGCCCTTCACCACTACAGCCGCCCAAGGGCGTTGCAAGGACTCATTGTCCTGGTCAACCAATTTCTCATCCCGCACTTTGACGCTGACCCCCGCTTTGCCCGCCACCCGCACACGGGAAGAATCATCTGGCTGCAAAACCTCATGAAGACCAGCCACGGACAGTCACTGCTGGAACAAGCCGTGGCCCGGATGGAAAGCGAACGAAGCAAGGAACTGGAGGAAAAGCGCAGGAAGCTCCGTGCATTCCGCCCCATCTCGCCCTTCGAATGGAAGGACCCCGACAAGGATTTGCGTTACTATGACGACCCCATAGACGGAAAGGTGGAAATACCGCGGGAGGCACCGCCACGACCTGCCGACACCTCCATCTGGAACATACTGTCCAACGAATGGATGGGCTAATCCGTATCGGTTACCCGGCATCTGTCTCTTATTTTTTAATTCTTAATTTTTAATTCAAATGAAACCCTACTACTCTCTCTCCGACTTTCCCGACCGCAAGAATGCGGGAAAGAATTTCATCGTCCGGTGCCCTAAATGCGGCACCATGCATCTGTATATCTCAAAAGCCAAAGGACTTTATCATTGTTTCTATGCGGGATGCGACTTCAATGGCATCCTGACCGATTATTGCAAGGACAACCGACCTATGTTCTCTTACCGCAAAGGGGATTCGCCCTCGAATGGCGCGACATATCGCCCGCAGGACAACCGGCATACGGAAAACGCTGTGAACGAAGTGCCCATGCTGCCGGGCGACTACAAAGTCCTCGCCCCCACCGTGCTGCAAAAAATCAAACCGCTGGACGAGTCGCCCGACTGTACGGACCCCGACCAGTTGGCGGCACGCCGTTATCTGGCCGACCAGGGCATCTCCCTCGCTACCGCCATTGCAGCACACATCGGCTGTCTGCGTCATTACTGCATCACCAAGGACAGTGAGGACAAACGCGAACAGGCTTCCACCGTCTTTCCCTGCATCGCCTACGTGAACTACGTAGACGGACGTCCCGTCAATGCCAAATACCGTTCATGCAGCCCCATCCAGTCGCCATCTCCCGAAGAGGGACAACCCATCGCGTACAGCAAATTCTGGAGCCAGGACTCGCCCACCACGCCATGCGCACCCTACAACATTGACTGCATCAACCCGCTGCTGGTGGAAGAGGAAATCATCCCCCGCCTCATCATCGTGGAAGGCGGAAAAGACGCGTTGATACTGATGGAAGCGGGATACCGCCATGTCATCAGCGTGCCATCGGGAGCGGCAACCGACCTGGCCAAATGCTTCGAGGCCTTCATCCCCTGGCTGGACCAGGTGCAGGACATCGTAATCTGCGGTGACTCCGACTTGCCCGGGCGCACACTGGTAAAACGTCTTTCCGACTACTTCGGGGCGCGCTGCCTTTTCACCATCCTGCCCGGAGGATGCAAGGACATAGGCGACGTGATGAAGCTCTACGGCACCGAAGTGGTGCGAACCGTCATTGACGATGCCTGTGCCTGCCAAACCACCGATATCATCACCGTGGAACAGCGCAGGAAGGAAGTGATAGACGTGCTGCACGGCAAATACGACCACGGCTACAGCGTGGGCTACGGACCGCTGACCGACCGCATTTTCCACCCCACCGACACGGGCGGCCTGATTATCATGACCGGAATGCCCAACAGCGGAAAGACTGATTTTCTGAACGACCTGACCAGCCGCATCATGCGCGACACGGAACGCTTTGTGTGCTACCTCTCCTTCGAGGTGCCGGACAAGGACAAGCATATCGCCCACCTGGTACACCTACTGCTGGGCAAAGCCAATACCACGGACTATACCGACGAGCAACTGACGCCCTATATTGATTTTCTGAACACTCACATGATTCATCTGGATATGCACGAAGTGCCGCCCACCCCCGGAAACATCCTGCACCGGGCCGACCTGGTGCGCCGCAGGCAACCGTTGAAATATCTGGTCATTGACCCCTATCTTTTTGTAGAGGCGCAAAACGGAAAAGCCGAGACCGAGACCCAGAGCATCAAGTCGATGCTGACCCGGTTCCAATCGTGGGGACGTGAACACCACATCTGGGTAATCATTGTGGCGCATCCGCGCAGCCTGAAGAAGATAGATGGCAAGAACGAGATGGAGGACATCAACATGTACACCATATCGGGCAGTGCAAACTGGGCGAACCTGGCCGATTTCATTCTTTCCATCACCCGCGTAAACGAACCCAACCGTGCCTTCACCCGTCTGGATGTGTTGAAAGTGCGCGACCAGGAACTGTGCCGCACAGGAACCGTGTACTACACCCGCCAGCCCTGCGGACGCTACGAAGAGCACGAGAGCGAGGAAGAATGCAGTAACGGATGAGAATGGATAATGCCTAATTTACACATACGGTGGCATCGCCTCATACGTACGTACGTGTGGGGCGATACATACGTATGCATAAGCCTACACGTACTAACGTGATTTGCCATACCGACAGCCGCAAAATCCGACCGCCTATCCCGGCCTTCCCAGATAATGGAAAATCAATTCCACCTGCACTGCATTGAAAATACGCTGTCTCTCCACATAGCCCGAATCGAGCAAAGCATAATAGAGCAATTTGTGATGGTGTATCCAGGCGGAAAGACGGTTCAACGCCGCCACAGGAGTAATATCGGGGGCATACCCCACCGCCAAATCACGTTTATAATAAGGTTTCACCGGCCATTCGCCCAAATACGTTTCTTCTTCCTTCATAACATTTACTATTTTTACTATAATATTCTAACTTAAAATCATCAATTACTCATTGTAGATTAATGATTTCGTATCGTTTATCTTCATAGCAAATGTAATGAAAATAGTCCATATATAGAAATAATCCGAAGCCTTTAATTCACTTTATTTCACCTTCTGCCACAGTGTGTCACACATCCTCATGCCTGTTTACGCCCCTTCACAATCTCCCCTTTACGGAGTGTTATCTTTGTCATGTTCAATTTATATAAACCATTAAAAAACAGAATCATTATGGCATTAAATTACAGTGTTGCATTACGTCCCAATCCGCAGGAAAAGGCTGCAAGTCCCAAGGCTTACGCCACAGCTCAAATAAACGGAGAGCTTACCTTGAAACAACTCAGCAAGCGTATTTCCTCACAGACCACCGTGAGCCGCGCCGATGTGGTGGCCGTCCTCACCGCTACCGTAGACAATCTGTTGGAAGCCCTCACCGAAGGCAAGCAAGTAGACTTTGGCGACTTGGGCAAGTTCCGTCTCCAGATTATCAGTGAAGGTGCGGACAACCCGGCCGACTTTACCGCCGCCCGCATCACCGGGGTAAACATCCAGTATATTCCCGGTGAGGACTTGAAAACCATCTTCGGTTCACTAGAGTTCCAGCCGGTAGCCAGCCGTGCCGCACAAGCAGCCGCACTACGCGCCGAAAAGGAAGGAAAAGCCGTGGCAGACCTGCTGAAGCCCAAAAACGAACCGGAACTTTAATGTATCACTCGCTAAACTTTATTCGTATGGAAAATCAGAAAAGAAAATCCAACTGGGGTATCATCCTCAAAGTTATCATTGCTGTGGCGACCGCCATAGCCAGCGCCATAGGCATACAAAGTTGCATTTAGCCGGCCGGCATTTCATTATCATTCTTTGTTCTTGCTTTGATGTGGAAGCGGAACACCGCAGCATCTGACGGTGAATCGTTTTTGGGAAAGAGGAAAGGGTATCAAACGCTTTCCTCTTTTTTTATCATATCACTCTATTTATTCGTTCTTCATGCCTTACCGATATTTCTGTTCCAAGTACTTCTGATACTCCGCTTTTTCATCATAGTCAGCAGAAAGATTCATATCCACCCCCAAACTCATGACAAAAGGCGTAACATGACCGGCAAGACCTTCTTCCATTGGATTCATCTGTACATCCTTCGCTTTGTTTACAGAGCTTAACAATCTGTGTCCCAATGTTTCGCGCACATCAGCACTAAGCGGTTTCAGTAACGTCCAAAAAGCCTCAACCACATCGTTCCTATTTTTAGCATCAACTGCATATCCCATAACTTCATTTATTTTTTAATTTCACTTCTCGTTTCCTCCGACAGCAAATATCCGTATTTCTGTGCAAAAAAACAAAGAAAAGAAATGCTTTTCAGAAAGATTAGCAGAAAGGGAACAGGTACACGTTCTTACCATGTTAGCGTCCAATTTTGACGTGTACTCCAAGGAAAGCCACCACAAGGCGATTTCCTAATAAATAACGTCAAAAAGGACGATGTTATTTAGAGACCAAAGACCGGGTTGCGGAGATGATACTTTGGTATCGGGGTTCTGAAAAAGCGAATGATAGAATGGGATTAGAACGTTTACTATTCCCAAAAAGAAACCGCCTGCTTTTCTCTCATATTCCCCAGTTCCCTCAACATGCTTTCCTTTTCAGCGCTCATCTTGCCTTGTTTGATGAGTTTCATATTATATTTCCACCAATTGAGCAAGCCTCTGTGTTCTACCTTCTTTTTGTCGGGCAGATGATGATGCTCCAAGATATATTCCTTGAGCTTTTCATAATTGATTTGCCATTGTTCTTCTCTTGTTGACATGATTAAAAATTACTCATCAATACTCAATTTAAAGCATATCTCAATAAAAAAAATTATCCATTATGTAGCTGTGCGAAATAATTAACAAAAAAATCTTTATTCAAATTCATACGCTCATTCTCGTCCTTATTAAAATATTCTTCGGGAGAATATCTATCGGAAACATGAACATATCCCAATATTTGGATAAAGTCAGAAAGATAACAAATAATAGCCTTATGTCGTTGTTGAAAAATCTTAAGCAAAAACCATTGGCTAATATATCCTCTCCAAGAAGAATCTGTGAGATAAGTATCTGCTATACGCAGAAAAGGTTTTGAGACTGTATATTTAAGCCTCTGCCACCAATAACTTCTGTAAGTAAGCCGTAAATGTTGCAATTGCAAAGCCAGCACCTCTTCCATTTCTAGAAAAGTACGATTTATCTCATTCTTGAGAGCTATCCCCATCAGCATATAAGCCATATCCTTTTTCGTTTGTCTATGTTCCGTATCGCAAAATGCATCTAAAAACAGCTTACAATGTGTAAAAACCGCTATTGAATTCTTTAGTTGTTGCGCCGTAGGATAGTCAAGGTAGATGCCATATTCCTGTCCAACTTGCATCAATGCATAATAGAAATTATCAAATTCTTTTTCATTTTCAAAAACAGATGAATAATCCATATTCATATCAGGAAAATCAAAACCACTTAAGATCTTCTTTGCAGCTTCTTCTTCCTTTAATGAAGGACTTTGCGTTTCGTAGATTTTACTGAATGTAAAAGCTATCTTTTGATATGCCTCTATTCGTAACTTAGCAATTTTGCCTTCTACTTTAATTTCTCTTTTTTTCCTGTTTTGATAATATGCCGTAAAAAGTGCAAGAATGATACCCGGTATCAAGACCTTGCATATAGTAAAAATGCCCAACCATGTTTCTTCGGACAATCCGTTCCAACAGTTTTCCAATGTCTCCATTCCTAATTATGCAACCGGTTCTCCTGTCATCATACCAAGAGCTATATTACAAGCAATAATACACTGTATATTTTCTCTATCTTTAAGAACTAAAGTATTGCCTAATGCCTTTTCCACATCACCTTGTTCTCCAAAATACTTTTTCCCATAGAAAACTGTCTGGCGATGTTTAAAACTCAGGTTATTCACTCCTATCTTAATAGCAGACAAGACCTTATCTATTTGTTCGGAGAACTCTTCTTGCAGAAGCAACCCCAGTTCAATACATAACAAATCCCCATATTTTTTCACAGCCTGATTTTCCAAAGAAATTCCTTTATCAATAAAGTGCTCTTCATACATGACAATCATACGACGATAGAAAGCAAAGTAATTTTGAAATATCATCAATTGACTGTTAGTTTCATCATCAAAATAGATTCTTTGAGCAACCACATATCTATCAAATTCAAGAAATGTGTCGGTTAATCGTTTAGCTTCTTTAAATATCTTCATGATTGGAACTGGACTGCTGTCTTCCATTTTATATCCATTTTGATTTAGAATAGCTATGGCACCTTGAGTAACCGAGAGCGGTAACATATCTTGCTCTCTAAACATTTCAAGTTTACAAGCTAGGTCCTCGAAAATTGCCAATTTCTTCTTTAACAAAGTACCCTCCACTTCAGCAATTTCCGCTTTTCGGGCGAAAATGGTAGAAGAGAACCATCCTACAATCAACCCTCCAACAATAAGAATTGTTAATTCCATAAGCCCTTTGCCAAAATATTCAGGCATTGTTTTAAAAATGTCTGCCAATAATCTTATCGTTTCAACCATAGTATTTTATAAAGCATTTGTGGAATCCATTAATCATAACAGCTCTTTTTTCCAGCTCCAACTCATCAAATTCATCACGAGTATATTTATCTGACCAATGAATGAAAGCCAATACGACTATTAAAAAAGAAGGATACTTATTGAATTGTGAACATCCATAAGCCGGATGTAATATATACAAATAAAATAATTGCAGCAAACTCTTTTTCCTATTTGATTTTCCGTCTGCTCTTTTCTCGCAATATTCTGATAACTTTGACAAGAACTTATCAAAGCAAGACTCATGATACCATTTACCAAGTCTAGGATGCTGAAGTCTTCGAGCCAACTTGTTATTTATTTTGTGAGAAAAATTATTAATGTCATTCTGAAGTACTATACCAAATATCTGACATGCCAAATTAATATGATCTTCTTGTTGTTTCTGACTAAATTTCCAAGAGCCATCTCTTTCTGTTTTTATAAAAGCTGACAACATATCATGGATATCTTCTATCCAACATTGCATTTCAAGCAGTATATTTTCTAAGGAATAATCCAGATAAATGCTATTCCTTGAAATAATATCTTTCAATTCTTTTTGATATGCATCAAACTTTTCAAATGAATTGAAGAATGATGAGTATTCCATCTTCTGATCACCTATCTTGAATGGTGTACCATTAATAAGGGTTTGGTAGTAGTGTTCTAAATAAATAGGAGAAGCTATCACATCTTGTGTTTTGACAAGAAATGTGTGAATTCTTACATAAGCTTGCAATTTATGTTCAAGAAATTCTCCTTTCAGTTCAATATCAACCTTTTTGCGTCTAGCCAATACAATGGTGAAATACGCAATAATCAAAGCTACAACAATATATTTAATTATTAAAAAAAGCATAGTTTAAATTTTCTGTATCTTCACTTTGGCCAAAATACAACTCAGTCTACTCTATCCAATGCAAAAAGAATTCTTTCAATGGGTCAAGATAAGGTTTATTTAAATCCCAATAATCTGTATTTTCAAACTGCCATTCTCCTTGCCCCAACTTATCGCGCTTGGTTTTACTCATAGGCATTGCACTGATATAAGTATGCAACTTTCCTTTTCTATTAGGAGTCAGATAATTACTTCCCAAACAGGTTTCATAGTCTCCAAAGCAATCGAAAAAAAGTTTATGACGTTCTGACTGAGTCAACTGTTCCAGCAAATATTCAAAATCACCGTCATCATTATGGTTAGGAAAAAGAAAAACTCTTGCCGCACTTTAAAGCCACCTTTGTTTGCCGGAAAATCAGCATCAAACACTATTAAATTAATTCCACCTTCTTCGCTGTTTGTCTTAAATATATTGGCTGCCTTATCTAAATTGTCTTTACCGTCTACACATTCTATTTTAAATTTGCCGGAGTCTATGTCAAGAATGCGGGTTACCAGAGTCTTGATAAAGACATACTCCGAAGTAGATGGTTTTCCGGCCTCAATAAAAATCTTTATCATCTCATCTCCATTTCTTGTGCAATGGCATAAGCCATTTCCTCATACCCATATTTCAGTGCTTTCACCTCATCGGTAGGATGCTTTATTAGTTTAAAAGCTGATACTATTGGACGATAATTATCATTTTCATCCAAAACAGCCACCAAACCTTTGAGAGAATCTATATTGTGAGTGGAAACAAACACTTGGGTATTATATTCTTTAGCCGCATGCAAAACCGCTTTCCAAAGAGGTTTCATGGCGGAATAGTGAAAACCGTTGTCTACTTCATCGATAAGAAGTATGCCATCCTTGCTTTCATAAATAGACAAAATAATAGATAAAAGCTTTCGTATGCCATCTCCCATTACATTGATAGGCAAACGCTGGGGAAGACCAATATCAACCATCAACTCATTTCCGACCAACTGTATATCAAGAATCTTTGGCTCTATGACTTGTAAAGCTTTCAATATATTATTTTCCTGCTTGTTTTCTACGACTTTGGCAAACTTGGTCTGGACAGAAATACCCATCGAGTTTGAGGGGAAATATTGGGAAAAGACATGTTCATGATAGCGTTTGTCTATATTGGTCTTTCCTTTACCTTCCTCTCCTTCTTTGAGTATAATCTCTGATTTGTAGATGGTATTGCCATCATCACCAAGGGTATACTGCAATGTCAATCCATAATATTTCGTTGCCACAGAGGAGGTTTCGTTTACCAAACTATTCAGAGAAACTTCATTACCCTTCGATTGTATAAGAGATATTTTCAACGTGCGTTTCATTGCACCGCCCGTAGAAATAACAATAGGGATAGCAGTATTAAGGTTATAGAAGTCTATACCAAAATCCATTTCCGAAAATCGAAAATAACTACGCATGTTGTTAATTGTAATTGGCAGTGAGGGATTTGATTGGCCGGATAATAAAAACAGTCCTTCCAATACAGAGGATTTACCGCAATTGTTCTTTCCAAAGAACAAATTGACCTGCTCCAACCCATCTATCTGACAAGATTTTATGCCTCGAAAATGATCTATGTGTATATTCTCGAACATTCTTCCATGTTTTTTGTATGCTGATACCTTATAAAATATAATTCAAATGTAAACGAAATATTTCAGGGCTTCAAGAATTCTCGTAGATATTTATATTAAATTAATGCATAAATCACCTATCATCATATAGGAGTTCATGTCTATCAACTCCAGGCGGGCATCAGCTTCTTCGGCCGTTATCCCTTCCCAACCGCCTTTCTCATCCCATTCTTTTGTCCAGTTGTCAAGGTGGAAAAGATAGAACTTATAGAAGCGCTCATCTTCTTCGTCGGCACAAGTGTAAAGATAATCGGCAATGCACTTCATGACTGAAGCGCTGGCAAACGAATGACTTAAGGCATCGGTGAGCAGGTGATGGCACAGCTGATAACAACGGTGTTCCTTTTCACTGTCAACCACGGCTATAGTTTCGCGAATAATCCGGAAAAGGCCACAGATGATGCGGGCACGTTGCTCTATGTCTGTCTCCTGTGCATAACGCAACTCCAACTGCACGAAAATATCATTCAAATATGACTGACACATACGCTGTTCACCAGGTTTTGATTCGGGTGAACCGGTATAAATCAGCATATACAAAGAAGAGTATTTTTCTGCACAGGACAGTAATTCCTCCAGACTCTTTTCTTCTATCTGTTCCAAATGGCTATTGTTTTTATAAGGTTTCACAATTCCAACGGGAGATGCGAACCATCACACCTATACCGGCTATTGTTTTAACGAAATAATACTTCTTGCTTTTTCTGATAAGCCGCCCGGTAAAGCCTTTAAAGGGACCGGACAAAATACGTACTGCATGCCCAACCGTGATGTCACCGCTTTCGGGCAACTCAAAAATGAGAGCATTGAACCGGGGGTCGCAAAGCATACGCATTTCCAGCATTTCACGAGCAGGGATTTCATAGAAAGCGGAATCGGTTTCCCGTTTCAGAGGACTAATCGGTATCGGACATCGAGCTAATTTTTCAGCTATCTCTTTTCTATAGGCCGTTTTCTTTAAGAAGATTAGATTATGAATTGCCGGAACCAATATACGCTCCGGTTTCTGTCCCTCTTTCACCACCACTTTGCCGGAATCCATCATCGGAACAAAACTGTAAAGTGATTCACCTTCAAAGAAATCAACGACTTTCTGTTCCTGACAATTAAAGGTACGAATAGCGTACCAAGGAGTTTCGTCCACCTTTTCTGCTTCAGTGGAATTCGTTTCTGTCATTAATGTTAGAATAATTACAAATATTAAATGGAGCTTTTATCACTGCATCCTTTTTATGATACTTCTCTCCCTTTCCTCGAAAATGAATTTCGAAGGCAGTTCTGAATTACCATTAAAGATTACAGCTTTTGAAGCACCACCGCACAAGAGGTATGACCTCGCAGATTAAAGCATCATTGCTATAAACGCTGCAAAGGTATTAAATTCAGTTTACTACAGCAAATCTTACTTTTTTTGTTTTTATGCCCGAAAGTATCAAATAAGTTGTTTGCAGTCGTCTTGCTTAATCAAAAGTGTAGTTCGTATATCATTGATAAATAATCAGTTATAGTTTTTTCTTACCTCTTGTGCGGAGTAACACACATCCCGGCTTTTTGTTCTTTTCATTTTTCCGGTTTTATAAACTTTAACAAACTGCTCCGCTAATTGTGCATTGGCAGCGTGCAATCGTTCATCACCTATTCCGCGTATATAATATAAAGACGTTTGGGAGGAAGCATGGCCCAGTGCTTTTGCAATGACAGGGAGTTCCACTCCGGATTGATAAGCGACACTTGCCCAGGTATAGCGCGGCACGTAAGAAGTGAGGTCGCTCTTGATGTTTGCCATTTGTCCCAGTTTTTTCAATACTTTATTATAATAGCACAGTTTTCCCTTATATTGCCGGTAAGCCAGCTTTTCATTCGAACTGGTTATTAACGGAAAGACATAATCAGTGGTGGAAGATTCTGCATAGCGATTGAGAATGGCATGCATACAAGGTTCCAAATGAATACGCACCGTATAATTGGTTTTATGACGGTTGTAAGTGAGTATGTTATTTTTTATCTGAGACTTCTTGAGAAAGGCAAGGTCGACAAACGGCATTCCACAAAGCAGGACACTCATAATAAAAAGATTACGGGCAAGCTCGACAAAAGAGCCCGCTTCCAACTTTAAAGCCTGAAGTTTACGCACTTCGGACACCGTGATAGAACGCTTCTCTGTTTTGGGATAACCGGTATACACTCTGGCAAAAGGAAACTTTTGCCGACACAGTTCGCGCTCGACCGCCTTATTGTACAAAGCACGGAGAGAGCGGAAATAACACGAAACCGTACTCATGCCCACACGTGACTTGAGCCACTTTTCGTAATCCTGCATCAGCGAAGGGGTGATTTCGTGGAAACAAATATCTTTACGCCCATAAAAACAAAGAAAGGAACGGACGGCTGTACCATAATTCCGCGCCATGCTGTAGCATCCTATCTGATGGGCATGGGCTATTTCCTGTCTGGCGAACTTCAAAAAAGACACTTGCGGCACATCTATCACTTTAGAAGGAGATGAAATCTTATTTTTACTTTCTTTACACACACGAATGCTGAAACGAACATATATTTTTATCATAACACTACTTTCTGTTTTTTAATAACACGACAATCTATGCAACATCAAAACTATTTTGTACATTTGTCCACTTTATCATCTGCAAACTTATACATATATATTATAAACATGAAAATAAATAAAGTATTAATGATAGCCGCCTCTTTCGCATTTATAACAGCACGCGGTGCCGGCTCAAAAAAAGAGAATCATCAAATGGAAAACGAAAAGCGTACGCAGGTAAAACTGGAAACAACAATGGGAAACATCACTGTGGAACTGTATAACGAAACACCGAAGCATCGCGATAACTTTATCAAACTTGCCAAAGAAGGTGTGTATGACAGTACTCTCTTCCATCGTGTCATCAAGCAATTCATGGTGCAAGCCGGTGACCCGACCAGCAAAACGGCATCTGATACTGCCATGTTGGGCAACGGAGATGTCGGCTATACGGTTCCGGCCGAATTCGTTCCCAAATTCTTCCATCACAAAGGTGCACTGGCAGCAGCCCGCGAGGGAGACAACGTGAATCCGCAAAAGGCTTCTTCCGGCTGCCAGTTCTATATCGTGACAGGACGCAAATTTACAGAGCCCCAACTGCTCGGCATGGAGAACAAGATTAATGAACAACGCGAGGAAGCGATTTTCGACAGTCTGGCACAGAAGCACATGAAAGAAATTTATAAAATGCGTAAAGCCGGTGACACGGAAGGACTGTATGCCTTGCAAGATACACTCGAAGCCCAAGCACAGGCAATGGCGGATAAAGAAGAAAAGTTCCATTTCACTCCCCGGCAGATTCAGGCTTATACCACTGTGGGAGGCGCACCTCATCTGGACGGTTCGTACACCGTATTCGGTGAAGTGGTGGAAGGTATGGAAACGGTAGAGAAGATAGAGATTGCCAAGACCAACCGTGCCGATCGTCCGTTGGATAATATACGCATCCTGAAAGCGACTGTTGTAGAATAAACCGAAGTCACCCGCAAAAAAAATGATAGAAATCAACAGACATACCCTGTCAAACGGACTGCGCATTGTCCATTCGGAGGATAACACCACCCAAATGGTGGCACTGAATATCCTCTATGATGTGGGTGCACGCGATGAAGACCCCGAACATACGGGCTTTGCTCACTTGTTTGAGCATCTGATGTTCGGCGGTTCCATCAATGTGCCCGATTATGACACTCCGGTGCAGAACGCCGGCGGAGAGAATAATGCATGGACCAACAACGATATCACCAATTACTACATCACTCTTCCGCGCCAAAATGTGGAAACAGGTTTCTGGCTCGAAAGTGACCGTATGTTATCGCTGGATTTCAACCCACGCAGTCTGGAGGTGCAGCGTCAAGTGGTGATAGAGGAGTTCAAGCAACGGAATCTGAACCAGCCCTACGGTGATGCTTCTCATTTGTTGCGTGCATTAGCCTACAAAGTGCACCCTTACCGGTGGCCTACCATCGGAAAAGAAATCAGCCACATCGCCAATGCTACTCCTGAAGAGGTGCAGGCTTTCTTTTTCCGCTATTACGCTCCCGACAATGCTATTCTGGCGGTGGCGGGACATATCACTTTTGAAGAAACAGTGGCACTGGCCGAGAAGTGGTTCAGTCCGATTCCCTGCCGCCACGTCGCCCGCCGTTCGCTCCCCATGGAACCGGTGCAGACAGAGGAACGCCGCCTGAGTGTGGAACGGAATGTGCCGGTTGATGCCCTGTATATGGCTTTCCACATGTGTGCGCGCAACCATCCCGACTATTATGCATTTGATATGCTGAGCGACTTGCTGAGCAGCGGACGCTCCTCACGTTTCGTACAACATTTGGTACAGGAAAAGCAAGTGTTCAACTCCATTGACGCGTATATATCCGGAAGCATCGATGAGGGCCTGTTCCATATCGTGGGAAAACCTGTACCGGAAGTGACTCTGGAAGAAGCGGAAAGAGCTGTGTGGGAAGAACTTGCCTTACTGACCGAAGGCTGTATAGACGAGAACGAATTGGAAAAAGTAAAGAACCGCTACGAAAGCGAACAGATATTCAACAATCTCAATTACCTGAATGTGGCCACCAATCTGGCTTATTTCGAGTTAATCGGAAAAGCTGAAGATATAAATACGGAAGTGGAGAAATATCGTTCTGTCACGAGAGAACAGATTAAGGAAGCGGCGAAACGAACATTTTTGCCGGGGAATTGTTCCGTATTGTATTATAAAGCTGCCGCCAAAGATGCAAGCCGCACGCCGTAAGAGAACGGAAAAAATATATAACCTATGAACCATACATACATTCAACATTACAAATCTCTATTTACACTCGGAATTCCCATTGTCATCGGACAAGTGGGTGTCATTATCCTTGGTTTTGCCGATACGCTCATGATAGGACATCACAGCACCAACGAATTGGCTGCCGCCAGTTTCGTCAACAATATGTTCACACTGGCCATCATCTTTGCTACCGGCTTTTCGTATGGCCTGACTCCCATTGTCGGCAGTCTGTTCGGACGCGGTGAGACACCGGTAGTGGGACGAATGCTCAAGAACAGTATCTTTGCCAACGTCTTGCTGGCAGTACTGCTCACCTTTATCATGTGGGTGCTCTATCTGAATATCCATCAGTTGGGACAACCCGAAGAGTTGCTTCCGCTGATGAAACCTTACTTTATCGTGCTGCTCATATCATTACTGTTTGTCCTTCTGTTTAATGCATTCAAGCAATTTGCCGACGGCATCACCGATACCCGCGTATCGATGTGGCTGTTGCTGGGCGGTAATGTCATGAATATCATAGGCAATTACATCCTTATCTACGGAAAGTTAGGCATGCCTGAATTGGGACTGCTCGGTGCCGGTATCTCTACCCTCGCCTCCCGAATCATGATGGTGGTGGCGTTTGCCTTCATCTTTTTCTGTACAAAACGATATCATATATATAAAGAAGGATTTGTGCACAGCAAAGTGAACCGCGCCGATTTTGTTTATCTGAACAAGCTAGGCTGGCCTATCGCCCTGCAGATGGGTATGGAGACCGCATCCTTCAGCCTGAGCGCCATCATGGTGGGCTGGATAGGAACGACAGCACTTGCCGCACATCAGATTATGCTTGCCATTTCGCAAGTATGCTTTATGATGTATTATGGAATGGGGGCGGCTGTGGCTGTGCGTGTCAGCAATTTCAACGGACAAAATGACTGGGTGAATGTACGCCGCACCGCATACTCGGGCTTCCACATCATGCTGGGCATTGCCCTGATAGGTGCGCTTCCCATTTTCCTGCTACGGCATCAACTGGGAGGCTGGTTCAGCGACAGCCAGGCGGTAAGCGTGATGGTGGCACAATTAATCATACCGTTCATTGTCTACCAATTCGGTGACGGACTCCAAATCAACTTTGCCAATGCACTGCGAGGCATTGCAGATGTAAAGCCTATGATGTATATCGCCTTCATCGCCTATTTCCTTATCTCCCTGCCGGCCGGATATTTCTTCGGCTTCGTAATGGACTGGGGAATCATAGGCATCTGGATGGCTTTTCCGTTTGGCCTCACCACCGCCGGCGTCATGTATTATTTACGTTTCCGTAGTTTTTGCCTATGCCACGCCTCTCGACACAACTGAAAGTAGCTTCAGGCTACATCCTGCTCACGTTTCTGTTATTTGCTTCCATTCAGTACATCAACCATGAAATGAAAGCATTGACCGAAACGGACGACAACGAGACCATATTGAACTTACGCCGGAGGGTAACCAACGAGATTGTCGGCCAGCTCTATCAAGCCGAGATTATCGGACAATCCCTGAGCGCCGGCCAACTGGGACAATACTCCCGCTATAAAACATCCATGCAAAAGGCGAATGCCGCAGTCGATTCATTGCGCAGCTTACTGACAGACAGCATACAGACCCTCCGACTGGATACGGTCGAGATGTTTCTGATGGAGAAGGAACGCAATATGCGTAATCTTCTCCGCGCCATTCAGGAAGGAGGCACCGACAAGATTTACCGACAGCACATCGAAGAGCTGATAGCCGAGCAGGATTCGTTACTCAGCCTGCCCCATGTAAGGCGGAAAGTCGTGACACATACCAATTCCTACACCATCCATAAGAAGCCGAAAGGATTTTTCAAAAGACTGGGAGAAGTGTTCTCGCCCGGAAAAGGGGACTCCACCCAAGTCAACAATGTGATTCAAGAAGAATTTACAGACACACTGACCGAATCATACAGTCCGGCCGATACCGTCGTCACACTGCTGAAAGACGTGCAGAGCCGTGTGACCGACACCCAACAACAGCAATTGAAGAGGCTCAACCAACGAACACAGTCCCTGCGCCTCAGCGGTTTAAAACTGAGCCAGAAAGTGAACCAGCTGTTAAGCACCATCGAGAATGAAGGGCTGGAGATGGCCCGACACAAACAGATGCAGGAGGAAGAAATCCGGAGAAGTTCGGCACGCACCGTAGAGGCCATAGCCATCGTAGCCGTGCTGCTGGCAAGCATATTCCTGATTTTTATCTGGCGAGACATTACACGCAGCAATCATTACCGCCGGGAGTTGGAGAAGGCCAAACGCCGTGCCGAAGACTTGCTGGTGGCACGCGAAAAGTTAATGCTGACCATTACACACGACATCAAAGCGCCGGTGGGCTCCATTATAGGCTATACCGACCTGTTGGAGCGAATCACGACAGAAGAACGGCAGCGTTTTTACCTCAACAATATGCAAAGCTCCGCCAAACATTTGCTGAGTCTGGTGAACTCTTTATTGGACTTTCACCGTCTGGATGCCCACAAAATGGATGTGAACAGGGTAACATTCAACCCTCATCAATTATTTGATACCATTTATGTAAGCTTCAAACCGATGGCAAATGCCAAACATCTGTTATTGGAGTACGACTGTGGAGAACCCCTGAACCGTTTATATATAGGTGACCCGTTCCGCACCAGGCAGATAGTGGAGAACCTGCTCTCCAATGCATTGAAATTTACACAAAAGGGAAGCATCACGCTCCGTGCGGCACTGGAAAACGGACAACTGCACTTCAGCATCAGTGATACCGGTTGCGGAATCAGCGAAGAAGAACAAAAACGAATCTTCCAAGAGTTTACCCGCCTGCGTAACGCACAAGGACAAGAAGGTTTCGGCCTGGGACTGGCCATTACGAGAAAACTTGTGTTGCTACTCGAAGGAGACATCAGGATAGAAAGCGAAGCGGGAAAAGGCAGCACATTCCATGTCTACCTCCCTCTGCCCCAAGCCCCCAATGCCGACAAAAAGAATAACAGGGAGGAAGGGATAAAGAACTTTATCCTTATTGATGATGACCGCATCCAACTGCAATTGACTGCTGCCATGCTTAAACGTCCCACCATCCATATCACCTGTTGCGAACAACCCGAAGAGCTTTTCCGGCAATTGGAAGAAAACAAATTCGACGCCCTTCTGACCGACATACAAATGCCTGCCATGAACGGCTTCGACCTGCTGGATGCCATCCGTGCACTTCCGGCTGACCGGGCAAAAAACATTCCCGTTATTGCCATTACCGCACGCAGTGATATGGATGCCGAATATTTCCGTTCGAAGGGCTTTGCCGGATGCCTGCACAAGCCCTTTAACACACACGAAATTTTCGAGGCCCTTTCGCAAGCCATCCGACAGGATTTGACGGACCTGGAAGAGACCGGCAACGAAGGATTGCAACCACAGACGAATGACAGCCCTCACACCGTCCCGGCATCGTTGGACTTCTCAGCCCTTACCGCGTTCTCGGAAGATGACCCCGCCGCAGCGAAAGAGATTATCCGCACCTTCGTGTCTGAAACCAAAAAGAACCGAAGCTGCATGGCTGCCGCCCTCGAAAAAGAGGAGATAGAAGGAATTACCGCGATGGCACACAAGCTTTTACCTTTATTTACCATGCTGGGAGCCAACACTTCCATTGCCCCCCTCACCTGGCTGGAACAAAGGCGGGGAACCACTGTAATGACCTCCGAAATACGCGAGAAAGCCCTATTCATCCTTGATGAAATAGACGAAATAATCCGCCAAGCCGAAGAACAGATTTAAACCTTTATAAGTTAAAAGGTATTAGAAAATCTTCCGGCATTTCGAAGCATAGTAAAAAAGGTATATTTTTGTATAACTAAAAACATGAAAATGCCACACTCTATTCTAATAGTAGAAGACGATTTAACTTTTGCCACCATGCTAAAAACATGGCTAGGAAAGAAAGGGTTTCTGGTAGACACTGCCGGCAGTAGCGCACGTGCCCGAAAACAACTGGACGCCCAACCTTATGACCTTGTGCTTTCGGACCTCCGTTTGCCGGATCAGGACGGTATTTCCTTACTTGCATGGATGAAAGAGCATGGGCACCGGATTCCCCTTATCATCATGACCGGCTATGCAGATATCCAAAGTGCTGTACAAGCCATGAAAAACGGTGCCAACGACTATATTTCAAAACCGGTACAACCGGATGTACTGTTAAAAAAAATAAATGAGGCGCTGCAAAGCAAAAACACCGTTGCGACGCCTTCCCATCCTGCCCCATCGGTATCGGTCGCTCCATCATCCAACTTTCTGGAGGGTGAAAGTGAAGCAGCACGCCAACTATACAATTATGTAGGCTTAGTTGCCCCTACCCCCATGTCTGTCCTCATCAATGGGGCCAGCGGAACCGGTAAAGAGTATGTCGCCCACCGCATCCATCAATTGAGTAAACGTGCCGACAAACCATTTATTGCAATAGACTGCGGCTCTATCCCCAAAGAACTTGCAGCCTCCGAATTCTTCGGTCATGTGAAGGGTTCCTTTACCGGAGCACTCCACGACAAGACCGGCGCCTTCGTTGAAGCTAATGGCGGTACACTCTTTCTTGATGAAATAGGAAATTTGAGCTACGAAGTACAAATCCAGCTTCTGCGTGCCCTGCAGGAACGACGTATCCGTCCCGTGGGCTCCAATAAAGAGATAGAAGTAAATGTCCGGCTTATCAGTGCTACGAATGAGAATCTCCTGCAAGCCATTGAAAAAGGAAACTTCCGCGAAGACCTTTTCCATCGAATCAATGAGTTTACCTTGCGCATGCCGTCCCTGAAAGAACGACAGGAAGATATCTTGCTCTTTGCCAACTTCTTCCTGGATCAGGCCAACCATGAACTCGACCGGCATCTGATAGGCTTTGACGCAGCAGCCAGCAATGCACTGCAAACCTATTCGTGGCCCGGCAACCTTCGACAACTGAAGAATATCGTGAGACGTGCCACGCTGCTCGCACAAGGCAACTATATTACCCTAACAGAGCTGGGGAATGAATTGGTCGAGTCGCCCAACGTTTCTCCGACAAGTACAAGCTTCAGCCTGCACGACGAAGCAACTGAAAAAAAACGCATTCTGGAAGCCCTTCAGCAAACCGGAAACAACAAGAGTAAAGCAGCCCTCTTATTAGGCATTGACCGAAAGACACTGTACAATAAACTGAAACTCTACAATATCCAATAAAAAGAAGTGGGGAATAATTCCTCACTTCTTTCCACACATTCCCCGTCTTTCCACATTTCCCCACATCACGGCAAAAACATTAATCCTTATAAATCAACGGATTACAAATCACATTATAGTTTGGCACGCCAATTGTTCTTTAAATATCAGAGAGAACAAACGAGATAAATCATTAACCTGTAAAAACTTACAATTATGAAAAAATTATTTGTAGCAGTAGCATTAGTAATGGGAATTGGAACAAGCGTATTTGCCTATAACATGACACCGGCAAGCATCGAAACCGTTGCAGCAGTGAATGACTTCACTCCTATCGAAGTAAAAGACCTTCCGACAGCCGTCCAAGATGCCATTACCAAAAACTATGCAGACTCAACTATCAAAGAAGCTTCTGTTGAAGCAAAAGAAGATGGTACAAAGACCTATAAGGTTGTTTTAACCGACAAAGAGGGTACTGAGAGCACTGTACTTTTCAGCGAAAGCGGAGAAGTGTTGAAGTAAATGAAAGATGCCTAAAATGAAAAAAGGGAATGCTGTGAAGCACTCCCTTTTTGCTGTTTCTTAATCCATATCAAAACCGTTCCACAAATTGCCTTCGGGCACCGGTGCCGTCAGTTCAATCGGTTCTTTCGAAACCGGATGAATGAACTTTATCGTCCGTGCATGAAGACAAATACTACCGTCCGGGTTGGAGCGCTGAGCGCCATATTTCAAATCACCTTTAATGGGGCACCCCATTTTTGCCAACTGGCAACGTATCTGGTGATGGCGTCCTGTCTTTAAATCCACCTCCAACAGATAATAGTTCTGTGAATGGCCGATAAGCTTATAATGAAGTATCGCTTTCTTCGAGTTCTTTACTTCTTTATCGTATGCATAGGACTTATTCTGTTTCTCATTGCGGACCAGATAATGAACCAATTCGCCTTCCGTTTCCTTCGGACACTCTTTCACTATCGCCCAATAGGTTTTCTTCACATCTCCATCACGAAACATTTCGTTCAGCCGTGCCAACGCTTTACTGGTTTTGGCAAAAACCACCAAACCGCTGACGGGACGATCCAAACGATGAGTAACGCCTATAAAGACATTTCCCGGCTTGGCATATTTCTCTTTCAGATACGCCTTTACCGTTTCCGACAAAGGAGTATCGCCGGTCTTGTCACCCTGAACAATCTCAGAAGAAGTCTTGCTGACTACGATTATATGATTATCTTCGTAAACGACTGTCATGCAAAGATTACATATTCATACCACCATCAACCTGAATCACCTGTCCGGATACATAAGATGACATATCAGAAGCAAGGAACGTAGCTACGTCAGCCACATCTTCAGGCGTACCGCCACGACGCAAAGGAATCTTCTTAGCCCATTCAGCCTTTACCTCGTCACTCAGTTTGGCAGTCATATCAGTGATGATAAAGCCCGGAGCAATAGCATTGGCACGGATACCGCGAGAGCCCAGTTCCTGAGCAATAGACTTAGCCAAACCAATCATACCGGCTTTGGAAGCTGAGTAGTTACACTGACCCGCATTTCCGTGAACACCTACCACTGATGCCATATTGATAATGCTTCCACTCTTCTGACGCATCATGATAGGAGTACAAGCATGAATAAAGTTAAAAGCAGATTTCAGATTGACCGCAATTACTGCATCCCATTGTGCTTCGCTCATACGCATCATCAAGCCGTCTTTCGTGATACCGGCATTGTTGACCAGAATATCAATAGAACCGAAGTCTTCCTTGATTTGGTTAACTACTTTCTCTGTATCTTCAAAGTTTGCAGCGTTAGAAGCATACCCTTTTACCTTCACACCCAAAGCAGCAATTTCTTTTTCAGTATTCTGACCATTTTCGTCGATAACCAAGTCTGTGAATGCAATATTTGCTCCTTCAGAAGCAAACTTCAACGCAATTGCTTTACCAATACCACGAGCAGCACCTGTTACAATCGCAGTTTTTCCAGTTAATAATCCCATTTTGTTTTCTATTTTACGTTATTAATTAAATTATTCTTTTTCAATATTTTTACGTCCCAAAGCGCCGAATACGATTTTCGCCACATACGCCCAACCGGTCTCATCATCCAGCTCTTCAGCTATCTGTCCACGGATATACGGCACTTCGATTCCCTTAATACAATAATGCACAATATCAGCTATGATGTCTACATTATCGATATCAAAAAGTCCCTTGTCTTTCCCATCTGCCAATACTTGCTTGAAAAGTTTGATTTCTTTTGCATCAAAGTTTTTACGCACAGCTTCCACACGCCATATATTACGGAAGAAACCGGCACGCAATGTTCCGTTTCTATACACGACCATTTTAATAGAATCCAAATGCGTCTCTATCAATTTTAAAATCTTTTCGTCCGGTGTGATATCTTTCTTTGCGACTTGTTCCATTGCGTCCGAAAGCATTTCCAATTCAGATTCCACCACCGCCATGTAGATATCCTCCTTGCTCTTGAAGTACGTATAAAGGGTGCGTCTTCCTTTTTTGGAAGCCACCGCTATATCGTTCATCGTAGTGTCATCTACACCCTTCTTAGCAAAAAGCTGACGGGCAACGTCTACCAATTTAGCTCTTGTCTTTGATACTGCCATATAGATTCAGTTGCACATTATTTATATATGTGAGCAAATTTACATCATTTCTTTGGACCATACAAACAATTAAAGTATAATATTCATGTATATGTTAATTAACATTCACAACATACACTCATTATCAACCACTTACATCGTTTACCTATTTTAATTCAAAAAAATATTCAAGAAACATTTGGAGTTAAAGAAAAAAGCCGTACCTTTGCATCCGTAATCAAAAACACAACATCGCGGAGTGGAGCAGTTGGTAGCTCGTTGGGCTCATAACCCAAAGGTCGTCTGTTCGAGTCAGGCCTCCGCAACTAAGAGAAAGAGAAGCAATATTGCTTCTCTTTTCCCTCTCTTGCACTAAAATGGGGCAACTCTAGTTCACGCTTATCACCCACAAGATTTTCGGATTAATCCAATGCTTCGGCTAAACGAAGAAAAAATAATAAAATTACCGGCCATGATTAGAATAGACTCATAGTATATTGTATCTTTGGGAAATAAATCCCTATTTATTATTATGAAGCAACGTATTCTACTTTATCTTATCGCCTTATTGCTCTTTCCTTTGTGCAAAGTGCAGGCGGCCCATCAACCGGAATTCTCTACTGCCGGTTTCTATCGGCTGGCAAATTCCGGCCGCGATGTCTTCTCCATGAACCCCGCATGGCGACTGCACAAAGGTGCGGCACCGGGAGCCGAAGCTATCCACTTCGATGACCGGAAGTGGGAGGTGGTCTCTCTTCCCAACGGCATCGAATATCTGCCGACCGAAGCCAGCGGTTGCATCAACTATCAAGGGGAAGCGTGGTACCGCAAACATTTCACCCCTGCCGATGCTTTAAAAGGCAAAAAACTTTTCCTCCATTTTGAAGCCATTATGGGAAAAAGCAAAGTGTTTGTCAACGGCAAACTGTTGGCCGAACACTTTGGAGGATACCTGCCTGTCGTGGTTGATATCACGAATGCACTGAAGTGGGAAACTGATAACATCATAGCCGTATGGACCGACAATAGCGATGACCCCAGTTATCCTCCCGGCAAAGCACAGGATGTGCTGGATTATACTTACTTCGGAGGCATTTATCGCGACTGCTGGCTGATTGCCCATAACTCCGTCTTCATCACCGACCCCAACTTTGAGAACGAAACGGCTGGAGGCGGACTTTTCGTTGCCTACGACAAAGTGTCCGACAACTCGGCGGAAGTTCTACTGAAAACCCATGTGCGCAATGAAGGCAAAAAGACCTTTACGGGCGTAGTGGAATATGAACTGCAACAGCCGGACGGACGGCAAGTCGCTTTCTTAAACGATAAAGTGCAGGTTCGTCCCGGCAAAGCCATTACCTCTAAAGATAAAATCATCGTTAAGCAGCCGATGCTTTGGAGCCCCGAAACCCCTACCTTATATAATTTAATAGTCCGTATCCGCGACAATGAAGGAAACACGGTAGACGGCTATCGCCGCCGAATCGGTATCCGTAGCATTGAATTCAAGGGCAAAGACGGTTTCTGGCTGAACGGAAAACCCTACGAGCGTCCTTTGATTGGCGCCAACCGACATCAGGATTTTGCTGTGGTAGGCAATGCAGTAGCCAACAGTATTCACTGGCGTGATGCAAAAAAGTTGCGCGACGCCGGTCTGAAAATCATCCGTAACGCTCATTGTCCTCAAGACCCTGCCTTTATGGATGCCTGTGATGAACTGGGCCTGTTCGTTATTGTCAATACCCCAGGCTGGCAATTCTGGAATGACGCTCCCGAGTTTGCCCAGCGCGTTTACAGTGACATCCGCAATCTGGTCCGTCGCGACCGTAATCATCCTTGCGTATGGCTGTGGGAACCTATCCTGAACGAAACCTGGTATCCGACTGATTTTGCAAAAAACACACTCGACTTAGTGGCACAAGAATATCCTTATCCTTATTGTTACTCCGGTTGCGACAGCGAGGCGCGCGGTCATGAAGTCTATCCCGTCCTTTTCACCCATCCGGCCAATGCGGACAAAGACTGGGCTATAAAGAAGCTCGACCCCAAAATCACTTACTTCACCCGTGAATGGGGAGATAACGTAGACGACTGGAACTCTCATAACTCTCCCAGCCGGGTGGCCCGCAACTGGGGAGAACAGGCCATGCTTATCCAAGCCTGGCATTATGCAGCACCTAGCTATCCATATACTTGCTATGACGTACTTTATCGTACCCCCCGACAGCACGTGGGAGGCTGCCTGTGGCATTCATTCGACCACCAGCGCGGCTATCACCCCGACCCCTTCTACGGCGGATTGATGGACGTGTTCCGCCAGCCCAAGTATTCTTATTATATGTTCCAAGCGCAACGTTCGCCCGAAAAGCAAGAACGCCTGTTCGAAACCGGCCCCATGGTATATATCGCCCACGAAATGACACCGTTCTCTCCTAAAGACGTGACCGTATATTCCAACTGTGACGAAGTGCGCCTCACTTATAATAAAGGAGGAAAGACCCTGACGTATACTAAACCGGCAGCCCGCGAAGGAATGCCATCGCCAATCATCACATTTAAGGATGTATACGACTTTATGATAGACAAAAACATGTCTATGAAAGAAGGAAAGCAGAAGGAAGTCTTTCTACTGGCAGAAGGACTGATGGACGGAAAAGTGGTAGCCACTCACAAAGTACGTCCGGCACGCCGCCCTTCCCAATTACTTCTTTGGGCAGATAATGAAAACACGGAACTGAAAGCCGACGGTTCGGACTTCGTAACGGTGGTAGCCGCCATTGCCGATAAAAACGGCAACATCAAACGCCTGAACAATTACTATGTGAAGTTCCACATCGAAGGTGAAGGGCGCATCCTCGGCGGTGCAAACGTGTTGGCTAATCCGGCTCCTGTAAAATGGGGAACAGCGCCGGTATTGGTACAATCCACTCTGAAACCCGGCAAGATAAAGATAACAGCCAGCGTATTGTTCGAAGGTTCGCAAATGCCGGTTGCTGCAGAATTGGAACTGGAAAGCAAACCTGCAGCATATCCTTTGATTTATTCAAAGGAAGAGGCAGCACTTATCCCAATGGAATTTGATTCACAGTACTTTCCAATCACGGCCAAATCTAAAGAGGAGCTGGAAAAGGAAAAAGCAGTAAGAGAACAAAACAAACGGAAACTGAAGGAAGTGGAGCAACAGCAAGCCGATTTCGGCGAGAAAAAGTAAACGCCATAAAAATTCAGTCTGCAATCGGTAAATGTAAGAAGATAATTGAAAATCCAGAATAAGACAGAAGCCCTTTTCAACGAAATTGTAGAGTCTTTCATCACCAAAAACTCTTAATTCGTCGAAAAAAGCCTTTCTTTCATTGAATAGATTTGAAAAGACTACAAATTACATTTACCTTTGCCGATTGAAATAAAAAACTTGCAAAAGCAAAACTATGATGAAAAAGGCAAAAACATTTCTCCTTTTAGGCATTACATTGTGCATGTTCGGATGCAGCGATGATGATGATAACGACAAGTCGAATACGACATCTACCGTTCCTTTCTCCCTAACAGCCTCGCTGGAAGTACGCAACGACGCTGCAACTCCGGGTATGCTGCAAGGCAATTGGAATGAAGGTACCCAACTGGCAGCCATGCACTCCAGCCTGACAGGAGTAAAGAAGAGTATCTTCACCCTGTCGCCCACTTCTACCGACTTATTTACCGGCGACATCTCGAATAAAGTGAAAAACGATAAAGAAATTGCAGTATTTTATCCGGCTGATGCCATTACAGCAAACAGCAGTGATACACTGACGCAGAAACTAAGTCTTGCCGGTCAGGACGGAACATTGGCAGGCGTGGCAGATTATGATTATTCATGGGCTTTGTGCAAGGTGACCATGACTGCACAATCCGGCTCAGGCAGTTGTGAAATGAAAAGCCTGATGACTATCGGAAAATTTGAGTTCACCACGGACGGAAGCACACCGTTGAACGACATTTCACGCATCACCGTGACAGCCACTGCAGGCAAACTTTATTCCAATGCAACCTTAAAGTTGAAAGATGGAGAATTCAGCAGCACCACAGAAGGAAGCTTTACCATAAAGAATGACGCCGGACTGCCGGGCAGCGCTTATATTTCCTTCTTCCCTTCGGAGGCGGCACAGCTACATTTTACCCTGGTCACCAATGCAGGCAACATCTATGAAGCCTCAACTGCAGAAAGCATCACATTGGAAAAAGGAAAGTATTACACAGCCACCGCCCTTACTTGCACTCCGGTAGCCCCTGCCAAAGTAGGTGACTACTACTATAGTGACGGTACTTATTCTACAGAAGTGAACGAAGAAAAAACATGTATCGGTATTGTTTATGCACTAAACGACAAGAACGGCAATATAGACAAGACACTCACCGCATCTCCCTACGGACGTATCGTGGCACTGACCAATGCACAAACCAGAGTGAGATGGGCAAGCAAATCGGAGGATATCGAAGAATTGAAGAACGACACCATTATCAATGGTACACAGCAAACCGGCTGCCTGCCTTATTTCAATGGCACCGCAGATTCGTATTTCTCTGACAATGCCGAAGAACAAATTAAAGGAACGACCATCGATACAGAAACAGGACTGATTACCGCCTGGCCGTCGGAGGGTATCCTGAGCGACTTTAATGGAGCAACAAATACATCTTATATCAACAAGAGCACCTCTACTTATCCGGCAGGAACTTATTGCTACCAATACAGCAAACCCGGAAAAGGCGCAGGCGAATGGTATCTGCCGGCAGTGGGCGAACTGGCACTGCTGTGGGAGTTACAACATGCCGGTGTGATATGCAATGCCAAGCAGGAATGTTTCAAGGACTTCGACCAGCAGAGTTATTGGACTTCTTCGGAAGGCAATAAAAACAAGGCCTGGTATTTGAACTTCTTCAGTGGAATATTAATGGCAAACAGTAAGGGAAGTACTTACAATACACGTCCGGTAGCCATGTTCTAAACACATAGCTGCCAAGCACTAAAAAAGGGATGTTTTGATACATCCCTTTTTTAGTATATAAGCACAATCAAATATTACTGTTTCACCGCAACAGCCGCCGACTTCTTATTCTGCGCCTGTTTCTTTCTGCGCCAATAGTCACCATTACTCTTGCTTCCACGATATACTTTATTTGCCTTTGCCTTCTCCTTTATCTCTTCAGTCTTCTCTTTTTGAAGCTGCACACCGGCCGTAGTCATAAAAGGATGCTCTTTCACCACAGGTATTTCCAATCCGATTAACTTCTGTATATCTTTCAGATAAGGCAATTCTTCCGATTCACAAAAAGAAATTGCCACCCCATCGTGTCCGGCACGTCCGGTTCTGCCAATGCGGTGTACATACGTTTCCGATATATTGGGCAATTCATAGTTGATTACATGGGAAAGCAGGTTTACGTCGATACCTCTGGCAGCAATATCCGTTGCAATCAGTACACGGGTTGACCGGTCCTTAAAATTATTCAATGCCCGCTGGCGTGCATTCTGCGATTTGTTTCCATGAATAGCTTCTGCCACCACACTGTTCTTATTCAGTATCTTTGCCAACTTGTCCGCCCCATATTTAGTGCGGGTAAAAATCAATACCGACTCTATCGTCTTATCTTTCAGCAGATAGAGCAACAAATCCTTTTTTTCGTTTTTCTCTACGAAGTAAACGCTTTGCTGGATGGTATCCACTGTAGATGAAGCCGGAGTCACTTCCACCTTTTCGGGAGAGGTAAGAATGGAGTTAGCCAATTTTTCTATCTCAGGCGGCATAGTAGCAGAGAAGAAAAGTGTCTGCCGCTTGGCAGGAATCAGTTTCAATACGCGCTTTATATCATGTATAAAGCCCATATCCAACATACGGTCTGCCTCATCAAGCACAAAATAATCAAGCCCTTTCAAGGAAATATATCCTTGCGCCTGCAAGTCAAGCAAACGTCCCGGAGTAGCAATCAATACCTGCACCCCCCTTTTCAATGCATCTATCTGCGGTTTCGGAGGAACCCCTCCAAAAATAACCGTATGCTTTACACGTGTATATCGGGCATAAGCATCAAAGCTCTCGCCTATCTGAATGGCCAGTTCGCGTGTGGGGGTGAGTATCAAAGCCTTGATACCTTTCTTACTATCTGATTGATAAAGTCCCTGAATAATGGGGATGGCAAAAGCTGCCGTTTTTCCTGTTCCTGTCTGCGCACATCCCAGCAAATCTTTACCTTTTAATAATACCGGAATTGCTTGTTCCTGAATGGGGGTCGGCGTTGTATAGCCGGTTTGTTCCAAAGCCTTCAATATCGGCTCTATAAGATCTAGTTCTTTAAATGTCATTTGAAATTATTAAGCGGGCCTCACGGCCTTTTCATTTATTATTTTACAAAGATAAGAGAATGATTGGTTGCAAAGGTATTCAAGCTACAGAGTTTATGCTTATTTAACAAGATTGACAATAAAGAGGGCGTATGGTGAAATCAGTATCACCATATGCCCATAATTCATTGTATATAAGCCATTTACAAAGAAAACAATAATATAAAGGCTTCTGAATAAGCTAATCGGCAAGAAAGATTATCGGGCACAGAATGTATAGACATTTCCTCCAAAATCCGCCGCAATCAATACGTTACCAGAAACAGCGACAGAGCTGAAAACAGGTGCTCCGGTAGCATATTTCCAAATAATCTTTCCATCACTTTTATTGATGCCATACACCACTCCGTCCGAAGCGGTCACATAAACGGTATTTCCTGCCAGCACCGGACTGGTTTCAATTGTTGCCGCCCCCTTGCGGGTATAAGGACAGGTATAGACCAGTCCTGCTCCTACCGGACAAACCCATTTTTCTTCCAGCGTTTCATTGTCCAGCGCAATCAGTCCCTTTTCTGCTGAACCGAAAATAATCTCTTTGTCGGTAAGCAACGGAGTGGAAGTCACATCTACATTATAAGGCAAAGGTTTGCGGACAATCACCTTTCCGGTAGTTGCTTCGAGAATAAAGAAAGATTGGTTGGAGATAAGATACAACAACGAACCATGCATGGCAACCGATGAGCCGCGATTACGCAAGCCGTTATCACTGGCTTCCCACAATTTCTTTCCAGTTTTGGCATCATTTCCATAAAGTGCCCGCCACTGTACGGAACCGATTAAAAGTCCGTTGCCTTGTGTCAGTGTGGTAGTAGTTCCTTCACCCTGTCCCCAATCTTCATTCTTCCAGAGCTGTTTGCCGGTACGGGCTTCATACGCACCGAGTCCTTTTCCGGCTCCGGCATACACGATACCGTCATTGGCCACCAATCCGTCAATCAATGCAGGCAAACCGTTGACAGGAAGTTGTTTCTCCCAACAGAGTTTTCCCGTTTCCGCATCGATGGCATAAAGCCAACCTTGTGCATCTTGAGCGAAAACCACACCTTTGTCTATTGCAATCGTGTTCTTTATGGAATTACGGACCGGATAACTCCACAGTATTTCTCCGTCTTCTCCGGCCAAGGCATAAACATGACCTTCGCCTTTCAGATTTTCGTCAACAGAAGCAATATATACCTTGCCATTGTGCACCAAAGGAGAAGTCATATAAATATTGGCTCCTACGTTCTTCGTCCAGGCTAATTGCAGAGGGGCTTCCAAAGGCGGGCAAACCGGAGCGACATGGGCAGAAGTTCCCAACAAGTTATTCCAGTCGGCACCCAATGACACTTTTACCTGTTCCGGTTGGACAGTAAAGGTGCTTTCGGCATAAGCGGTTTCACCATTATTAAAACGAGCCGTCACCTGCAGGGTCAGTTCCTTATCTTGATACTTGGCAGACAGAGGCATATCCCCCTTCCAGGTCCAGTCGGTAGCCGGAGCGAGTTTCTTGTTTTTGAGTATGGCTTTTCCGTCTTGCAGACAACTATAAACCACCTCTTTCACCGGAGTTACAGACGAATAAACATTTACCGTGACAGGAACACGATTGGCAGAGGCAGTACCTGCAGGAGAAGCGATGCAGATATTCTTATCCAAATAAGAATAACGGAGTTCGGAAGTGAAATCACCGTTCTTATCCACGTGCATTACACGGAAAGCACTGGTAGAATGGTCAATCCCGCCCTTATCCAATGTAGCGGTAGACACACTATACACATCTCCTTGCTTCTTTATATAATTAATGTGCCAATGGCCATATACCCACGCTTTCAGGTTATGCTCGTTCAGGTTAATGCTGCCTCCGTTGTCTCCTTTAAAAACAAAAGTGTCATCATAAGTCAGCAAGTCATGGTTAAACACCATGATAGGCGTCCCGGGTTTTACATGGGCAAGGTCGTTTTTCAGCCAAAGATAAACATCCTCACGGGTATAACCGGGAGCATGGTCACCGCCTGCCATCGGAGTGACAATGTAATGCACGCGTCCGGCGTCAAACGAATAATAGACAGGGCCGTAGATATTTTCAAAAAGCTCTTCACCGTATTTACCTTTGACAAGGTCATGGTTTCCGATACAATAGAAGACTGGGCAATCCATATTCTCCGTATTCATCAGCTTGATATGCTCTTTCAGCCCTTTCTCATAACAGATATCACCGGTATGAATAATAAAAGCGGCATGCTCATTCGCTGCATAGTCACGTACATTATTTACCCATTCATCATGATTCTTGGTATTGAAAATCTCTGTATCGGCAATATGAATATATTTATGGGAACCATCCTTACCCAAACCTCCGTCATAAGGCATCAGCCCAAAGTCGTAAGAAGCCTGCTTATCCTCTATTTTATGATAATGGCGGTTATAGGTCTTATAACCAGAAGGAGTAGTAATAAAAATAAAACGTTCCCTGGCATGACCGGGAAGCGTAAAACTACCGTCAGCAGCTGTTTCCACCACATTCAGCCCGTCAGATACCTTGACGCCGGACATCGGTTTCTCTCCCTTATCAAACACACCGTTCTTATTCTTGTCTACATAAACATGCCCGGTGTATGCCGCCATCACAGGAAAAGAAGCAGCCAACAGGCAGGAAATTAAAAAAGTCTTTTTCATCAGTATATATTTAATTGAATAATCATACAATCTATTTCAAAACAAATTCGGACAAAACAAATCCATGGTCAGAAGGGTAGAAGAAATCCTCTCCCTCAAAAGTGAATGTCTTTCCCAGACTGTTATCATAACACTCTGAAGTAGTGGCCTGTATGGTCTTTCCCTGATAATAGATAAAGTCGATACGGTCTGCCCGGCATTCCGTTTCCAAAGAGTCCGCGTCAGTCAGCCAGGTCACTCCCAACTTGGCCGCCGCATCAGGATTCATTTCGCGGAAACTATCCTTAAAGCCGGCTTTCTCCATCGCAACAGAAACCGGCCAACGAACGACTGCCCCGCCGTGATTATACAAATTTCGCGTCTCTTCTGTCCAGTCCAAATGCGAATGTACATTGAAGTCTCCCCCCATGATGACAGGTATGCTATCGGCCTCCGCCAGCATCGGTTTCAGAACGGAAAGAATCTTCCCTATCTCGTCATCCCTCGTTCCGGCAGTCTCCCAGGCCAGAATTTCTTCTTCCGACTTGTCGGTGGGAGCCAAGCGCATATCGGGCAAATAATGCAACCAAGTGTCGAAGATGCGCACCGGAGTGCCATCCATATCAATCTTTACTCCGCCAAAGTTAAAAGTGCCGATGCTATCGGGGAAGGCATACTTTTCAACAATGGGATAACGACTGTAGATACATAGATTATTGGAAATTAAATGATACTGATATCCCAGTGAGTCAGCCACCATCGGAGCAGCGCCGTATGTCTCTACCATCAAGACCACATCCGCCCCGCTCTTCTTGAGAATACCGACAGTACCTTCACATCCTTTTCCCGGATAAGCTTTAGAGTGACCGCCGTGCCACACATTCCATGAGAGAACTTTCAGTTTTTTAGGAGTATCCTTTTGCGGCGTACAAGCCACGCAACATAGCAGGCAAAGTGCTGCCATAAACCTCATCGTTTTTCGTGTTCGCATAATTGATTAGATTCGTTTTTCATGTAACAAAGGTAGTACAAAAAGAAAACCGCACAAAAGAAATATACCATAAATATGGTATTGTTTGTCTGAACATCAACCCCTATCTTTGCATTATTAAAGATAACCCACTAATAATTCAAAAGATTATGGCAAGAATAAAAAAACAATTGACTGAACTGATTGGAGGCACTCCCCTCCTGGAACTGTCACGCCTCAGTAAAAAACAAGGTGCGAAAGCACTAGTAATTGCCAAACTGGAATATTTCAATCCCGGCGGAAGCGTAAAAGACCGTGTCGCACTTGCAATGATAGAAGACGCGGAAAGTAAAGGCATCCTGAAACCCGGTTCGGTAATCATCGAACCCACCAGCGGCAACACAGGTGTGGGATTGGCGTGGGTTGCCCGAGTAAAAGGTTACAAAGCCATACTCACCATGCCCGAAACCATGAGTCTGGAACGCCAGAATTTATTAAAAGCGGCAGGTGCACAATTGGTGCTGACCGAAGGTGGCAAAGGAATGAAAGGAGCCATAGAAAAAGCGGAAGAACTGCGCAAGACCACACCCGGAGCCGTCATTTTAGGTCAGTTCGACAATCCGGCAAATCCTGCGGTTCATGTCCGCACCACCGCCCGGGAGATATGGGATGACACCGATGGGGAAGTGGATATCTTTGTTGCCGGAGTAGGAACCGGAGGTACATTGACCGGTGTGGCGGAAGGATTGAAAAAACAGAATCCCAACATACAAATCGTAGCAGTGGAACCGGACAACTCCCCTGTCCTTTCGGGCGGGCAACCGGGAGCACACAAGATACAAGGTATCGGCGCAGGGTTCGTCCCCAAGATATACAACGGAAACCTGGTAGATAAAATAATCCGTGTAAAAGACGATGATGCCATCCGCACAGGACGCGAATTGTCTTCCACAGAAGGACTGCTGGTAGGAATCTCATCGGGAGCTGCCGCCTATGCCGCTTTGGAACTGGCTAAATTACCCGAGAATGAGGGGAAACAAATTGTAGTCCTCTTACCCGATACAGGAGAAAGATATCTGTCGACCGTGCTCTATGCGTCCGAAGAATATCCGCTGTCTAATAATCATTGACCCAAAACATAAAAATGAACATAGCTGCATTAATTTCAGGAGGAGTCGACAGCGCGGTTGCCGTACACCTCCTTTGCGAACAAGGATATAAGCCCGACCTTTTCTATATCAAAATCGGAATGGACGGTGATGAAGACCTCACCTGCACCGCAGAAGAGGACATCGAACTGTGTACGGCTACCGCACGCAGATACGGCCTCAACCTGAATATCATTGACCTGCACCGGCAATACTGGGACAATGTCGTGGCATACACCATCGACAAAGTGAAGCGCGGCCTCACCCCCAACCCGGATGTGATGTGCAACAAACTCATCAAATTCGGATGCTTCGAGCAGGAGGCCGGACATCTGTATGACAAGACAGCCACCGGCCATTATGCCAGCATCCTTGAAAAAGACGGGAAAATATGGCTCGGAACCGCACAAGATTCAGTCAAGGACCAAACGGATTTTCTGGCACAGATAGATTATCTGCAAGTATCCAAACTGCTGTTTCCCCTTGGCGGACTGATGAAAAATGAAGTCAGGGATATTGCCTTGCAAGCCAAACTGCCCAGTGCACGGCGCAAGGACAGTCAGGGTATCTGCTTTCTGGGGAAAATCAATTATAATGACTTCCTTCGCCGCTTTTTGGGCGAGAAAGAAGGAGCCATCATTGAAGTGGAGACAGGAAAACGGATTGGCACCCACAAAGGATATTGGTTCCACACCATAGGACAGCGCAAAGGGTTGGGACTGAGCGGCGGACCGTGGTTCGTTATCCGCAAAGATATAGACGAGAACATAATCTATGTTTCACGCGGATATGATACCGAAAAGCAATACGGTACAGACTTTGCCTTGCGCGGTTTCCATTTCATCACGGAGGACTTATGGAAGGGAAATTCTCCTGTAGACGTTTCTTTCAAAATCCGGCATACCGATACGTTTATGAAAGGGATACTGACACGGGAAGATGACCTGTTCCGAATCCACAGCCACGAACCTTTGCAGGGCATTGCACCCGGACAGTTCGGCGTGCTGTATGACAAAGATGCGGAAATTTGCGTGGGAAGCGGTGAAATATCCCTAACTAACAATGGGCCAACAGAAATTTAACGGGAACAGTCCAGTTGATTATGAAGTACCGGTCCACTTGGGATTACTTATTATTCTTGGGCCACATCGTTTTCTTGGGGATTTAAATATCATATCACTAACCAAAGGAAGAGTAAGCCGTTTCTTAGGGTCAGCCAAGTCCTTTTAAACGGAAGATTATTACAGTCTGCTATAATAGACTGTACAGTCCATTGTAGCAGACTGTACGGTCTACGGTAACGGACTATACAGTCCACTGCCGAAGACTGTAGTAATTCGACTGACAGACAGGCATAATCGAAAGGACGAAAATGCTTAGTCCGACTAATGAAACGACTTAGGGAGTTTTAAACGTATGCAGAAGGTTGGATGTCAAACAAGAGGTATATATACAAAAAAACGAGTCAACGTATTCACGTCAGCCCGCAGCAATTAATCTTAAAATCTAATACACATTTTCTTATGAAGCTCTTTCTTCGGTGGGCGTTGACGGATTCGAACCGCCGACCCTCTGCTTGTAAGGCAGATGCTCTGAACCAGCTGAGCTAAACGCCCGATAACCTCTTGTTTCAAAAGCGTTGCAAAGATACGGCTATTTCCGATAACTGCAAATTTTATGCACACTATTTTTTCATTTATTTTTCAATTAAGCACTTAACACACTGAAATACAGAGGATAAATTACAAATCCTGTCTTATCATTCAAGAAACAAAAAAGGGAAACTATACCTTATTATATATAGTTTCCCCTTTTTCCTTTTGAATTTATTTTATTCCTGCCCGAAACGCTTTGCCTGTTCGGCAATCAATTCCACATCATCAAAATAGTTAATCTTCATCGCCTTGCGTACTTCATCCAATGTAGCGGTTGCCGTAGCACGGGCTGTTTCGCATCCCTTACGTAACATATCGTAAATAGCCGGAATATCCTTTTCAAACTCTTTACGACGTTCGCGGATAGGCGTCAATTCTTCTTGCATAATAGCGGCAAGGAACTTCTTCACCTTCATGTCTCCCAATCCACCACGGGTGTAATGTGCCTTCAGTTCATCCAAATTAGGATAATCGGGCAAATAACGTCCAAAATGCTCAGGCTTACAAAAAGCATCCAGATAAGTGAATACTGTATTTCCTTCCAATTTACCCGGATCAGAAACTTTCAGGTGAGTAGGGTCGGTATACATGCTCTTCACTTTCTTTTCCACCTCGTCGGCTGTGTCCGACAAATAAATACAGTTACCCAATGATTTGCTCATCTTAGCCTTTCCATCCGTACCCGGCAGACGCAGACAAGCCGCATTGTCCGGCAACAGGATTTCGGGTTCTACCAACGTATCACCATAAATATGATTGAAACGACGTACAATTTCACGGGTCTGCTCAATCATCGGCTCCTGATCTTCACCCACCGGAACGGTAGTTGCTTTGAAAGCGGTAATATCAGCAGCCTGACTGATAGGATAAGTGAAGAACCCTACCGGGATGCTGGTTTCAAAATTACGCATCTGGATTTCGGTTTTCACTGTCGGGTTACGCTGCAAGCGTGACACTGTGACCAAATCCATATAATAGAAAGTCAATTCGCACAATTCGGGAATCTGAGACTGGATAAAGATGGTGGACTTCATCGGGTCCAGACCGACAGCCATATAATCAAGCGCCACCTCAATCACATTCTGACGCACCTTCTCGGGATTTTCTATATTATCGGTTAATGCCTGCGCATCGGCAATGAAAATAAAAGTCTTGTCATACAGTCCGGAATTCTGAAGTTCAACTCTGCGCTTCAACGAACCTACGTAATGACCGATATGCAATCTTCCCGTAGGACGGTCACCGGTCAGTATGATTTTTTCTTTTCCCATATCTCTTAAATATTATCTTATATTAAAAATTACGCAAAGATAGGAATATTCTGACACAAACACTTAACTTTGAACCGCTATTTCACATATAATAATTGTTTCGATGAATAAACTAAGACCGACCATTAAACTAGCTCTATTTATTTCTGTAGCAAGCCTGTTCTTTGCCGCATGTTCCGATGATGACGATAAAAGTATTCCCGTACCGGAACCTTCACGGATGATTACCGGAATTAAAGTGCATAAAATTTCAGATGTTATCACTTATCAGGGAATGATAAGCCTCACTTACGACAACAACAAACGGCTGACCCGCATTTATAGCAGTTCACCGTTAGCGGCAGTAAATTACACGTACAAAGAGAACTCTGAAGTCAGTTATACTTACTCTACGGAAAATTCTCCTTTGGTAGAAATAAGCACCTCGTTGGAAAACGGCAGAAGTTATGTATGCAAATTCTCCAACCGGGAAAATCCGGTAACCTATTCTTATGACAATGAAGGTTATCTGAAAAGCTGCAATAACAATGGAACCGTATTGGAATACAATTGGGAAAGCGGAAATCTATCTTCCATAACCACTACTCCAAGAGGAACTTACAACAGTGATTACAGAGTTTCCAATATCGCCAATGATTATAGTCTGGACTTGAACACACTGGCACAATGGATTGATGACCGTGAAAACTATACCACCGTAATGAACACTTTCGGACAGATGGCCGAAATTCTAGGGAAAAGAAGCGCCAATATTCTGGAAGACACTTATTATATATACGACTATAGTTTCCGGCAGGATGGAAGACTAAAAGATATGACCCTGATGGGCGGATCGGAAAATATAGGATATTCATTCCGCTTTTCGTATGCCGATGATACAGAAGTATCCGAATAAATATACAAAAAACAGAACATTCGGAGAGGATTTCAGACTTTTATTTTAATTTGTGTTGACAAAGATCTTGATTTATTTTGTTATCTTGGAAATAAGTCGTTACTTTGCACAAAATTTAGTAATGCTATGTATCCTACAGGAACAAAGATAATATAGACATACGAACAAATGCGTTAGTCCTCGTACGAGGATGGACGCATTTTTTTTAATATTTAGCGACATTAAAACAACTATTATAATAAAAGAAACTTTCAATGAAAAAGGATTTAAAGAAAGTCCTGGTATTGGGTTCGGGTGCACTCAAGATAGGCCAGGCAGGAGAGTTTGACTACTCAGGTTCACAAGCGCTGAAAGCATTGCGCGAAGAAGGCATTCATTCGGTGTTGGTAAATCCTAACATCGCGACTATCCAGACTTCGGAAGGCATAGCCGACAAGGTTTATTTTCTTCCTGTCACTCCCTTCTTTGTTGAAGAAATTATCAAAAAAGAACAACCGGACGGTATTTTATTGGCTTTCGGTGGACAAACTGCATTGAACTGCGGTACCGAACTTTACCTGAACGGTACACTGAAGAAATATGGTGTAGAAGTATTGGGTACTTCGGTAGAAGCCATCATGTACACTGAAGACCGTGATTTATTCGTAAAGAAGCTGGATGAAATTCCGATGAAAACCCCGAAGAGCCACGCCGTGGAAAGTATGGAAGAGGCTCTGAAAGCTGCCCGCGAAATCGGTTATCCGGTTATGGTACGCTCCGCATACGCACTAGGTGGTTTAGGCAGCGGCATCTGTCCGGATGAAGAAGCTTTCATCAAACTGGCTGAAAGTTCATTCGCATTCTCTAAACAGATCCTGGTTGAAGAGTCATTGAAAGGTTGGAAAGAAATAGAATTCGAAGTAATCCGCGATGCCAACGACCATTGTTTTACAGTGGCAAGCATGGAAAACTTCGACCCGCTGGGAATCCATACCGGTGAATCTATCGTGGTGGCCCCCACTTGCTCTCTGACAGAAGAACAAGTAACAATGTTGCAAGATTTGTCTACAAAATGTATCCGTCACTTGGGTATTGTGGGTGAATGTAATATCCAGTATGCTTTCAATGCAGAAACGAATGACTACCGTGTTATCGAAGTAAATGCACGCCTGAGCCGTTCTTCTGCCTTGGCTTCTAAAGCAACCGGATTCCCTCTGGCATTCGTTGCCGCCAAAATCGCTTTAGGCTACACACTAGACCAGATTGGCGAGATGGGTACTCCCAACTCAGCCTACGAAGCTCCCCAGTTGGATTACTTGATTTGTAAAATCCCCCGTTGGGACTTGACTAAATTCGCAGGTGTATCACGCCAGATTGGCTCCAGCATGAAGTCTGTGGGTGAAATCATGTCTATAGGCCGCTCTTTCGAAGAAATCATTCAGAAAGGTCTTCGTATGATAGGTCAGGGTATGCATGGTTTCGTAGGAAATGACCATACTAAATTTGAAAACCTGGATGAGGAACTGGCCAACCCGACAGACCTCCGTATTTTCTCCATCGCCTCGGCATTGGAAGAAGGATACAGCATTGAACGCATCCACGAACTGACCAAAATCGACCCGTGGTTCCTGGGTAAGTTGAAAAACATCGTTGACTATAAGGCCAAACTTTCGACTTATAATAAGATTGAGGATCTGCCCGAAGATGTGCTTCGCCAAGCTAAAGTATTAGGCTTCTCCGACTTCCAGATTGCACGCTTCGTATTGAAAGCCAGTGGCAATATGGAAAAGGAGAACTTGGCTGTACGCGTCCGTCGTAAAGCTTTGAATATCCTTCCGGCTGTCAAGCGTATCAATACCGTCGCATCTGAACATCCCGAATTGACCAATTACCTGTATATGACATACGCTACTACGGGTTATGACGTCAATTATTATAAAAATGAAAAATCGGTAGTTGTATTAGGTTCAGGCGCTTACCGCATCGGTTCATCCGTGGAATTCGACTGGTGCTCTGTAAATGCTGTCCAAACCGCACGCAAGTTGGGTTACAAATCCATCATGATTAACTATAACCCCGAAACAGTTTCTACCGACTATGATATGTGCGACCGTCTGTATTTTGACGAACTTTCATTTGAACGTGTACTTGACGTGATTGATCTGGAGCAGCCGGGTGGTGTCATTGTATCGGTAGGTGGACAAATACCTAATAACCTGGCGATGAAGCTTCACCGTCAGTCGGTACCTGTATTGGGAACTTCTCCGCTTTCTATCGACCGTGCGGAAAACCGTCATAAATTCTCGGCCATGCTTGACCAACTGGGTATTGACCAACCGGCATGGAAAGAATTGACCAGCCTGGAAGACATGGAAGAATTTGTAAACAAAGTAGGTTACCCGGTATTGGTCCGTCCTTCCTATGTGCTCTCTGGCGCTGCCATGAACGTATGCTATAACGAAGATGAACTGAAGGAATTCTTGCAGATGGCTAAAGAAGTTTCTAAAGAATATCCGGTAGTCGTATCCCAATTCATGCAAGATACTAAAGAAATAGAATTCGACGCTGTAGCCCAAAACGGTGAAATAGTGGAATATGCCATCTCCGAACACATTGAATATGCAGGTGTCCATTCAGGTGATGCCACATTAGTATTCCCGGCTCAGAAGATTTATTTCGAAACAGCACGCCGTATCAAGAAGATTGGTCGCCGTATCGCTAAAGAATTAAACATTTCCGGTCCGTTCAACATGCAGTTCCTGGCTAAGAACAATGAAGTGAAAGTGATTGAATGCAACCTGCGCGCATCACGTTCATTCCCGTTTGTTTCCAAAGTATTGAAACGCAACTTCATTGAAACCGCAACCCGCATCATGTTGGGTGCTCCATACAGCCAACCGGACAAGTCGGCATTCGATATTGACTGGATCGGTGTGAAAGCTTCCCAGTTCTCTTTCTCCCGTCTGCACAAGGCAGACCCTGTATTGGGCGTAGATATGTCTTCAACAGGTGAAGTGGGTTGTATCGGTGATGACTTCCATGAAGCTTTGCTGAACTCTATGATTGCTGTCGGTTTCAAGATTCCTACAAAATCTGTCATGTTCTCGTCAGGTGCCACCAAATCCAAAGTAGATTTGCTGGAAGCAAGCCGTATGCTGGCAGAAAAAGGATATGAGATCTATGCAACTGCCGGAACCGCAACTTTCTTGAATGCACACGGAGTAAATACCACACCGGTTTACTGGCCGGATGAAAAGCCCGATGCAGAAAACAATGTCATGAAGATGATTGCCGAACATAAATTCGACCTGATAGTCAACATTCCGAAAAACCATACCAAACGTGAGCTGACTAATGGTTACAAAATTCGTCGTGGAGCAATCGACCACAATATTCCTTTGATTACCAACGCCCGTTTGGCAAGTGCTTTCATTGAAGCATTCTGTGAAATGAGTGAAAAGGATATTCAGATAAAGAGCTGGCAAGATTACAAATAATCTTTCTTAGGGATATTCAAAAAGGAACTGATTCGTTTTGCCTGAATCAGCTCCTTTTTTATCTCCTAACGGGAAAGATCATTAAAACGATAAGTAAAAGTAGCCATCGCATAACGTCCCAATCCCCAAGTCCAAGTTTCTCCCTGTCCGGTATCATTCATCCAACGATTGACAAAATCCCGTTGTTGCAGAATATCAACAACCTGAAATTTAAGCAACCCTCTTTTCCCTTTCAGAAAACTGTAAGTCAGCTCACCGTTCCAAAGCCACTGCGTCGTATTGGAGGCCTCATCCTTATATCCCCTGCGATTCATACTTCTCACAACGGTATAAAGATTCAAGTTGAGAGGTAACTTCAGTCGACACTCCGCGCCATAATAAAAGTCATACGTCCTGTAATCCGAATTGTTTGTATAACTGTTATCGGCTTGCTGATAAGTGATTGCTCCATTTATCTTAAACTCATGCTCTTCCAATTTATAGGCAAACTCCACATCCTGCATCAAGGAAAGCATTTGGGAGGTGTTACGATCATTCTCATTGGCTTCTCCCATTATCTGCACATACGAAACCCTCCGGTTATAATTTGCATTAGTAGCAAGACGAGCGAAAATTTTCTTGAATAATTTATTCGTATAATATATATTCCCGCCAATGCCCCAATTACCATTTATATTCTCGGGCCGACTGGTATATACCCCACTCTTCTCATCATAGGTTCTTTTCCGGCTTATATCATTTATCGTATTATTATATCTCAAACCACAATATAACATTTCCTGCTTTTCCATATTTCCTCCTCTGTAATTCACAGATATACTTTGCCCGAAAGCGGGTTTCAGCCCCGGATTCCCCATTGTTATGTTCAGAGGATTAGTATAATCGGGCACAGACAACAAATCATAAATGGAAGGCTGCCGGGTGTATCCGCTATAATACACACTCATATTATGGTTATTGCCCAAATCATAATCAAAATGCAGTTCGGGCACTATGTTCAACACGGTAATGGTCGTATCTATCTTCACTTTTCCCCTGTTGCTTTTCGTCGTAGACTTCTGAGGCGACAGCCCAAACCGGATATTCAACCTCACTTTTCTCCAATTAAGTGTGGTGCGCAGTCCGAATTCATTGGAATGAAGATCATTACGAGTATAATCACTTAAACTATCCACCCTTCCTGCCTCATAACCAGATGGAAGACTTCCCCACAAAGCATCCTCATCCAAATTGTACGTAACCGCATTATTACTCTGCCGTTGATACTCATGCCGATAATAAACCTGAAGCATTTGTTTTCCTATTGGCTCCGTATAGCTGACCTCCCCCGCCAATAATAAATTTCTGGCAGGTGACTCCCGGTATTGATTTCTATATAAAACCGAATCTGCCCCCAGGTCATTCTTCAATTGATAATAAGTAATAGACGATTGCTGATAATTACCACTCGCCTGATTACTATAATCATTTCTTAACTCTATGGAGAGTTTCCGGCCGATATCATTCAAATTATGAGTGAGCAAAAGATTATTGCCTATCATCAGATTGTTCGTCTTATTTTGAGAATTTCCCGTATTTTTATTTATCCTGAACTCAGGAGGAATCATTGCATCGTCCCTCCAAGGCTCTGAAACATAGTCCAAAGGATTGGTACTGAAAGTCGCCGAAATATTTTCTGATACCGAATTTAACCGGCTATGATTGATGTTATGCCTGAAATTAATTTCCGTCCGGTCACTCAAACTTCCCGTCAGATATATATTCTCCCAAAAAGAACTATTCCTACCCGTACTCAAGCCTTTATTATAGGCATATTGGCTACCGTTAGGCAGATATTCTTCTGACTGGCTTCGCGATTCATCCGCGCTTTTATTATTATTATATGAAGCACTGACATTGAGGTTGAGCTTCTTTATTTCCGTTCCCAAGCTAAAACCAATATCCTTCATTTGAGCAGGATTATCGGCCATATCACTGATAAAATTACCATATCTGGGGAGTTTTCCTAAATCACCATACAAGGACATCCGCCATTTTCCGACAAATTTATTCAAACTCATTTTCGCTCCATACATATCCCCCGAACCTTTCAAAGCTGAAACGTCCCCCATTAATCCATCTGTCAAATCCTTCTTGGTCTTCACATCCATCACCGTTTTCTTCTTACCGTCTGACACCCCTGTCATTTGCTCTTTATCCGACTGCTGCTCGTATACCTTTACCTCTTTCAAAGCATCTACCGGCATATTGTTCAAAGCAACTTTGCTATCTGCAAAAAACTCCTTTCCATTTAATAAGATCTGAGTGATTTCCTTTCCATGAAAATTCATCTTGCCGGATTTCTCGTCTAATTCCAATCCGGGAAGCTGCCTCACCAAATCCTGCAGAACAGCTCCTTCCGATGTCTTAAAGGCTCCGGTATTATATACTAATGTATCTCCGGACATCTTCATTTTCTGCAGTTCGGCCTTTATAACCGTTTCATCCAATACAATACTGGAAGGTTTCATCATCAGAGCACCTCCATAAACTTCTTTCCGATAAGCAGGAATATTCACTTTTTTTTCAATGGTTTCATATCCTAAAAAAGAAGCCCTTATTAAATAATTACCGGGATTCATAGGGTACAAACGGAAAACACCCTTCTTATCGCTCACCGTACCTTCTATAAAACTCGTATCAGGCAAAGAATAAAGTTGGATATTTACATCCGGCAAAGGATCGGGATAAGGGCGTTCTCCCTGTTCTCTGACAGAACCCGTCAAATGATAAGCTTTTTCTTTTCTTGCTTTATCTGAATCAAGCTTTTCCTGTCCACTAACCGGGAGAACAAAAGACAATATAATAAACAACGAGAACAGTTTAGTCATCTTGAAATATCAACAGGGTCCTATTTCAATGCTTCCGCAATGGCATTCATCAGATATCCAAATTCTTCTTTCTCATACCCGATGGAAGTATAAACGGCTTCTCCTTCTTTATTGAAAAGATAGGCGCGAGGAATTGACTTTTCAGCAAATAAAGAGAACACCTCACGTTTAGGATCGGGATATAACGGGAAAGTGAATTTCTTCCGTTCATTATAAGCCCTCAACTGTTCATCCGTATGCTCACGACCAATTACTAATAATACGAAGTCCTTGTTATCTTTATATTCAGGCCACAAAGTCTTCTCTATTTCAGCCAGTTCCAGCTGACATGGCCCGCACCAAGTGGCAAATAAGCTCACCAAAACGACCTTACCTTTCAATTCAGCCGAAGAAACATCTCCATATACCGCAGATTTTAGATGAAAATCAGGTAATTTATCTCCTTTTTTCAATTCTTGAGCATTTACGGCAAATACCATGCAAAGCATCATGAACAATAATCCTAACTTTTTCATTTTCATAGTTCTCAATATTTAATTATGGAATAACAAAGACAAATATATCTGTTTTTCTTATATTTGCCGCCAGAAAATATTATTTTTTAGCCTATGATGACTTTTATTTCATGTGCCAAAACAATGACCGGACGGAGCAAAATACAAACTCCTGTTACCAGCACACCACAATTCCAAACCGAAGCAATACAGAATGCACTTGATATGTCCCAATTCTCTGCTGAAGAACTGGAACGACTTTTACGTGTGAACAGCAAAATAGCAGCGGAGAACTATATGCGATTTCAAGATTTCTGTTCGGACTCTCCCTCGGCTTTAGCTGCCTTACTGGCTTATACCGGTATAGTATATAAACGTATCCATCCACAGGACTTTACTCCTGAAGATTTTCAATATGCACAGGATCACTTGCGGATCACTTCTTTTCTTTACGGATTACTCCGCCCGTTAGACCAGATCAAGAATTACAGAATGGAAGGAGATATCAAACTGCCCGAACGTGGAGGAATATCCATGTTTGACTATTGGAAGCCGATTCTGACCGACACCTTTATCAAAGAAATTAAAGCAAGAGGAGGAATACTAATCAATCTGGCAAGTGGGGAGATGAAAGATTTATTCGACTGGAAACGCGTGGAGCAGGAAGTACAAGTGATCACGCCGGAATTTCAGGTATGGAAAAAAGGGAAATTAACCACCGTTGTGGTTTATGCAAAAATGTGCCGTGGAGAATTGACACGCTTCATCATTAAAAACCGGATAGAGAATCCTGGGGATTTAAAAGGATTCAAATGGGAAGGATTCAGTTTTGATGCCGGACACAGCACAGATACCCACTATCTTTTTAGCCTTCTTTCATAAAAAAATATTAAATAGTCAACCTACTCAAACTTTTTATCAGCACTCATGTTATTTAGTTGAATTTGGGAAGATAAACCTGGACAATAATTAACTAATAGAAATGAGTATGAAAAAATTAATGTTTTTGCTGGCTGCGGCCAGTTTAAGTTCTGTAGCGTTTGCGCAACAGAAAAGCAATTCACAAAACGTCCTTGTAGGCGAGAGTGTAGATGTAATGGAGGTACCTGTGGATAAGTACAAGGTAGAGACCAATCACTTCTTCGATAATTGGTTCTTCTCTGTTGGTGGAGGTGCACAAGTACTGTTCGGCGATCAGTCCGATCTTGGTAAATTCAAGAAACGTATTGCTCCCGCTCTTCAAATATCAATCGGCAAATGGTTTACTCCCGGCTTAGGATTACGTTTGCAATATAGTGGTTTGCAGTCGAAGAGTTTTTCCAGTGAACCTTCCGCATATTCCAAACCTCACATGTTAAGCGAAGGATACTATCAGGATAAGTTCAACTACATGAATTTGCATGGTGACATCTTATTTAATGTCAGTAACATGATAGCCGGATATAATGAAGACCGCATATACGACTTCGTGCCATTCGTAGGTTTCGGTTTTGCCCACTCATATGATGCTCCACGTCGTAATTCACTGGCATTCAATTTCGGTATCATCAATACATTCCATCTGGCCAGTGCCTGGGACTTGAATCTGGAACTTTACGGAATGGGTACAGAAAACAAATTTGATGGAAAAACCACCAGTAAAGGCCCTGATTTTATGGCAGGTGCTACAGTGGGTATCACTTATAAATTTCCACAAAGAGGATTCAAACCTGCTCCGGATGTAGATGCTATCATGGCACTTACCTCTTCACAAATGGATGCCATCAATACCGCTTTGGCTCAACAGATAGAACAAAACCGTCAATTAAAGGCCCAACTTGCCAACCAACCCACTGAAGTGGTTACAGAACAAGTGACAGTGAACCAAATTGCTCCGGCTCCTCAATCTGTATTTTTCCAGATCGGTTCAGCGGTTCTTCCTACCAACTCTACTGTAAATTTGCAACAAATCGCAGATCTGGTAAAAGACAACCCGGGACTAAAATTGAAAGTAACCGGTTATGCTGATAGTGATACAGGTAGCGCTGCATGGAACAAGCAGTTAAGTGAAGACCGTGCCAACAACGTGGCTAATGAACTGGTTAAATTGGGTGTCAACAAAAACAATCTGATTATCAGCGGAATGGGTGGTGTCAACACCTTAACTCCTCCGGCATTCAACCGTCGTGTAATTATCGAAGCCCAATAATATACACTGATTTCTGTCAGCAGAAGATAATCATGCCCGCAATTCCTTATAAAAACAGTATTGCGGGCATTTATTTTTTAGATGGAATAGCCCCACTGATCCAGTGCAAACTTCCAATTCTCTTCCACTAACCGGACCGTACGGTCGTCATACTTATACTTATTCTTCTTATATCCCTTCTTTCCGCCTATATATTGGCTGATAGCCGGAGCAGCTGCTTCGAATCCGGGAATAGAAAGAGATTTATAGATATGCTCGGTCATAGCCATTGCATCCGCTTCAAAATCCTCGAACTTCACTTCCATCAAATTTCCTTCAGGAATGAATTGTTTATCCGCCTCATATTTATGATACAGCTTGGCATAAATGGAAAGCACATTCTGTTCCAACGCCTCTGGAGAAATATCCTCCAGTTTCAACGGCTGGATTGTATTGGTGAAGAAATTCCTTGTAGATTCGAATACCGTATACGGATTACGCATCAAATAGATGAATTTGGCATTCGGAAACATCTTGACCAACTCTTTTACACGGCCTGTATGAGGCGGATTCTTACTTAAGAATTGTGTTCCGCCTGTATTCCAAAGAGAAATTTTAATAAGTTTGGTGAATATATCCTCAAACACTTTCAATTCCTCATCACTGATATCATTGAATAACAAATATTTATCAGCATATTCCTGTTGGTACTTAGGCAGGAACCAAAAGTTATAATAGGTATAGGGCATCATATTGGCCAATGCAAACTCTTCCTCCTGAGGCAAGTCTACAGCCAGTTCCATATTATCCGTCGGACGCTTGTCGGGCATCAGCCAACTCATATTCTTCTTGAAAAAAGGCTGTCCCCACATCATCAGGTGAGGAAACACCGTCTGATAAGTAGTATTATATCCGAAATGTTTGTCACAAGAGAACACATTATGCATAAAGGTAGTCCCGCTACGCCAATGTCCGAGGATAAAGACCGGATCGTGTTCCAAAGGCTTGTCGGCCAACAGTTTCCTGTATCGCTTTTCCTGCAATGGAGCCAAGGTGGAAAGCAAACGGCATACTGCTTTCGTCAAACGGTATTTTCCTCTATATGCCGGATCAATTTCCCTTCCCGCAGTAATCGCCTTGAACGTTTTCCAATCGGCGCCTACCAATGTATTAATCGGCAGCTTGTTGAATTCAAGTAATCCCATTACTTTTCTTTTTTTAATTGTACGCTGTTATTTTTCTATCTTGACTGAAATGCCTTGACGGTCCAATTCTTTCACCACCTTTTCTATGGCTTCATAATGTTCCTCACCAATACCCATAGCTGCCAGATTCAAAGTAGGAACTTCCATGGCATTCAGCATATCTTTGGCTTCCACTCTGTCTATAATCATCCCCACCGCACTGGTGTTATTGGTAATGGGGTCAATCAGAATAAAAGAACCGCAAGCTTTATTCTTTTGATAAGAATCAAAGAAAAGCGGCTTGGCGGTAGTAAATGTCACACGGGCAATCTGATTCAATTGCAAAGGCAGATCCTCCTTTTTCAATTTACCGTTTTCAACAGACAGATGCTCCATCGTATTCACATCCACTTTATACTTAATGCTATCTATACGGGTACGTCCTGTATTGGTGGTATGCTTGATAAAGAAAGATTTGTCAAGGTCCATCGCCTCCTCATCCATCCATACCAACATGGCTTCAAAGTTACGATCTATCACAGGCACATTATCGGCATGCACCAACATATCTCCGCGAGACACGTCAATCTCATCCTCCAAAGTCAATGTCACTGCTTGCGGCGGGAAAGCATACTCTAACTCACCATCATAAGTAACAATACTCTTGATATGAGATTTCTTGCCGGAAGGCAAAGCCATCACCTCATCTCCTTTATGGATGACACCGGAAGCAACCTTTCCACAGAAACCGCGGAAATCCAGATTCGGTCTTAATACATACTGAACCGGGAAACGGAAATCAGTCAGATTATGGTCATTCTCGATGGAAACCGTTTCAAGCAATTCCAATAAAGAAGTACCTTTGTACCATGGCGTACGTTCAGATTTCTGCACCACATTGTCACCGTCAAGTGCCGAAAGAGGAATACAAGTCACATCCGGGATTCCCAATGGCTCTACAAATTTCTTATATTCGGTCACGATTTCGTTGAAACGCTCCTCCGAAAACCCGACAAGGTCCATCTTGTTCACCGCCAGCACCACATGCTTTATTCCCAATAAAGATACCAGAAAAGTATGGCGGCAGGTCTGCGTAATCACACCCAAGCGAGCATCTACCAAGATTATGGCAAGATTGGCAGTAGAACCTCCGGTAATCATATTGCGGGTATATTGTTCATGTCCCGGAGTATCGGCTATGATAAATTTACGGTTGTTCGTTGAAAAATAACGGTAAGCTACATCAATCGTAATACCCTGCTCGCGCTCTGCTTTCAACCCGTCGCACAACAAAGCGTAATCTATATGGTCACCTGCATTCCCCACACGTTTGCTGTCACGTTCCAAAGCGGCAAGCTGGTCCTCGTACAACTTCTTGCTGTCAAACAACAGACGTCCTATCAGGGTAGACTTTCCATCGTCTACCGAACCGGCTGTCAACAGGCGTAGCAAGTCTTTCTGTTCATCCTTATCTAAATATTCCTTTATATTCAGTTTATTCTCCATCACCCATTCCTTCATTTTAAATTCCTACTTATCCATTTAAAAATATCCTTCACGTTTCTTCTGCTCCATACTGGCATCCTGGTCGAAATCAATGACACGGGTAGTACGCTCGCTTTTGGTAGTGGTCATCATTTCCTCTACAATTTTCTCAATCGTATCGGCATCACTCTCTACGGCCCCGGTCAAAGGCCAACACCCCAAAGTACGGAAACGCACTTTCTTCATTTCAATACGGTCCCGATATTCTTCGGGCAGTCGGTCATCATCAGCCATAATCAGATTTCCATCTATATTCACCACAGGACGTTCCTTGGCAAAATAGAGCGGCACGATAGGAATATTTTCCAAACGGATGTACTGCCAGATATCCAGCTCAGTCCAGTTGCTTAATGGAAACACACGGATACTTTCCCCTTTATGAATCTTAGCATTATAAATATCCCACAACTCAGGACGCTGGTTTTTAGGATCCCACTGATGAAAACGGTCACGAAAAGAGAATATACGTTCTTTGGCACGTGACTTTTCCTCATCACGACGTGCTCCACCAAAGGCGGCATCAAACCTGTATTTATCCAACCCGTGAAGCAACGCCTGTGTCTTCATTAAATCGGTATGCACTTTGCTGCCATGCGTAAAAGGCCCTACTCCGGCATTAAAAGCCTCCATATTACTTTCCACTATCAAATTCCATCCATGTTCTTTGGCGTATTGATCACGGAACTCTATCATTTCCCTGAATTTCCATTTAGAATCGATATGCATCAAAGGGAAAGGCACTTTTCCCGGATAGAAAGCCTTCTCTGCCAAACGTACCATGACAGACGAATCTTTACCAATACTATAAAGCATAACAGGATTCTCAAATTCAGCTGCCACTTCACGAATGATATGGATAGACTCCGCTTCCAGTTCCCTTAAGTGGCTCAATTTATAATTTTCTTCCATTTTATAATGAATTATATTTTTTCTCCTTTTTTACCAACAATGGGGAGCACCAACTCCAACAAAGTATTGACCGACTCTTCCAAACTCAGCTTAGAAGTATCCAAAGATAAGGCAGGATGCTCCGGAGCTTCAAAAGGGGCGGAAATTCCGGTAAAGTTCTTGATTTCACCCCGACGTGCTTTGGCATAAAGTCCTTTCACATCACGTTTCTCACACTCTACCAAAGGAGTGCTGACATAGATTTCCAGGAAATCCTCTATCCCGATAATACGGGCAGCCATCTGCCGAAGCTCATTGCCGGGACTGATGAAAGCGGCAATGGTAATGATTCCCGTATCAACAAACAACTTGCCTATTTCGGCTATGCGACGGATGTTTTCCACACGATCCTCTGCCGAAAAGCCCAAATTATTATTGATGCCACTACGAATATTATCCCCGTCCAATATACGGCAGAGCAAACCACGTTTATGTAATTCACGTTCCAAAGCTATGGCAATAGTACTCTTACCGGAACCGCTAAGTCCCGTCAGCCACAGCATAACTCCCCGTTGTCCCAGCAGTTCTTCTTTATCTTTCCGGGAAAGCATACGGTCAAAGATAGGATATATATTTTCCTCTTCCATTCTCTATTTTCATTTTGTCTTTAACTTCATCAAAAAGGCCATATCAGCGGTATCAGAATAACCGAAATTATAAATGTCAATATATTCAACGGCAAACCGATACGTACAAAATCCGTAAACTTATAGTTTCCGATACCCTGCACAATCAAATTAGTCTGATAACCGATAGGAGTGGAAAAACTGGCAGATGCAGCGATGCAAATGACAACAAAAAAGGGCATCGGACTTACCCCCAACTGATTGGATAAGGAAAGGGCAAGCGGAAAAGCCAATGCGGCGGCGGCATTATTGGTTATCAGTTCGGTAAACAGATTTGTAATGATAAACAAAACAGCCAGCAACACATGCGGACTGTAGTCATCACTCATATCAATGATTCCATGCGCAATGATATCCGCCACTCCGGAATTTACCATGGCGCGACTTATAGCAAACGCACAGGCAATGGTTATCAAGATATCCCATGATATATATTTTGTATATTTACGTGCCGGAAAAAGTTTGGTCCATGCCATTATCACAGTCGTTACAGCTGCAAAAAAGAACATATCAAGATCAATACCGGGAAGTAATTCTTCCATAAAAGGCAACTCTCCTACTGTTGCCCCCACAATCATCAGCACCAATAAAGTCAATGCAAACCAACGTTTCTTTCTCCCGGCTTTCGGCTCGGTATCTTTGCCATTGGCCAATAACACGAATACAGAAGAATCTCCCCATGTAGAGATAAATGAATCATCCGCCCATAGCACCAACGTATCTCCCTCATGAAACTTCACCCGTGACAGATTCTCTACAATACTAACTCCGCTTCGTTTTATTTCTTTTACTTCAGCACCATAATGACGGACAAAATTAAAATCCCCCACCCTTTTATTGATACCCGGGAAACGAGCACCTATCACCGCCTCAACACGATGAAAAGAAGACGCATCCGCTTCCCCATGTTCGTCGCCTACCGTGTCTTTCCGAACCTCCGGCAATAACCTGGAAGAAAAAAACAACAAATAAACAATTCCTGCCAAAGCAATGAAAATACCCACCCGGCCTAATTCAAACATACCAAAGCCCTTATATCCGGCATCTAAAATCATACCATCCACCACCAGATTAGTAGAAGTCCCGATAAGCGTACACATTCCCCCCAGTATGGTAGCATATGAAAGAGGGATCAAGAATTTAGTTGCCGGAATGCGGACAGATTCCGCCCAACGTTTAATAATAGGAGCAAAAATCACAACCACTGGCGTATTATTGAGAAAAGCAGAAACAAAAGAAATAGCGGGCAGCATACGTGCCTGCGCCTTCATGACCGTTGTCTTCTCTTGAGGCAGAAGTTTCTTTATCAACTGTCCCAACGCTCCCGATTGCCGGACTCCTTCACTGATCAGGAAAAGCAACGCTACGGTAATCATCCCTTTATTACTGAATCCCTCCAACATCTCTTTCGGAGTCAATATACCGAAACAAAGAAAGAGTACAGTAACAGAGAACAGAATCATTCCGGGACGCATTTTATCAAGGACTAATGCAGTCACCATCCCTGTTAATCCCAAAAACACAATAATCATTTCGAATGTCAGCATCGTTTCCGGATATTAATTTCGTTTAACGACAAACCAAGGATTCAGCAAGTCCGGCTTGTTATATTTCAACGGTTCTTCTTTTCCCGCCTGATATATTTCTGCTCCGGATGCCTTGGCTATGGCATGACCGGCAGCCGTATCCCACTCCATGGTAGGAGCAAAACGGGGATATTCATCGGCCAGTCCCTCACACACTTTGCAAATCTTGATGGAACTGCCTACAGACACCAACTCCACATGAGGGTATATCTTTCGCTTTTCCTCAATATACTCTTCCGTTTCGGCCGACAGATGGGAACGGGAAGCAACAATGACAAAAACTTCATTTGTTTCGGCACAGGGCATACGAAATGCCGATGCCTTCATTTCTTCCAGTGAACGGCCTGCACGTCCGGTCACTCCTTCCATTTTATAAGCGCCGGTTGCCACTTCACCCCAATAAAGCGTTTCTTTGACAGGAACATAAATCACTCCAAAAACAGGAACTCCTTCTTTTACCAAAGCAATATTGACAGTAAATTCCCCATTCCGTTTTATAAATTCCTTTGTTCCATCCAAGGGATCGACTATCCACAACGTATCCCATTGCGCCCGTTTCTCGTAAGGCAAATGCTTTCCTTCCTCACTCAATACCGGATAGTCTGTTTCCTGCAAATAAGTCATAATGGTTTCATGCGCCTTACGGTCTGCAAGAGTCAGTGGAGAATTATCGGCTTTCCTTTCAACCTGAAAATCAGAAGAAGGATCATTATAAACGTTCAGAATTTCCTTACCGGCAGCTAAAGCCGCATCCATCGCTTTTAATATATATTCAGTCTGCATAGTGTTTACTTCCATTAAAATGCTTCTGTCATATTGAAATAGAACAAACTTTGATCATTGGCAAAATTACGTCCGAAATCCAGACGTACATTCATACGCGGCTGCACCTCGATACGAAGTCCCACACCGGCATTAGGAAGCACTCCTTCAATCTTACCCATGGTAGGCCCCATAAAACCGCACCCTCCCCATGCAACAAAACCCAAATGATGCAACATACGCTTTACCCATGTACTTTTATCCGTATTGAACATCTGACGATATTCGGCAAGCACCACATGAGAGGATTTATCACGATACTGCCCCATATAATATCCACGAAGATCAAAAGGAGTGCCACTTAAAGCATATTGGTTCATAGGAACATCCCCAAACACATTCTTGGTTTGGGCAGTCCAAGCTATAACTTTTCTATTTCCTACCTTTTTGTATTGGCGGTAGTCCACTTCCAAGCGGTAGAAGTTATTATCTCCTCCCAAAAACTTCTGGTACATCAGCCCACGAAAATCCAGATAAATGCCTTTATAAGCATTGGCAGGAATATCCCGGCTGTCATAAGTCAGCAGAAATCCCACTCCCGAACTGAAATTGGAATATCCGTGAGCAGTGCCTCCCAACCTTTTGTAATCAGGCTGATCTACCAAATACTTGGCAGGCTCGGATATTTTATCATAACTCAAGTCAATCTGGGGACCGGCAAAGAAATTACTTTTACCCAAACGGAATAAAAACCACGGATTAATCTGGAAACCGCTATAACGATATTCACTGGTAGAGTCACTGCGCTCATAATGCTTATTGGTAGCATAGCCGATACCATAAAAATTCTCCAATGTATTCTTGTAAGTGAATTTTCCAAAAATACGGAATTTATCATTTTTGAAAAACAACTGAGGCTTCACCATCAGATTCAAGCCCCCCTCGAACATTACCGCAACAGCCATCGGCAACACAGAACGTTTCTGCAAGGTATCCGACGGATTCATACGAAATGTAACAAGAGCACTACCTCCTATTAACGCACCAAAGTCCGGAGTATAACTCGGTCCTCCCAATATATTATAATGTATATTGCGCTTAGCCACCTTCCGGCGTCTTAATTCTTTTTTTGAAAGTTGATGGATGGTGGTATCCTCAGGATTACTACCTATGTCACTTCCTTGTGCCGCCATATTCAAAGAACAAAGCAGGCACAGGACCAAGCTAAGTAATGTTATTTTCATATAATAGTTTATTGTCTGCCCAAAGTCCTTACTCAAAAAAACTTTCTACGGCAAATGAGTTTTCAAAAGTACAAAAGTCCTGCCAAAGAATAACGGTGTGTTGAATTTGTTTTTATTTAGTTCAAGAATCTTCACGTTCTTTATAATGTAACAATGTGTCAATATGCCAATGTGTCAATTACCATGCGGACATAGAGCAGCACATTGGCAAACCAGCACATTGGCAAATTATTTAAACAGTTTTTCCAAATCATCCTCATTAATCACGGAAAGAACCGTTTTACCATCCGGAGTATAATTAGGAGTAGCCACAGCAAACAAGCCATCCACCAAACCTGTCATTTCCTCATTCGTCAACACTTGTCCGGGAACAATTGCCGCCGCTTTAGCCAAAGTCAATGCCAGAATACTCTGCACCTCTTCTTTTACCTTGCCACCTTTTTCCATAGCTGTATGCACCATATTTTGGATCAAGTCTATCGGGTTAAGGCCTTCAATACCTGCAGGGACACCGTTTATGGCATAACTTCCTCCTCCCAAATCAGTCAGTTCAAATCCCAGGAAAGACAAGTCTTCCATAATTTCCTGCAAAATAGCCACTTCGGAAAGCGGAAACTGCACAATATCCGGAAACAGCATTCCTTGAGAAACACCTTGACGACGACTTATCTGGTCTATATACTTGTCATATAAAATACGGATATGGGCACGCTGCTGATCAATGATCATTAAGCCGGACTTTACAGAAGTCAAAATAAAACGTCCTTTAAACTGATAATGCTGGCCGGATTTCTCACTGACTGAAGAGTCCTCCACATGATCATACAATCCGGGATTTTCCTCCGCAGGAGAAGCCTCTTCCGCCCTATAATCATTCTCGTCAGGATGAAAGTTTTGAGAAGAAGCATGACGTTCCAGCCCCGCATACAGTTGTTCCCAGTCCTTACTAGGCTTTGAATAAGAAGAGGGAGGAGCAGCCGAAACATTAAAAGGATTATAATCAGGATTATAAGTCGTCTTTGGTGGCTGTATACCAGTGTATGGAGATGCATCAAAGGCTGGAATATCCGGCATTCCCTCCGTATCAAAATCAATGGAAGGTACCGCATTGAACTTACCTAGAGTTTCTTTCACGGCAGCTGCCAATATCTGCCAGATGGCTTGCTCGTTCTCAAACTTTATCTCTGTTTTAGTAGGATGTATGTTCACATCAATATTAGCAGGATCCACCTCAAAATAAATGAAATAAGATACTTGCTCACCCACGGGAACCAACTGCTCGTATGCATCCATGATAGCCTTATGAAAATAAGGATGGCGCATATATCGCCCGTTTACAAAGAAATATTGGCGGGCTCCTTTCTTACGGGCTGTTTCAGGTTTTCCTACAAACCCGGAAACACGGACCATTGTAGTATCTACATCCAGCGATAACAACTCCTGATTTATTTTCTTTCCGAAAACTCCCATGATACGCTGGCGCAACTGAAGTGCAGGAAGATTGAACAGTTCCGCCCCATTATGATGCAAAGTGAAAGACACCTCCGGATTAACCAATACAATCCGTTCAAACTCCGTCAATATATTACTCAGTTCCGTCTGGTTCGACTTCAGGAACTTACGACGCGCCGGCACATTAAAGAATAAATTCTTCACACTGAAGCTACTGCCTTTCGGGCAAGAAACCGCCTCCTGTCCCTCTACCTTGGAGCCGGATATCGTCAACATCGTTCCCAATTCCTCCCCTTCCATACGAGTACGAAGCTCCACCTGAGCCACAGCAGCAATAGAAGCCAAAGCCTCTCCACGAAATCCCATGGTATGCAAAGCAAACAAATCAGCAGCTTCACGAATTTTAGAAGTCGCATGGCGCTCAAAAGACAAACGTGCATCTGTTTCCGACATACCTTTTCCATCATCAATCACCTGAATGGAAGTCTTTCCTGCATCCACTACCAACACGTCAACGTGCTGAGCACCTGCGTCGATAGCATTCTCCACCAATTCTTTAATCACTGATGCAGGACGCTGAATCACCTCTCCCGCTGCTATCTGATTGGCAACGGAATCCGGCAGCAAACGGATAATATCGCTCATATATCTTATAAACTTACGTAATTAAAAAGTAAACTCACCGGTCACCAGGTAATGCAGAATATACAACAAAACCAAAATGGCCACAAACAAAGCTCCATAAGTCATCGGCTTACGCCCGCTTTCTTTTCTGCGTTTTAAATGCTTGGTACCTTGAACGAACTTTCCACGGATATCTTCCGGAGAAAATTCTTTGGGAGGAAGCATACCCAACTCGCGTTTGGCTTTCTCCTCCAGTTTTTGCAGCTTCTCCTTCCGTTCATCCACATAAATATATTGATGGTTGAAACGGCGGGGCTTTTCCATCTTAAACATTCCCATAGCTATTTCTTTTTATTAAATAAATTATGATTGGGCAAAGGAACAGCGCTCCGGTTACTCTTCTTCAACCCCTGACCGGCTTTCTTTCCACGCCACTTAAAGATATCCTCTTTATCAAGCGGACGGATATAGTCAAACCACACAAAGTTATCCAACTTCATCTTCTCCGGCGGACGTTGGAGCATAGGATAAAGAGTACCGTTCGATTTCGGACTCATAATCATTTTTTTCATCTTCCGGTTTTCCAGAAACATATTCAGCAGACTGGTTTCAGAAACATTCATTCCAATCAGTGTACTGTCGCTTTCCATCGGATAATATACCAGACGAACCGAACCGATCACATCTACTTTGCGCATCTCACCGCCTTGAAACCAAGCCTTCATCTCTTTTCCTGTCACCTGATTATAACTAGTAGAATCCAGTTGTTCTACAGACAAAGCCTGATTCTGAATATGTGCCCAGTCTATCGTACTGTCATTCATATAAATCATGATTTTCTCTCCCAGCAACTGCTGGTTGTTATTCCACAGTATAGGGTCATAATACATGGTCAGGCAGCTATCCTTGGAGGAAAAGACCAACGAATCGCATACCCCCTGCACATCCGTGCGATACATACGTACTTTATGATACGCCCGCGTTTCCCGGAACATAGAATCAGTATTCAAATAGTAGGTATACATTTGCAATGTATCGGCATGCATAAACAAGCTGTCACCTTGTGAATAATCCACTGCCACCGCTTTTTTAGTAGCAAAAGCATACTTGGTCAATTCATTATAATAACAATAATCACCAGTCAGCATATTCTTGTTTACAGTATCTGTCATGATCACATTATCAAACGCCTCCCCGTATCCTTTTACACGATCATAAAACAGACTGTCTCCAGTCAAACGCTTCCCCTCATTGGTCAGCACGGACCGGTCCAACAATTCCGCCTGCCCTATCTGAGTATTATAAAAGCCCAATTCCGAATAAATATGGTTAGCATCACTGACAATATCGGACGGACCAAGGATATTGGCTATTTTGGTTGCTGTACTGTATCGTAATGTATCGGAAGTCAAAGTAAACTTAGGGTTGACCAACTTCACATCATAATTGAACACAGATATTTTGGTAGCCGGACTATATTCCCCCCATTCCGAAGTCAATACATTCTCCTCGTCCATCAATGTCCCGCCATCAAAGTAATATCCCAAATTATAAATACGATCGTAGTTCAGGCTATCCGTCAACAAAGTCGTATTCTTGTTTTCCATGCGTACATTATAGCGTACCTGGGCAATCTGGGTATTTCCGTCATAAAACAAATAGTCCCCATACAGAAACAAGGTATCCCCCTGCACCATCTTCACATTGTCAAAAGCTTCCAGCGAATTCGTTTTCTCATAGAAACAGGCACTGTCACAATACATATATACACTGTCGTGACGGAACGCAACGTTTCCAATCAGAATCTGTGCATCCGGGTCCGGATTCAACGGACTTTTCTTCAACACATCCGAATGCAACAGATACACCTTGCTTTTAGCCGGTTTCTGTTCCCCTTTTTTAGCCGGTCTCACCTGAGCCAGCAAGCAAAAGCCGAACAGGCACAGGACACTTACCACAAGTATCCTATGCCTGCCCGAAGAGTATTTATTCTTTCTTTTTCCAAGCATATACTTTATACACTACATTATTTCTTTACCCAACCCGGATATTTGAAATCGCATTTCTGCCACTTCTCATTAATACGCACGTAGGTATGTTTTTGTTTATCCCTGATCCACTTATCAAGTTTTTCTTCGCTGCGTTTTTCCATCACGATGCCTTTCAGCCGTTGGTAGTCTTCCGTTATGGTTGCCTTATGCCCGTTCAAGCGGGTTTTCAATTTCACGATAGCGCAAATTTCCTTTCCTTTTGCATTAATCATGGTAAAAGGTTTGGAAATTTCCCCCACATTCATGCCTTCCACCATCTTTGCAGCCTCTTGTGACACCTGTGCCAATTGTTGCATTTCAAAACGCGCCGTACCAGTCTGCGGATTCGCCATCAAACCATGGTTGTTACGCGTGTCCTTATCGTGAGAGATATAAGTAGCGGCATCATCAAAAGTAAATTTCTCATTACGGATATCATTGGCAATAGAATCCAGACGTAACAAGGCTGCTTCCAGATCTTTTTCATCCACTTTCGGTTTTAACAAGATATGGCGGGTATTGATACGGTCACCACGTTTTTCGATCAACTGGATAATATGGAAACCGAATTCAGACTCCACAATCTTGGATACCTTGTTAGGATCTTGCAGATTGAATGCCACATTCGCATATTCAGGTACCAGCTCAGCCCTGCCCATAAAGCCGAGTTCGCCACCACGGCGGCGCGAACCTTCATCTTCCGAATACAGACGTGCCAAAGTGGAGAAAGCTATTTCACCGGAAGTAACACGTTCCGTATAGTCACGCAAAGTCTTCTTCACACGCTCAATTTCTTCCTGCGGAATCTTAGGTTCCATAGTAATGATCTGCACTTCTACCTGAGTAGGAATAAAAGGAATACTGTCTTGAGGAAGATCCTTGAAATAACGACGGACTTCGGCCGGAGTAATCTTGATATCCCCCACAATCTGCTGCTGCATTTTCTGCACCGTTTTTCCATCACGTATATTCTCGCGGAGCATTTCGCGTATTTGTGTAGAAGTCTTATTATAATATTCTTCTACTTTTTCCTTAGAACCAATCTGATCAATCAGCCAATTTGTACGTCTTTCCACATCACTGATAATTTCCTGTTCGGAAACCTCAATACTATCAATAGCAGCCTGATGAAGAAACAATTTCTGGATGGCAAGCTGCTCCGGAATAATACAATACGGATCACCGTCAAACTTGCGGCCTTCATACTGGGCATTCAGACGTTCATTCTCCACGTCCGATTTTAGAATGGCCTCATCACCTACTACCCATACAACCTCGTCTATCACATTGTCTTGCCCGTATACTGAAACAACGGCAAACAGCATCAGCATCAGTGCATAAACTTTGGTACACATCAATTTATTCATTTGAATTCAAATAATAGTAATTAATCTTGTTCCTGTCCGAAGCGTGTCGGTATAACTCTTCTTTGACTTTATTTATAAATTCAACCCGCTTCAGGTTTATTAAAATCTCCTTAATTTCCGTCTTTGCAAAATCCAGCGGCCTCTGTTGGTCCTTACCCAAGAATTCCTCTACATGCAGGAAATAACAAAACGCCGTGTCTTTTACCTCTATATTCCGGTTCTTGTCCAAATAGTTCTCATCCGTATCAAGCGCTTTCAAAGGTATTTTGACAGCAATATCGGACAATGGCATCCAACGGTCATAAAAATAATCATAGCTCACCGCATTGCGCAAACTGTATTTTTCCAGGCTCTCAATAGCATCCCGGTTATTTTTTTTATACCATTTGCGTACACTTGCCAAATCCTGAGAATGAAGAGGAACTTTTATAAACAGCCCTTTCACAAAAGGATGTTCTGTATGAAACAACTCCTTGTTTTTCTCATAATAAGCGCTGATTTCCTCATCACTTATCTCATTGGCCAGTTTCTGATTAACCAGTTCCTCCTGATACGTATGCATGATCAATGCCCTGCGATAGTTCTCCACTAACTTGGCAATCTTTGCATTATCAGGAATATTTCCTTCCGCTTTATCAAAAAGCAGCACATCCTCCACCCAGTTTTTTATATAGTGCTCGGCAAACAAGACACTATCGTCTTTTGAAATATGGAAAGGCAACGCCGCCTGCAAATCTTCTTTATAGAGATATTCACCAGCAACTTCCACTAAAGGAGTCCTCCCCTTATGGTCGTGCTCCTGGCCGCATCCCGACAAAGCACCTGCTATAACAAGTAACACCCCCCAGTTTTTCACGATATTCATATAACATTAAAATAGTGAACGAAGATACTGCAATAATTAATTACTTCCGTTATTATTAACTGTTTTTAAAACCTCTTGGTTAATTTCAACCTTATATTTCTGCTTCAAATCTTTCAACCAGGCATCCTCATAGACAGTCAGATAATCCTTGACAACCGCTTCTCTTACATCCTCATAACTTTCAGGACCTTTCTTTAACTTCTTTCCCATCACAAAAGTATAAGGTAAATCCGGCTCAGGCTGAAAGCTACCGCATTTAAAGACCAATTTATCAATATACCTGTTGGTCCCTATCTGAAAGACACCTGCTTCCATACGAACTTTGGAGGAAGCATCATCTCCGGTCAGTGTATGTAATATATCTTTCCACTGGGATACCGGTTTTTTTTTCAATTGTTTCTTAATGGCTGAAGCCGTTTTTCTATCTTTACAATGAATCACTGCTCCCCGATAATGCGGCAATTCCCAGGCATAGTCTGATTTATGTTGCTTGAAGAAGCGTTCCAGGTCATCCTCATTCCAGGCTTCATCACCCGATTGATATTTTTGCGACAAATAAGCCGCAAGCAAACCATCCTGCAATTCCTGCACCCGGAACTCCAGTTCTTCCTTCTGTTCTGCAGAAAGCTCCTTCCATGTACAATTGCCATTCTTCTCCAGATAATTCAATAACTGTTCCCGTTTTTCTTCAAAACTGACACCCTGCCTGCGGTCTATCCATTTCACTATATGAATGCCCATAGGTGAATAAAAAGGAGCTGAAATCTTATTTCTTTCCAAAGATTCCAGTTTGTCTATCCATTCCTGCATATTCTTGTTCACAGGCATCCACGGCAACACTCCTCCCACATTTTTACAAGCTTCATCATCCGAGTACCGGCGGGCCAGCGTTGCAAAATCCGCGCCTTCCCGCAATGCTTCATAAACCGAATCCATTTGCTGCCGCACCCTCATTTCCTCCTGACGGCTTGCATTCTGGGATAAATATTTGCTAATATGGGCAATTTTGATCCAATCATTTGCCTGCAAACGTTGTTCACCTTGCAGGTATAACCGGCGGGCAGCCTGTTCCTCCTTTTCTGCATCTGCCAAATAAGTTCTTAAAAGTTTGCCCCGATACCAGTCCACCTGCCTGCGGAAAACAGGCAACGTATCTATTCCCATATCATGTGCATAGCGTACTTTTAATTTATAGTTGATAAAAGAAGGTAGAAAAGAAAGCGGGGTCCGATGAGAAGATTTACGAAAATAATATTCAAACTCGGAACGTTTTACAGGTTCACCGTCAATAGATAACACAACTTCTCCTTGCGCCCGCATTTCCAACGCGAACACAAGGAGAAGTGACAGAATACCGACCATTCTATGCGGCATCATTCATACATTTTATTGAGGACGGCTGTAGTTAGGAGCCTCGCTGGTTATGGCCACATCATGCGGATGACTTTCCAATACACCTGCGTTAGTAATACGGGTGAATTTGGCATCATGCAATTGTTCTATATTAGCAGCGCCACAATATCCCATTCCCGCACGAAGACCACCTACCAGCTGGTAAATCACTTCATACAAAGTACCTTTATAAGGTACACGGGCTGCAATACCTTCCGGAACCAGTTTCTTCACATCGGCAGTTCCGCTCTGGAAATAACGATCCTTCGAGCCGTTCTCCATCGCTTCCAAAGATCCCATTCCACGATAAGATTTGAATTTACGTCCGTTAAAGATAATCGTATCACCCGGTGACTCTTCCGTTCCGGCAACCAATGAACCGATCATTACACTATAACCGCCGGCAGCCAAAGCTTTTACCACATCCCCCGAATAACGCAAGCCACCATCAGCAATCAAGGGTATACCTGTACCTTTCAGCGCCTTGGCAACATCATAAACGGCAGAAAGCTGGGGAACACCCACACCGGCAACCACACGGGTAGTACAGATAGAACCCGGACCGATACCGACCTTCACACCATCCGCACCGGCTTCCACCAACATTTTGGCAGCTTCGCCCGTAGCGATATTACCTACCACAATATCAATATTCGGGAAACGTTTCTTAGCTTCTTTCAATTTTTCGATCACATACATGGAGTGGCCATGAGCCGTATCAATAACGATTGCATCCGCACCGGCATCAACCAAGGCCTGCATACGGTCCAGCGTATCGGCAGTAACCCCTACACCGGCAGCCACACGCAAACGTCCTTTGGCATCCTTGCAAGCCATCGGTTTATCTTTCGCTTTTGTAATATCTTTATAAGTAATAAGACCTACCAGTTTACCTTCCTTATCCACCACCGGCAACTTTTCAATCTTATGCTCTTGCAGAATCCGTGAGGCAGCCTCCATGTCAGTGGACTGGTTGGTAGTGACAATATTCTCCTTCGTCATTACCTCATCAATACGTTTGTCCATATCCTTCTCAAAACGAAGGTCACGGTTCGTCACAATACCTACCAAATATCTTTCATCGTCTACTACAGGGATACCGCCGATTCTATATTCAGACATCAACGCAAGTGCATCTCTCACAGTAGATCCTCTCTTGATAGTCACAGGATCATAAATCATACCGTTTTCCGCACGTTTCACTATGGCTACCTGACGTGCCTGCTCTTCGATAGACATGTTTTTGTGAATCACACCGATTCCCCCTTCACGGGCAATGGCAATGGCCATTTTCGCTTCTGTAACCGTATCCATAGCGGCAGTCACAAAAGGGACTTTCAACTCGATGTTGCGTGAGAACTTAGTCGTGAGTTCGACTGTTTTTGGTAAAACTTCAGAATAGGCGGGGATCAACAATACATCGTCGTAGGTTAATCCGTCCATTACGATTTTATCTGCAATAAATGACATAGGGCTTTATGCGTTTAGATTTTATTGCGTGCAAATATACGCATTTTATTCAATATGGGAAAACGATAGAATATTTTTTTGCTAAGAGAATACGAAATTTTGCAGAAATAAAAAGAATCAGTCCCCCAAATGGCTCACATAAAACAATTACAAAAAAACAGGGAGTTCATGAAACAAATGAAGCGCTTTTATTCTTCAGGTCCAGTGTTTTTCATTAAATTTGTACTTTGAACAAAAGAAACAAAAGAAACATGGAAAAACAACCGCAATTTCCCTTTGCACCCAAAGACTTCGCACGCTGCCTTAACGCCACATGCCCCCGTTCCCAAAACTGCCTGAGACGAACTGCCGCCCTGCAGGATACGGATGAACATCTATTTCTCAAAGTGGTAAACCCGCTCCGTTATCCCAAGGAGGGTGAAGAATGTGAACTGTTCCGTTCCACCGACAAAGTGCGGATGGCATGGGGAGTCACCCACCTGCTGGACAATGTGCCCTACAAAGAAGGCAGCCTGCTGCGCAATATGATCATCAACCACCTGGGCAGAAGCCAGTATTACCGGTGCTTCCGCAAGGAACGCCCTTTTGCGCCACAAGACCAACAGACCATTCGCATGCTGTTCCGCCAGAGAGGCATCAGCGAAGAGCCGTCATTCGACTACTACACAAATGAATTTAACTGGTAATATCCGTCACACTGTCACAGCCGCATGCAACACATTGTACGACAATAGTTTACCACTATGACAGATGGTGTAACGGATGGTGTGACGGACTTTTATCTGTCACACCGCCGCCTCCGGATCTCATCATGCCCTTACCAGCTGATACACAGTGCCTTTACGTGTATGCCGTGAAGGAATACCCTGTTTCCTCAAAATTCGTCCGAATGCCGCCACCCTCTTGGCGTTCAATGGAATATCCACTTCCTGATGCAATATCTTCAATATTTCGGCAGGCGCCATCCACTCGCCCTCTTCCCCCGCTTCCGCCATGCGGAAATAACGGAAAAGGAACTGCTCTTCAGGAGAATATTGCTGAAATTCGCGGTTCGCCTCCGTCATGACATACTCGTCCGCATCATTAAACCAGTAACGCTCACCGTGCGCCAGCTCGTGCATGGCCTGTGCATACAACTGATCGTAGTCTATGGGACGCGAGGTATCAATCACCCCCTTCACCTCAATGCAGATGAAGCGGCGGCTGCCCGAAGGATCGGTCAGCAAATCCTTGTGGTTACTGGTGGCAATGAACGAAGCATAGCGGCGCATCTCCACCACCGATGTGCCGTAAGGCCGGCGCGCATTCACCACCGGCTTTTGCAGAATGTGCTTCAAGAATCCCTGTTGTGTGGCGCTCACCTGGTCGAACTCGTCAATATTGATCAGCGCGAATCGATTCAGGCTTAGTTCGACATCTTTCTTGCGTGAGAAATCGAGGCTGTCCGTATAGTAGGAGCATTCGGAAGGCGGCATGATGCTGCGGCAAAAGGTGGACTTGCGCGTTCCCTGCGCTCCCACCAGCAGGGGCGAAACACTGTTGGCATAGCGCTTGTCCATCCCCCGCCAATGAGCCACCATGTTCAGAAACCAGCGATGGAACAATTCGGGCCAATGCGGATTGTCACAAGGTACGGTCTGCGCCAACGGACGGATGCGGTCGCGTCCGTCCCACTCCGGAAGGTTGAACAAAAAATCCTCCAGCGGATTATACACCGGCACACGATTGGAATACACATAGCGGCTGATATCCCTGTCCCACAGGGGGATACCTTCGGCCTGTGCATCCAGGGCGATGCTGTTCAACGCACGCTTGTCCACCGGCTGAAAGCGGAAGCAGAAGGAATGCCGCTCGCGGAACCCCGCCTCTCCGGTCTGCACGTTAAAGCGAAATTCATAACGTCTTTTCATAAACTCGGCAATGAGGACCGACAATTGCTGCTCACGGCTCAAAGCGCATTTGCTTCCGAAATCCTGACGCCGGCTGTACACATTCCGCACCACCTGACGCACCAGTTCCAACGGTTTGCGTACAAAATGACGGAAACGCGCCCTGCTGACCACCGCTTCCTCCGGAATGCCCGACCGGAAACAGTTCAACGCCAGTTGCGAAAGAAGGGTATCCCAGCTATAGGAGGACTTTTCATCGGCCGGATCGGGCTTATCCAAATCAATGTAAGCCTGCCTCAAGGCCGCCTCGAACAGCATGGAGAGCGCATCTGCCGTTTCATAACTCCCCAAGGCACGTTCCAAAGGACGCTGGCCGGAGACAGCAGGTTCGGTATGCAAGGCCATTTCATCGGGCATCCCCATAGGCTGTGACAGGTAGAACTGCACGGAGTCCGGCCGGTAAAGCACATCGGGGTCATAGGAAAGGCGTGAATATTGTTCCAGGAAAGGTTCCTTGGGACGGATATCGAATGACAACTGGGGCTGGTAGCACTTCACCGCCATGATGTAGGCATGAGCATGAAACGCTTCCGCCTCCGCACGGGTAAGGGGCAGCGTATTGTCGGGTCGGGTGAAAGCCACCAGGATTTTCACCGAATGTCCGCTGGCGCCCATAAAGGCGCACCGCGTCTGCGGCAACTTCCATGCCTCCCGTTTCACCTGCTCCACTTCCGCCCTGCCCGCCAAGGGGCCTACGGTCAGTTCCACCAATCCGTTATAAGCCTTCATGCACTGTCCGCCCTCCGTCTTGCGGAACTCGGCGGCAGGCATCATCTTGGGCAGTTTGTCCGCCGCCTCGCAATGGTCGCCGGGGAGGACATGGCGCAACTGGCTTCTGAACATGGTGACGGGACAGGTTTTCACTTCCTCTTTCATTCTCTCTACCCATGCATCCAGTGTAAGAGTGCTCTGGGTTACATGGTTTCCGCCGTCGCGTACCTGGGTAATCTTTATCATTTATCGTGTATTTATTCGTTTTTTCCAATCTATAAAGATACGGATAAAATCGGGAAACAAAGCAATATACAGGAAGGTTTCTTTCAAAAAAAAGGACGCGAAGGGTACAGGAATTTCCGATAGGGAGGTGAAGCGGAAAGATATTGAAGGAATGCATTCGCGACAGGTATAATCCAGACCATTATATGCTATGATACAATGTATTGCACCATTTGGAACAATGAGTTTTTCTAATAGAAACCATTAATTCTAGCGCATGGTACAACCTGTCTTTACATATAGGAATAAATTGTTCCACTGATAGGAATAATTTGTTCCATTAGCATGAAACTATTTGTTCCACTGGACGGAACAAACTATTCCACTGGGTGAAACTACCCACATCATGCATGTAAAAAGAGGCTGTAGCATATGTGCAAGATTGACAAAAGTCTGTCACCGTATCCGTCACGCTATCCGTCACCATCGCAACACGTTGTAATTCAAGCGCATAAACTGCTGTGTGACAGATGTGACGGATGTGACAGTTTAGATTTCTCATAATACCAAATTTAAGGTTTATGCAAATACAACGGATATTTTCTCCCGAAACAAGAATATGCTATAAAAACATATGAAAAGCCGGACAAACATCTCTGTCGCCCGGCTTTTTTATTATCAAAACAATCAAAGAAGCATCAATTTGCCATTTCAGAAATAAACTTGATGCGGACCAACCGGATTTCATCCTCCGTATAGTCATCACCCAATTCATCCATCGCGTCATCTATTTTGTCTGTTGTAGACTCCTTGAAGTAATCATAAATATCGTTCAAATGGTCTTCATCCATAATTTCCTCCAGGAAGTAATCAATATTCAGCTTGGTTCCTGAATAAACAATAGCCTCCACTTCATCCAATAATTCACCGAACTCCAACCCCTTTGACACTGCAATGTCGTCCAAGGCTACCTTCCGGTCAATAGCCTGAATGATGGATACCTTCAGTTTGGATTTATTGGCCACCGTACGGACACGCAAATCCTCCGGACGCTCTATTTCATTTTCCTCACAATGCTTCTTTATCAATACACAGAACTCCTGGCCATAACGTTTTGCCTTTCCGGCACCTACGCCCGGAATATTCTGCAATTCTTCCAAAGTCACCGGATAAATGGTAGCCATCGCCTCCAAAGAAGGATCCTGGAAAATAACATACGGCGGCACATCCAGTTTCTTGGACAGCTTCTTACGCAAATCCTTCAACATAGAGTAAAGCACGGGGTCTACTGCACAAGAGGCACCTCCCCGAACCGGAGTTTCTTCTTCCTCCTCCTCAAAATCATTGTCTTCAACAATCTTGAAGGATTTCGGTTTTTTCAAGAATTTATGTCCTTCAGGGGTAACCTTCAACAGACCGTAATTCTCTACGTCTTTACTTAAATAACCCGCTATCAAAGCCTGACGAATGACAGCATTCCACATTTTTTCTTCTTCTCCCATGCCTGAACCGAATACTTCCAGTTCTTCATGTTTATGAGCAAGTACTTCTGACGTTTCCTTACCCAAAAGAATATCAATTATATAATCTGCTTTAAAGTTTTCTTTCACTGCTATGATTGCTTCAATCACAGCGCATAATGAATCCTGAGCCTCCACTTGCTTTTTAGGATTTAAACAGTTATCACAATTTCCACAATTCTCCTCTGTATATTCTTCCCCAAAATAATGTAACAATGATTTACGACGGCATATAGAAGACTCTGCGTATGCAGCTGTTTCCAACAGCAACTGTTTACCGATTTCCTGCTCTGCCACGGGCTTTCCCTGCATAAACTTCTCCAGCTTCTGCAAGTCCTTGTTGGAATAGAACGTAATACACTGACCTTCCCCTCCGTCACGACCGGCTCTCCCCGTTTCCTGATAATAACCTTCCAGACTTTTCGGAATATCATAATGTATCACAAAGCGCACATCGGGCTTATCAATTCCCATTCCAAAAGCGATGGTAGCTACAATCACATCTATATCCTCTTTCAGGAACCCGTCTTGATTGGCTGTGCGTGTAGCAGAATCCATTCCGGCATGATAAGCACGCGCATTGATTCCGTTAGCTTGAAGCACTTCGGCCAATTCTTCCACCTTCTTACGGCTCAAACAGTAGATAATACCTGATTTACCAGGATTAGCCTTGATAAACTTGATAATATCCCTGTCAATATTATTTGTCTTCGAGCGCACTTCATAATACAGGTTCGGGCGATTGAAAGAGGACTTGAACTCCTGCGCATCCTGCATACCCAGATTTTTTTGAATATCCATACGCACTTTCGGAGTTGCAGTAGCAGTAAGGGCAATCACCGGCGCCTTTCCTATTTCATTAATAATAGGACGGATGCGACGGTACTCCGGACGGAAGTCATGCCCCCATTCCGAAATACAGTGTGCTTCATCCACCGCATAAAATGAGATCTTCACTCCTTTCAGGAAATCTACATTCTCCTCCTTTGTCAAGGATTCGGGAGCTACGTAGAGCAATTTGGTTTTGCCGCTCAGGATATCCGATTTAACCTGGTCTATAGCCGATTTGTTCAATGACGAATTTATAAAGTGTGCTACTCCGTCTTCCTCACTGAAATTACGCATGGCATCCACCTGATTCTTCATCAATGCAATTAAAGGAGATATAACGATTGCTGTTCCATCCATGATAAGGGATGGCAACTGATAGCATAACGATTTACCACCGCCCGTAGGCATCAAAACAAATGTATCATTTCCGGCAAGCAGATTACGGATAATCGCTTCCTGATTACCTTTGAAAGTATCAAATCCAAAATACTTTTTTAATGCGTCCGTTAAATTTATATTCTCCGTCATTGTATCAATAGTTTTTCACGGTTTTCCCGATTTCTTGTTTTACATCTTTTGTTGCCTAACAAAGTTATAAACAAGTTCTCAAATTACACGAATATTTCGGGTAATATTTTTCAGAAGAATTGCATTTTTTCTTTCTCTCTCCCTTTATATCTTGATACTAAGCTGTTTGCATTCGCGAAATATTTGCCTTTCCCATCTGCTGTTTTGCAAAATCAAGTGTCACTTCGTACTTTTTCGCTTTCTGAGAGGGAATTTCAAACATAACGTCCATCATGATCGTTTCCACAATGGAACGTAATCCGCGTGCTCCTAACTTATACTCAATAGCTTTGTCTACAATATACTCGAATACTTCGGGTTGAAACTCCAGCTTGACCCCATCCATTTCAAATAATTTAACATACTGTTTGATAATGGAATTCTTCGGTTCCGTCAAGATATTGCGCAAAGCGGTTCTATCCAACGGATTCAGATAAGTCAAGATGGGCAGACGGCCTATGATTTCAGGAATCAGCCCGAATGATTTCAAATCCTGAGGGGCAATATATTGCATCAAGTTGCCGCGATCTATCTTCACCACGTCCTTTGCCGCGCTATAACCTACCACATGCGTATTCAAACGTTGCGCAATTTTGCGTTCAATACCATCAAATGCCCCACCACAAATAAACAGAATGTTTTTCGTATTGACCGGAATCATTTTCTGGTCGGGGTGTTTACGTCCTCCCTGAGGTGGTACATTCACGATAGATCCTTCCAGCAGTTTCAACAGACCTTGTTGTACACCTTCACCACTTACATCACGAGTAATGGAGGGGTTATCTCCTTTACGGGCAATCTTGTCAATCTCATCAATAAATACGATGCCTCTTTCAGCTTCCGCCACATTATAATCCGCTACTTGAAGCAGACGGGTTAAAAGACTCTCAATATCTTCACCCACATATCCGGCCTCTGTCAGCACGGTGGCGTCAACAATGGTAAACGGCACATGCAATAATTTGGCAATAGTGCGTGCCAGCAAGGTTTTTCCCGTTCCCGTACTACCTACCATAATGATATTGGACTTTTCAATCTCTATATCATCCTTATCCACTTTTTGGAGCAGACGCTTGTAATGATTGTAAACGGCAACGGAAAGATAGCGTTTGGCGTCATCCTGACCAATAATGTATTGGTCAAGAAATTCCTTGATTTCCTTTGGCTTCGGAAGTTCCTTCAAGTTCAACTCACCCGGTGCACCTTTTTTTTGATGCATGGCTTCCTGCATAATTTCATATGCCTGCTCCGAGCAACTGTCACAAATGCAGCCGTTCATTCCGGTTATCAGAAATCCGACTTCATTTTCCGAACGTCCGCAGAAACTACATTTCCTTCTACTGTTTCTAGGTGTTTTATTATCTTCCAATGTTTATTCCTTTAAATATCCAAGTTTCCTAATGCGTCTTTAAGAAAGAAGCCTGCATGAAATGATAGCGGAAACCTGGGTTGTTTTTAGTACTGTTATTCTTATCGAATGGAAATAAATACATTATAGAGCAGCCGGTTTGCGTGACAGCACCTCATCAATCATACCATATTCCTTAGCTTCCTGAGCTGTCATCCAGTAGTCACGGTCAGAGTCTGCCCATACTTTGTCAAAATCCGTATGAGAGTGGTCTGCAATAATGGTATACAGTTCTTTCTTCAACTTTTGGATTTCACGGGCCGTGATCTCAATATCCGAAGCTTGTCCTTGCGCGCCTCCCATCGGCTGATGAATCATCACACGTGAATGAGTCAACGCAGAACGTTTACCTTCTGTTCCCGCAACCAACAGCACGGCTGCCATCGAAGCGGCCATACCTGTACAGATCGTGGCAACATCACTATTAATGAACTGCATGGTATCATAAATACCTAATCCGGCGTAAACAGATCCTCCGGGAGAATTGATATAAATAGATATATCTTTACCAGACTCTACTGAGTCCAAATATAAAAGCTGCGCCTGGAGTGTATTGGCTGTATAATCATCAATCTGTGTACCCAGAAAAATAATTCTGTCCATCATCAGTCGGGAAAACACATCCAACTGAGTCACATTCAACTGACGCTCCTCCAAAATGTAAGGATTCAGATATCCTTGCGACTTGATGACATCATCCAGCACCATACTGTTCATCCCCAAATGCTTGGTAGCAAATTTTCTAAAATCATCCATAATCTAATGGTTTAGTTATTAGTAACAAAAAAGGGTTTTCAACCTCTATTTTTCAAACAAACAAAAGTACAAAAAAATACGGTTAACGTATCCAATACTCTTATCTATAACGAAAATTTATGGTCAAAAACCCCTTTTTTAGAAAGTTTTAGCAATCACTTACTTCGACTTACTAAGTTATTATTCAAACATTTTGTTGAATTCTTCCATAGAAACCGTTTTGTGGTTTAAAGTAGCCTTAGCTTTCAATGCGGCAGAAAGTTTGCTTTCAGCAGCACGGTTTACCAAACCTTCTACAGATTCCTGCTTCTTCAACATTTCTTTTGCATAGTTCTCTAGAACTTCTTCAGGGATATTCAACATTCCGTATTGAGCAAACTGAATGCGAGTTGCTTCCTTGGCCATATTCATCACATCGGCTTGTTCCACTTTAATCTCATTATTCTTGAGCAATTGCTCTTTAATCAGATGCCAAGTCAGTTCTTCGATACTCTTGTCATAGTTTTCAGCGACAAAAGCTTCACCCTTCTCTTCATTATTCAGCAACATGATACGCTTCAGTAACGCATCGGGGAATTCCAACTTACCAATCTTATTAACCAAATATTCACGAACATCGATCAAGAATTTATAATCGCTATCTGATTCGAACTGCTTTGCAATTCCTTCTTTGATCTTAGCGCGGAATTCTTCCTCACTGCTTACAGTGCCTTCGCCAAATACATTGTCGAACAATTCCTGGTTCAACTCAGCGGGAACCATACGGGTGATCTCTTCCACCTGGAAGCTGAAGTTACCTTTCACACCGGCAACTTCCTCTTTCTTTATCTTCAATAAAGAAGAAAGTTCAGCTTCATTATTATCAAATGCTACAGCAGGATTAAATACCAGCACATCATTTACTTTAGCACCGTTAAATATAGTCTTTTGCTCATCATTCTTCATATAAGCCGGCATCATTACCGCACCTTCTACCTGAATACCGCCTTCTTTAGTATTTCCATTTTCATCCAATTCAGCCAACAGACCTTTAATCATGTCTTTGTCTTCATACTGCTCTACCTTATCATATTTTGCAGCACGCTGAGTATACATTTTAACCTGCTGTTCTATCAGTTCGTCTGAAACTTCGATAGTATAGTAATCCACTGTATCCGCAGCTGAGATTTCAGCTGTAAATTCAGGAGCCAAAGCGATGTCGAACACAAATTCAAAATCTTCTTGCGTATCGAAATCGATAGGTTTCATCTTTTCTTCATTAGGCAACGGCATACCCAACATATTCACTTTGTTGTCGCGGATATATTCGTTTACCTTTTCCTGCATCATTTTATCAACCTCTTCTACAAGGACAGACTTGCCAAATTGTTTTTTAATCAAACTCATAGGCACCATACCCGGACGGAATCCCGGAATATTAGCTTTCTGACGGTAAGTCTTCAGTGTCTTTTCTACTCTTGCCTGATAATCAGCTTTTTCCAGTTTTAAAGTAAGCAATGCACTCACTTTGTCAACGTTTTGCAATGAAATATTCATTCTGAACTTTATTTATTTAATTATTACTTCTTTCTGTTTTTCACCAAAGAGGTTGCAAAATTAGTGTTTAATCTTTCAATAACCAAATACACAGACTAAAAAATACTAATTGACAGCAGAAAGTATCCATTTAAAATGACTGACTAAGAAACCGATTCAAAAAAAAGAAAAAAAAGTTGTTTTTCTTCTTGCAAATTCAAAATTTATGCGTTCCTTTGTGCCCGACTGGTGATACTAATTATAGCTAGTGATTTTTATTACAAGGTTTTACTTTTGTACGAATAGCACTTACGTAAACTCTCTGTCGTTCGAATCCCCTACTTCATTAATAATCACCACTCAGAGAGTATTTTTTATTTTAATTATTTTTATTTTTTCACTATGAACATGTATGTTGGAAACCTTAACTACCGTGTTAAGGAAGGAGATTTGGAACAAGCAATGGCGGCTTATGGAGTTGTTACTTCTGTAAAAGTTATCAAAGACCGCGAAACAGGTAAATCTAAAGGATTTGCATTTGTTGAAATGGAAAATGACGCAGAAGCAGCCCAGGCCATGAATGAACTGAACGGTTCGGAATTCATGGGACGCCAATTGGTAATCAAGGAAGCAAGACCTAGAGACTAATTACTTATCTGATACAATCAAAAAAAAGCTCTGAGCAAATTCAGAGCTTTTTTTTATATCCCACATCTCCGGTTTTATACATTTTTTCCCTGCCTGTCCTTTTCCGCCAATTGAAAATCCTTACGGCGAAGCACAAAATTAGTGCCTAGATATTTCTCACGGACAACAGGATTTTCCGCTAGTTCTTCAGGGGTTCCCTGAAACAGAATTTTTCCTTCAAACAACAGATACGCACGGTCGGTCAAGCGCAACGTTTCCAATGCATTATGGTCGGTAATTAAAATACCGATATTTTTATCTTTCAATTTCCATACAATATGCTGGATATCCTCTACGGCAATAGGATCTACTCCTGCAAACGGTTCATCCAACATAATGAACTTAGGGTCGATAGCCAGACAACGCGCAATCTCCGTACGACGACGCTCGCCTCCTGAAAGCTGGTCTCCCAAATTCTTACGTACTTTCTGCAAACGGAACTCGGCAATCAAGCTTTCCAGTTTGTCCTTTTGATATTCCGGAGTAGTATTAGTCAACTCCAGCACAGAGGCAATATTATCCTCCACGCTCATCTTACGAAAAACTGAAGCCTCCTGTGCTAAATATCCAATGCCATTCTGAGCACGCTTATATACAGGATAACTGGTAATATCCAAGTCATTTAGGAATATATGCCCCTCATTCGGCACGATAAGTCCCGTAGTCATATAAAACGAAGTAGTCTTACCGGCACCATTCGGTCCCAACAACCCTACAATCTCTCCCTGCTTCACATCAAAAGAAACATGACTTACTACCGTACGCTTGCCGTATTTCTTCACCAGATTTTCTGTACGAAGTATCATACGGTTGTCATCGGTCACTGTATTTTGTTGTTCTATTTCCTGCTCTGACATATCCATGTATTTTGCGACAAAAATACTAAAAAAGTTTAGGAAACGCATAACAGAACAGAAAATCAGAACTTCTTTTGCATTTATATAGACAAAAAAGGCTACTTTTGCAGGAAATTGTGAAAACTATGATGATAAGACCCATAACAACCGTAGGGAAATATATCATGCTGATGGGGCGTACTTTTGCTCGTCCGGAACGTATGCATATGTTTTTCAAGCAATATCTCAATGAGATGGTACAGTTGGGAGTAAATTCCATCGGTATTGTACTGCTTATTTCTTTTTTCATTGGTGCCGTAATTACCATTCAAATCAAATTAAACATCGAAAGCCCGTGGATGCCCCGTTTTGTGGTAGGCTACACCACCCGCGAAATCATGTTGCTGGAATTCTCCTCCTCCATCATGTGCTTGATCCTGTCAGGAAAGGTAGGTTCTAATATTGCCTCCGAAATAGGAACCATGCGTGTAACCCAACAAATTGATGCATTGGAAATCATGGGGGTCAATTCCGCCGGATACCTTATTCTTCCTAAAATTATAGCTTTGATGACAATGATTCCTTTTTTGGTTATTTTCAGCATATCCTCGGGGATTATTGGTGCCTTTTGCACCTGTTGGTTCGGAGGAGTCATGAATGCCGAGGATCTGGCCTATGGTCTGCAATATAGTTTTCAGGAATGGTTTGTATGGTGCAGTTTTATTAAATCTATCTTTTTCGCTTTCATCATTTCCAGTGTATCTGCTTATTTCGGTTACACGGTAGAAGGAGGTTCTATTGCAGTAGGTAAAGCCAGTACAGATTCTGTAGTAATGAGCAGTGTACTCATTCTATTTTCCGATTTAGTATTAACACAACTTTTAATGGGATGATACAAGTTAAATCATTATATAAATCATTCGAGGGAAAAGACGTATTGGTGGATATCAATGCTACTTTTAACAATGGTAAGACCAATCTGATTATCGGTCAGAGCGGTTCCGGGAAGACGGTATTAATGAAGTGTATCGTCGGTTTGCTGACTCCCGAAAAAGGCGAGATTCTGTATGACGGACGCAACTTCCTCAACATGAATAAAAAAGAAAAAAAGACATTGCGCCGCGAAATGGGAATGATTTTCCAAAGTGCCGCCTTGTTCGACTCTCTTACCGTACTAGAGAATGTAATGTTTCCATTGGATATGTTCTCAAACGATACGTATCGTGACCGCGTAAAACGCGCCCAATTCTGCCTGGACCGTGTGAACCTGATTGAGGCACAAAGCAAATATCCGGGAGAAATCAGTGGTGGTATGCAAAAGCGTGTAGCAATTGCACGTGCCATAGCTTTAAATCCCCAGTATTTGTTTTGTGATGAACCTAATTCCGGCCTGGACCCTAAAACCTCCCTGGTAATTGATGAACTGATTCATGACATAACTACAGAGTATAATATGACCACTATTATCAATACTCACGATATGAATTCCGTTATGGGAATCGGCGACAGTATTCTCTATATTTATCAAGGACATAAGGAATGGGAAGGAACAAAAGATGATGTGTTCACTGCTACCAATGAACGGCTGAATAATTTTATCTTTGCATCTGATCTGCTCCGCAAGGTGAGAGAAGTGGAAGAACATAGAAAATAATGATAAAATGATTAGTGGTTAATAACCAGCGGATATCACGGTGAAACCCATTAACCCACTAATCATTAACCACTATTCTTATTTCTGTCTGATAAAGATATTTATCGGCGTTCCTGACAAATTCCATTTCTCACGTATCTTGTTTTCAAGGAAACGCTTATAAGGCTCTTTCACGTATTGCGGCAAATTAGCAAAGAACACAAAAGAAGGAACCTGTGTGTTTGGCAACTGCGTACAATATTTAATCTTGATATACTTACCTTTATTTGAAGGAGGCGGATAAGCCTCGATCAACGGAAGCATTTCTTCATTCAGACGAGCTGTCGGAATACGGGTAGTACGTGCCTGATATACTTCTTTTGCAGTTTCCAGCACCTTGAAAATACGTTGTTTTGTCAAAGCGGAAGCAAAGATGATAGGAAAATCAACAAACGGTGCCAGACGGGAACGAATGGCTTCCTCATAAGTTTTCATCACTTTGGCATTCTTGTTCTCTACCAAGTCCCATTTGTTCACCACTACCACCAAACCTTTCTGATTACGTTGAATGAGAGAGAAGATATTCAAATCCTGTCCTTCAATGCCGCGGGTGGCATCCAGCATAAGAATACACACATCCGAATTCTCAATAGAACGGATAGAGCGAATGACAGAATAATATTCCAAATCCTCGCTTACCTTATTCTTCTTACGGATACCCGCAGTATCTACCAGATAAAAGTCAAAACCAAACTTTTCATAACGGGTATAAATAGAATCGCGGGTAGTACCTGCAATCTCTGTTACAATATTACGGTCCTCCCCGATAAAGGCATTGATGATAGAAGATTTTCCGGCATTCGGACGTCCTACTACTGCAAAACGAGGGATATCCTCATCCAGCAGTTCTTCACCCTCTTTACTGAATTTACCTACCACCAGATCCAACAATTCCCCTGTACCGCTTCCGCTTAATGCAGAAATACAATAGGGATCACCCAGCCCCAATTTATAAAATTCGGCAGCATTATATTGCAGTTCATTATTATCAGTCTTGTTAGCTACCATAATAACAGGTTTCTTTGTACGCCGCAAAATAGAGGCTACAGCCATATCCAAATCGGTAACCCCGTTCACTACATCCACAACAAACAAGATTACATCCGCTTCATCTATGGCAAGACTTACCTGTTTACGGATCTCTTCCTCAAAAACATCATCCGAGTTTACTACCCATCCACCGGTATCAACGACAGAAAACTCATGTCCCACCCATTCCGACTTGCCATACTGACGGTCGCGGGTAGTTCCTGCCTGCTCGTTTACAATTGCCTGACGAGTTTTGGTCAGACGATTAAAAAGTGTAGACTTTCCCACATTGGGGCGTCCTACGATTGCTACTAAATTTCCCATTTTCTTTCTTGTTTACGGCTATCACAGTCGATTTTAATCCATTTGATACCCAAAGTTCTTTAATTCTTTGTCCGAGCTTCTCCAATCCTTATCAACTTTCACAAAGGTTTCCAGATAAATAGACTTTTGGAAAAAATGTTCCAACGTTTTACGAGCCTCTGTAGCCACCTTCTTCAATGCCCTGCCCTGCTTACCTATAATAATACCTTTTTGCGATTCACGTTCCACATAAATCACAGCATTGATATGGATACTCTTAGCATCTTCCTTAAATTGCTCCACTACCACTTCTACAGAATAAGGAATCTCCTTATCATAATAAAGCAAAATCTTCTCGCGGATAATCTCGGTGACAAAGAAACGCGCCGGTTTGTCTGTCCACTGATCCTTACCGAAATAGGGGGGTGAATCGGGCAGCAATTCCTTGATACGCTTCATTACCGTATCCACATTGAATTTAGAAGTAGCGGAAATCGGAATAATTTCAGCTTGAGGAAGCTGTTCGTGCCACGCTTCCACCAACTTGACCAAGTCTTCCTGATTGGTCAAATCTATTTTATTAATTAACAATAAGACAGGAACCTTGACATTACGGACTTTTTCTATAAAGTCCGCATTTTTATCCGTTTTCTCCACCACATCTGTCACATACAGCAATATATCCGCGTCCACCAATGCCGACTCTGAGAAGTTCAACATAGATTCCTGTAACTTGTAGTTTGGCTTCACTACTCCCGGAGTGTCCGAGAATACAATCTGCATATCGTCCGTATTCAAGATTCCCATGATACGATGACGAGTTGTCTGCGACTTGAACGTTGCAATAGAAATACGTTCCCCCACCAGCAAATTCATCAGTGTCGACTTGCCTACGTTGGGGTTTCCTACTATGTTTACAAATCCTGCCTTATGCATAATTCTTTCATTTTATTGGTTACAGACAAAAAAACGCATCGGAATACGGATGCGTTCATTTGTATTTGTAGTTTAATGATTATTATCTCTTACTACCATCGTAACCCCATTTCACATAAACGGCTCCATAGGTAAAACCTGCGCCGAAAGCTGTAAATATCAGGTTATCTCCTTTCTTCAGCTGCTTTTCGTAATCCCAAAGACACAACGGAAGTGTAGCACCACTGGTATTACCATATCGCTGAATATTAATCATTACCTTTTCCAAGGGAACTTCCAAGCGAGAGGCTACCGCATCAATAATACGCAGATTAGCCTGATGAGGAATTACCCAGTCGATATTATCTTTATTCAAACCATTCTTTTCGGCAATAGTCGCTGTAATATCCGACATATTGGAAACAGCATATTTAAATACTGTTCTTCCTTCCTGATAAAGATAATGCATCTTATGATCAACAGTGAAATAAGAAGGAGGACATACAGAACCACCGGCTTTCATGTGAAGAAAAGGAAGTCCCTTACCATCTGTACGAAGAATAGAATCCATAATACCATAATCTTCTGTAGTAGCTTCCACCATACATGCTGCTGCACCATCACCAAAGATAGGGCAAGTTGCACGATCCTGGTAGTTTACCATAGATGACATCTTATCTGCACCGACAATAATAATCTTTTTATGTCTTCCCGATGCGATAAGTGAAGCAGCAGTTTCCATTAAATACAAAAAGCCGCAGCAGGCAGCCTGCAAATCAAATGCAAATGCATTTTTCAATCCCAGCTTATCACACAGGATAGAAGCAGTGGAAGGGAAATGATAGTCAGGAGTAGTAGTTGCTACGATTACTGCATCAATGTCATCCGGATTAGAAGCTGTTTTCTGCATCAGTTGTTTGGCAGCCTTACGCGCCATATACGATGTACCTAATCCTTCTTCATTCAGAATACGTCTTTCTTTAACTCCGATTCGAGTCATAATCCATTCATCATTGGTATCTACCATTCTTGAAATCTCTTCGTTAGTCAAGACATAATCTGGTACATATCCACCGACTCCTGTTATTACTGCATTTATTTTTTCCATCATTCCAATTTAATTAGTTTATACCCTTACAAAAAAGTAGCCGACAGAGCCGAAGCTCGCCGGCTTTATTTTATAAAACGTACAAACGTGTTTAAAGCTACTGATTAAACAGCAGCTTCTTTTTCGATTGCTAACTTACCTCTATAATAACCGCAAGCTCCACATACAGTGTGGTAAACATGCCATTCGCCGCAGTTAGGGCAGATAGCCAAAGTAGGAGCAACTGCCTTGTCATGAGTTCTTCTCTTTGCAGTTCTCGTTTTTGATTGTCTTCTTTTAGGATGTGCCATTTTTCTAAACTTTAATTATTATCTAATATTTTCTTTAATTCATTCCATCTCGGATCTATTTCCTGGGGCCCTTCGCTGATATCTCCTTCGGGTAACTCCACCGCTATGTCATCATCATCTTCATCATCCGCCGAAATGCGCAAATGCTTACTCAGCTTGCCAACCATGCCTTTGTTGCATTTCCCAGGCGCATGTACATGCTTCATGGGAATATTCAAGGCTATAAACTCATACAAAAACCATGCGATGTTAATATACCCATCTTCTTCAGGTACTACAACTATATCGCCCTCTTCCGCAAATGAAGAACCTAACTTTACTTTCAGTTTATCTGAAGTTGAAACAGGTAATTCCATTTCATCCAAGCAACGGTCACACGGTACAATGACAAAGCCTTCAGTTTGAAAATCCAACAGAAAAACACCGGATGTCTTTTTCACATTCAGTTCTACTGCCAGTTTCCCTTTCTGTACTTCCGGTCCATCCAGATCTACAAAGAATTGATTATCCAGCGTAAACTCATACTTAGCAGAGTCCGCCTTCATATTCTTCAATTCTATCTTATATTTATCAAACTTTCCCAAAGCAATACTATATAAATCGGGCGACAAAGATACGAATAATATTCCAATATGTATAATATAAGTGCGTATTTTTCAAATATAAATTAGCAGATAATAAAAGAATTAAAACAGTAGCAAATAATATAAAATATATAAAAAACTGTAAACAGAGTTTTAAATGTGAATCTCTAAATGGGTAGACCCTGATTACTCCAGCCCCTTGCTCGTTCCCGGCACTGGATGTATCAATAAGCTGCTTCTCTTTTGATGTTTCAACAGATACCGCGCCCCCCGCTTTTACTATAGAAAATTGAATATAAGCGTTTGGCGTCCGTTTGGCACTAATTTCAAATGTAGAACCTACTGAATCGCTGGTTAATGAAGTCCAGCTCTCACCATACACGCCTTCAACATATACCCAGTCTTTCTTTCGAGCAGCCTCTCGGCATGTTTCAAAAAGATCCCCGTCCTTTCCATCAAAAAGCATCTGAATCCTCGTTCCTTTTCCCGCCGAATGCTTTTTATTTTCAGTAGTAACCGTGACTTTACTTTCTGGAAGTAATTTCATGACGAGTTGATTTACTCCATCTTTGAACAGGCATGTAACCATCACGGCAAGCAAAAAAA
>OFGE01000080.1_pt1 | contig 104496 bp, 110 predicted proteins | sample 1521681 | NCBI WGS metagenome assembly OFGE01 (sample SAMEA3504093, study PRJEB24116) | mouse gut metagenome | biome: mouse gut; feature: mouse-associated habitat; material: faeces | place: Denmark | collected 2011 | reverse complement strand
TAAACATACGTATAAAAATGGTCAAAAATGTCCAAAAACTAACGTCCCCAATTGGTCATTTTATCATTTCTTTTAATTTTACTAATGTGTTTAACGCATCTATTGGTGTGAGTTCATTTATATTAATTTTATCTAGTTCATGTGATATATCTGCAAGTTTTAAGTTAAACAAATCAAATTGCCCTTCTACTTGTTTTGCTGATTCTTTTTCTTCTTTTATTTTTACTCCGCCCTTTTCTAAAGAACGTAGTATTTTATTTGCTCTTGTTACTGCTGTTTTAGGTACTCCTGCAAGTTTTGCAACATGAATACCATAACTTTCATCTGTTCCACCTTCAATAATTTTTCTTAGGAAAATTATGTCTTCACCTTTTTCTTTTACTTCAACTTGATAATTTTTTATTCCTTCAACTTTTTCTTCTAATTCTAATAATTCATGATAATGTGTTGCAAATAATGTTTTACAACCTATTTTTTCTTTATCAGCTATGTATTCTGCTACTGCCCATGCAATTGAAAGTCCATCATATGTAGATGTTCCTCTTCCTATTTCATCTAATATTACTAAACTCTTTGGTGTTGCTTCTTTTAAAATATTTGCAACTTCATTCATTTCTACCATAAATGTACTTTGTCCACTACTTAAATCATCTGATGCTCCTACTCTAGTAAATATTTTATCTACTATTCCAATTGTTGCTTCACTTGCTGGAACAAAACTTCCAATTTGCGCCATTAATGTAATAATTGCAACTTGTCTCATATATGTAGATTTACCAGCCATATTTGGCCCTGTTATTATTGCTACTCTTGTTTTATCACAATCTAAATAAGAATCATTGTAAACAAAAGTACCACTATCTATCATTTTTTCTACAACAGGATGACGTCCCTCTTTTATATCTATAGTATCTCCATCATTTACTATTGGGCAAATATAATTATTATCTTCTGCCACAATTGCTAAACTTGTTAAAACATCAACATTAGCTATACTACTAGCTGAATTTTGAAGTCTTTCTATGTTTTGAGCAATTTGACTTCTTATTTTTGCAAATTCTTCATATTCTAAACTAACAACCTTTTCTTGTGAACCTAAAATTTTATCTTCTATTGATTTTAGTTCATCAGTTATAAATCTTTCAGCACCAGTTAAAGTTTGTTTTCTAATATAATCTTCTGGAACTTGATCTAAAAAAGATCTTGTGATTTCTAAGTAATACCCAAAAACTTTTGTATATCCAATTTTTAAATTTTTAATTCCAGTTCTTTCTTTTTCTCTAGCTTCTAATGCTACTATCCAATTTTTACCTTCTGTACTTGCAGATCTATATTCATCAATAAGTTCATTATATCCTTTTTTTATAATTCCACCTTCCTTAATACTAATTGGTGGTTCGTCAACTATTGATTTTTCTATTAATTCATGTATATCTTTTAATTCATCAAGTTTATTATACAATTTTTGTAATAATTTTGAATTTGTCATAGACAAAACTTGTTTTAATTCTGGTAAGTTGCTTAAAGAATTTCTTAAAGATATCATATCTCTGGCATTAGCATTTCCATAAGAAATCTTGCCAGCTAATCTTTCTATATCATATACTTTTTTTAAAATTTCTATAATATCTCCTCTAAGCATTATATTGTCTTTTAGTTCTTTAACTGATTCTAGTCTTTCATTAATTTCATTTACATCTAGTAATGGATCATTTATCCAACGTCTTAAAAGTCTTCCTCCCATTGAAGTAGATGTTTTGTCAAGTACCCAAATAAGAGTGCCTTTTTTAGATTTATCTCTCATTCTTTCGGTTAATTCTAGACTTCTTCTGCTATTTAAATCTAAAGCCATATATTTTTTTACTTCATACACTTGAATTCTGTTTATATGTTCTAATCTTGCTTTTTGAGTTTCTGTAAAATAATTTATTAAACCATTTATACTTGCTACTATTAAATCTTCATCTTTGAATTCTTCTTTTGGTTTATCAAAACTATCAACTATAGTATATAAATTTAACAGTGTTTTAGAATCATTAGAAAAGATTTCATCATCTCTTATTGTAACAAATGTATTATTTCTATCTTTCATAATGCTTAATTCTTTTTCAGAATTTCCCATACTAGTATTTACAACAAGTTCTGCAGGTGAATATCTTGCATATTCATCTAATAGCTTTTCAAAATTATTTTCTGGCAATTTAATTTGAGTTGTATAAAAATCTCCTGTACTAATATCGCAAATTGCAATTCCATAATACATTCCTTTTTTTGCAATGCTCATAATATAATTATTTTTCTTTTCTTCTAACATATTATTTTCAATTACTGTACCTGGAGTAACTACTCTTATAACATCTCTTTTTACAATTCCTTTTGTTTTCTTAGGATCTTCAAGTTGCTCACATATTGCTACTTTGTAACCTTTTGCAATTAATCTTGACATATACATTTCTACTGCATGGTGTGGTACACCACACATTGGAGCTTTTTCTTCTAATCCGCATGCTTTTCCTGTTAAAGTTATTTCTAGTTCTCTTGATGCAACAATAGCATCATCAAAAAACATTTCATAGAAATCTCCTAATCTATAAAATAAAATACAATCTTTATATTGTTCCTTTGTAGCTAAATAACTTTGCATCATAGGTGAATATTCTTCTGCCATATCTTATACTCCCTTTCATCATACTCTATTAATTTTGACTTACATATTTTTTAATTCTTCTAAATCTATTTCATCTTCTTCGTCTTCAAAAGCTTCTATTTTATTTAAAATAATAGTTTTTATTTTGTCTTTTAACCCATTTTTAATAAAAAACTCAAATCTTTTTTCTAAATAATCTGTATTAAAAGATAATATTTCACTATCTATTTTTAATAAATTTAAAATTTCTCTTTCTGACATTAGTACTTTTAACAATTTGTAATTTTCACTCATAACTTTATCTGATGTACTTAATAGTTCTGAATTAATTTCAACTATTTTTTCTACATTTTCTAATTTAATATTTTTCAAAAAATTAACACTACGTTTTACTGTTTCTAAATCTGTTGTCAAAAATAATGGATTATCTGATAAAATAATATCAATTCCTTCTTTAGTTACACCTATTTTATTTAAAAATTCTATTTTTTCATATAATGATTTTACGTCTTTTTCATTATCAACAAATTCAAGTATTTCCTGTATATTCCCTTCATCAAATTGTATACTTTCTAAATATTCTTTTAATTTTTCTTTTTTCATCTATTTAACAATTTCTCCTTTTAAATACCATTTATGAGCTTCTGTAATTTTAACTGATACAATATCTCCAATTTGATTTTCTTCATTTGGTTTAAAAATAACAACTTTGTTTGTGTCTGTTCTTCCTTCAAACATTTCATGATTATTTTTACTTGTTCCTTCAATTAAAAGTTTTTGAACTGTATTTAAGTATTTTTCGTTATTTTCATCAACTCTTGATTCGTATAATTTTTTTAATTTTTCAAATCTTTCATGTTTTTTATCTTCTGGAATTTGTTCCATTTCAGATGCAACAGTTCCTTCTCTAATAGAATATATAAACATAAATATTTGTTCAAAATTAACCTTTCTTACAACATCTAATGTATCTTCAAATTCTTCATCTGTTTCTTCTGGAAATCCAACTATTATATCTGTTGAAAGCACTACACCTGGTATTTTTTCTTGCATTTTATTAACTAAATTTAAATATTGCTCTTTAGTATACTTTCTGTTCATTGATTTTAATACTTTAGAATTTCCTGATTGAAGTGGAAGATGAATTATTTTACAAATTTTTTCATTATTTGCAATTGCATCTATTACATCATCTGTAAAATCTTTAGGGTGTGGAGAAATAAATCTAATTCTTTCTATTCCATCAATTCTACAAACTTCATTCAAAAGATCTGCAAAATTTTTAATTTCACCATTTCCAACATAAGAATTTACATTTTGACCAAGTAAAGTTATTTCTTTATATCCTTCTTCTGCTAATTGTTTTACTTCTTCTAAAATCTTCTCTGGTTTTCTACTTCTTTCTCTACCTCTAACATATGGCACAATACAATATGTACAGAAATTATTGCAACCATACATAATAGTAACAGAGGCTTTGAATTTATCATTTCTTTTTATAGGTAGACCTTCATAAATTTCTCCATCTATATCTATAACATCTTTAACTTTTTCTTTATTTATTAAGCTTTTATAAATATCTTCTGGCAAATTTTGCATTGTATGAGTTCCAAAAATAACATCAACAAATGAATAGCTTTTTTTTATTTTTTGAAGCATTCCTTTTTCTTGCATCATGCAACCACCAATTGCCAAAATAGTATCTCTAGATTCTTTTAATTTCTTTATTTCACCAATTTTCCCGAATAATCTTTCTTCAGCATTTTCTCTAACACAGCAAGTATTGAATATAACTAAATCTGCATTTTTATAATCACTTATTTCAGAATATCCCATTTTTTCTAACATACCAGCTATTTTCTCTGAATCGTTTTCATTTAATTGGCATCCCATTGTTAAAATAGAATATTTTAGATTTTTACCTGATATTTTTTTATTAATTAAATCTATAAATTTCTCTTGATTTTCTTGCACTTCCATTCCTCCTAATAACTTTTACATTTTATACTATTTCGACTCTATTTTCAAGATTTTGACTTATTTTTTAATAATATTTTCTAATTTATTAATAATATATATTAAACTGAATTGTTCTTATAATTTATTAATTATTTATAATAAAAATTTCCTATTATAAAATCAAAAATAAACATTATAATAATTGTAAAAAGCCAAACTAAACTCACGCAACCAGCTTTTTTTATAGCTATAACTTATATATGCTACAATTCATATGTTTCTAACAAGCACTTTTATATTGCTTTTTGAACAAATTATATTTATAATTTATTATATATAATTTTATATAAATTTTATCAAACATGTGGAGAAATAATGAATTATTATGAAATCTTAGGTGTAAGTAAAACTGCATCTTATGAAGAAATTAAAAGTAATTATAAAACTTTAGTAAAAAAATATCACCCAGATTTATATCAAGGTGATAAAACTTTTGCTGAAAAAAAGACTCAAGAAATAAATGTAGCTTATGACATTTTGTCTGATAGTAATAAAAGAGCCAAATACGATTTAGAATTAAATCCGCCAGATGATATAAATACTTATAACTATACTCCCCCTAAATACACTACTTCCAATTATAATTACGATGATAATAGTTATAGTAATAATTATACTTCAAAAACGTCATCACATTATACTAGTCGTAACATTCAAAATAATTACACTAATTCTTATAATAACAATTCGCAATATACAAATGATATTTTCGTTAACAAACTAAAGGTTAGTATAGTAACTGTTTTTATTGTATTATTAGCCTATTTAGCTATTTTTTTAGTAACAATATTTCAATATAATTCTTATAAAAAACATAATACTATAAATAGAATTAATGAAAATCTTACTGAAATTAACACTCATATCGATTCTAATAATACAAGTTCTTCTAATGAAGAATTTAATATTAATGACTATATTTCAGATAGTGATCTAAGACAAATATATTATGAGTACTATACAAATACATTTGATAATTTTTCCGAATTTAAAAAAGCTCTTTCTGAATATATTAAAACATATACTTATTATGAATAAAATATATTTAATTTCTTGGTTCTACTCTTATATATTAAATACAAAACTTTAATTAATTTAAAAATTTTGCTTGATGTGTATTATTATAACAGTATTTTTTGTAATTCCCTATGTACAAATTTATTTTTTTAGAATATAATAATACATATTCCTTAAAGAAAATATGAGGAGGTTTATTATGAAAGAATATAAATTAGCTATTGTCGGAGCAACGGGAATTGTTGGTAGAAAAGTTATTGAAGTAATCCAAGAATATGATTTACCAATTTCACAATGCTCTTTTTTTGCAACTAGAAAATCAGCTGGAACAGATTTCTTTTTCAAAGGAAAACAATATTTGGTGCAAGAATTAAAAAGTACTTCTTTTGATGAAGGATTTGATTTTGCTATATTTTCTGCTGGAAGTGATGCTTCAAACTATTTTGCCCCAATTGCAGCAGAAAAAGGATGTATTGTAGTAGATAATAGCAGTGCTTTTAGAATGAATAAAGATGTTCCTTTAGTTGTTCCAGAAGTTAATCCAGAAGAAATAAAAAATAATAATGGAATTATTGCCAACCCTAATTGTTCAACAATTCAAGCAGTTATTCCTTTAAAAGTTTTAGATGATAAATACACTATAAAAAGAATTATCTACTCTACATACCAAGCTGTATCTGGTGCTGGTCAAGAGGGTGTTAATGATTTAGAAAGAGGTTTACATGATGAGGAGCCTAAAAAATTTCCTTATCCTATAGTTAATAATTGTTTACCTCACATAGATTCTTTCTTAGATAATGGTTATACTAAGGAAGAAGAAAAAATGATAAATGAAACAAGAAAAATTTTGAAAAAACCAGATTTAAAAATAACTGCAACAACAGTACGTGTACCAGTTATAAATTCTCACAGCGAATCTATAAATGTTGAATTCGAAAAAGACTTTGATTTAAAAGAATTAAAAGAACTTTTAATAAATGCTACTGGAATTATAGTTCAAGATGATCCAGATAGTAATATTTACCCTCTAGCCTTAAATGCTACTGGACATGATGAGACTTTTGTTGGAAGAATTAGAAGAGATTTTAGTGTTAAATCTGGAATTAACTTTTGGTGTGTAGCTGATAATATTAGAAAAGGTGCGGCTTCTAATGCTGTTCAAATTATTCAAAAATTAATAGAATATGATAATGAAAATAATAATAATTAAATTTAAATAAGCGATATATTTTTATATCGCTTATTTTTTATTATCATATCGTCCACTTTTGTTCTATAATATGAAATTTCTCCGCAATTCCAATTTTATTATTATTTTTTAAATTTTCTCTATAAAATTAATGTATTTTATTTTTGCTAGTTCCAATTCTTCTAAATCAACTGCATTTTTAAACTCTTCTACTAAAATATAAACTTTATTTAAATTATAAGAGTTTTCTTTCATATATTCCAAATTATCAGACATTTCTTTATATTTATTTTCAGCTAATAATGCATTTGATTTTGCTGTCCCCCAATCTAAAAAATATGCACTTGTGTAGCTTTTTAATATTAGAGATTTCAAATCCATTACAAGTTTTTTATTATTATCTTCTGAAAATCTGGAATAATATTCTGGAAGTACAGAGTATAAATTGCTTGCACTTTTAAATAAATTATTTACATCTTCATTTGTAGTATAAATTAATAAATTATTTATTTCATTTCTTAAATTATTTAATTCATCATTAGAAACTTTAGCTTCTCCAAAATCTAACATTACTGTATCTAAAACTTTTCCTATCTTTTGAGCATCTTTATTTACATCTTTCCAATCTATTCCATTATCTTTTTCATATTCATTTTTCGAAAATTTATTAATAATTGTAAAAATTTCATTTTCTAAATATTCAATTTCGCTACTAGACTTTTTTTCAACACTAACGCTTTTCATTTCTCCATCAATTCCTGAACATCCTGCAAATGAAAATAACATTATTATCAAAATTATAAAACAAAAAATATATTTTTTTACCATAAACTTCCTCCAATAGTATTATCAATCTATTTCTAGATTTTATACATAAAATGCAGAATAAATATTATTTTTTTTCAAATAATATTATTAATCTTTACAATTATTATTTGTATTAATATTAGATTGTATTACACAAAATCTATATTTTTCTTGTTAATATTATATACATTAATAATTTCCTAAATTATCGATTTTTGAAAGGATTTTTTATGAAGACAACAATAAATTTATATAGCGAAAAAGATGGTGAAATAAAAAAATTCTTAGAACAATATTATTCTAAGAATTTAAATTTAAAAAATAACTTGATTTGTAAAATTGAATATGAAAATCCAGTTGAAATCATAGATATAATTTCATGCTATATTGATAATAAGCAAAAATATGAAATAAAACTATGGATTTCTCTTGATGAAGATGTATATATATGTGTGTCTGATGATAATATAAATAAATTAATTAAATATATTTATGAAAGATATCCATATTAAATTATTTTTCTAAAATAATTGTTACAGGTCCGTCATTTACTAAAGAAACTTGCATATTTGCGCCAAATATACCTTTTTCAACATGAATTTCATTTTCTTCACATTTTTTCAAAAAATATTCATATAGTGGTTCTGCTTTTTCTGGTCTAGCAGCAGCACTAAAACTAGGTCTATTACCACTACTTATTGTATCTGCATATAAGGTAAATTGAGAAATAATTAAAAGTTCACCTTTTACATCTTTAAGAGAAAGATTCATTTTTTCATTTTCATCTTCAAAAACTCTTAAATTGCATAATTTTCTTGCTAAAATATCTGCTTGTTTTTCAGTATCATCATGTGTAATTCCACATAGTACCATAAAACCTTTATTTATCTTTCCAACAATTTTTCCATCAACTTCTACTTGAGCTTTATTTACTCTTTGAACCACCAATTTCATAACTTAAACAACCTTTTTATTAATCATTATTTTCTTCTTTATCTTTAGAAGAATCTTCTTCAACATTATTTACTTCTATAACTTCTGCTTCTTTTGTTGTAGCTTCTACATTTTCTTTTATTTCAACTTTTTCTATTTTGGGTTGTTCTTTACCACATTTTGAACAAAATTCTGCTGTTATATCTAATTCTACACCACAGCTTTCACATTTTTTTATTTTTTTTACAGCTAAAATTTCTGCTTTTAATTTAGCTATCTCATCTTTTTTTCTAGAAATTTCTTCACATTTAATAGTTATTTCATCTTTTGATACATCTTTTCCAGCTTTAACTTCTTGATATACAATCTCACCAATTTCTGCATAAAGTTCATAAACTTTTTCTTCTAAAGAATTTACTTTTGATTTTAATTTTATTTCTTCTGAAATATCACTTGCTTTTTCCTTTGTTGCATGATAAGCCTCACTTGCTTTTTTACCTAATTTGTTTAAAAAATCCATTTTAATTCCTCCTTATTTTTTATTCTTCTTTTAAATCTCTTGTCATTAAATTATTAACTGCTACTCTTGGATCCAATCCATTATATAAAACATCATAAACTGCATGCACTATAGGCATTTCTACATTATATATTTTTGATAATTCATATGCTACATCAATATTATCTACACTTTCAATTGTCATTCCAATTTCTTTTCTAGTTTCTTCTATAGAAAATCCTTTTCCTATCATAACTCCAGCACTTCTATTTCTACTATGTTCACTTCCACAAGTTACTATTAAATCACCTAAACCTGTTAAACCATAAAAAGTTTTTTCTTCTCCTCCCATAGCAGTTCCTAATCTTGCAATTTCTACTAATCCTCTTGTTAATAAAGCTGCAAAAGTGTTATCTCCTAATTCTAATCCCACTCCAATACCTGCACAAAAAGCAATAATATTTTTTAATGCACCACCAAGTTCAACTCCTTTTATATCTTTTGATGTATACATTCTTATTATATTACTTTTAAATACTTCTATTACTTTTTCTTTTAATTCTTCATCTTTTGAAGCAATAACTAATGCGGTTGGTATTCCTATAGAAACTTCTTCAGCATGACTTGGCCCTGATAATATTCCATAACGCACATCTGGTAGCTCTTCCTCAATAACTTTATCTAAAGTTAAATTAGTTTCTGCTTCAAATCCTTTTGAACACATTATAAATAATTGATCTTTTTTTACTAAATCTTTATATTGTTTTAATGTACTTCTAACAAATTTTGAAGGAGTTACATGTAAAATTATTTCAGCACCTTCTAATACTTCATTAAAGTCACTTGAACATATTATATTATCTGGTATATTAGCCTTTGGTAAAAAAATACATTTTCTTTCTTCATTAATACTTCTTTTTTCTTCTTCACTAAATGACCATATTTTTACTTCATTTCCATTTCTAGCTAAACATACTCCTAATGCAGTTCCCCAGCTTCCACTTCCTATTATTGCAATTTTTTTCATTTAATATTCTCCTTTTTTAATTTTATATTGTCGACTTTTGTTCTTTGTATTTTCATAAAATTATTTTTCAAAGTAGGTTTTTCGACAAAATTTTATAAATATATTATAAATAGAAATAAACGAGAAAGCAATAAATAAAGGAAATGCACCTGATAAATATAAAGTTACAATTGCATTTGTTTGTGTAATTTCTACATATGAAACTCCAATAATCAAGGTGAGAATTGCTCCTAAAATTGCTGACTCTATAATCCATAATGGAATACTATTATATTTCTTATTAAATATTTCAATTATTATAGTAATTGTTAATACAATATACGAAATAATTCCACTTAGTTCCAAAATTTGGGCAAGCGGTATATAAATTTTTCTTATAATAGCAAAAACTTTTATTTTGTTTTCAACAGATTTTATATATTCTTCTTGACCAATTAACTCCAGCATTTTGTTTCCATCAGGATCTGTCGCATTATCTTCTAGTATTACTCTATTTCCAGTTATTTCTTTAAAATATGACATATATTCATATAAACCTGGATAGTATAAACTAGGTTTTGTATTTATTAAATTTACATTATTATAATTACTTATATATTTTACTGCTCTTATTGTAGTATTAAACCATTGTACATATTCTTCTTTTTTTAATGCTTCACATCCTAAAAATGGCATTGTATTTTGTTTTTCTAATAATTTATTATCTAATGCCATATTTAATTCATTAATAATATTTGTATATAATTCATTTTCTTTTTGTAATGTATCATATCCAGAGTTAGAAACAGCAGTTATTAAAGCCCAAGTAAATAATCCATTAATAACTTCTTCATTTTCTCCCCCTGCATATATATCCATCATTTTATCTAAGTTTGGTTTTATAATAGCTAAAGATGGAGAAACTTCTGCCATTCTATTAATTTTTTCTCTAGTATTAGAAACTCTTTCTATCTCTATATTGGGTTTAATTGAATAAATTAAATTTGTTAATTCCGAAAGTTTACTGTTTGATTGTGTATTAACTATTTTTTCTCCATAATATTGTTGATTTTTAACCGCTATCCAATTTCCTAAAAGTATTGTTACAATAATAGGAAGTAGTAAAAATAAAACTTTTACTACTATATTTATTAAGTCTTCTTTTATGTTCTTTTTATTAATAAGTTTAAGAATATAAAAAATAATTGTTGAAGATATAATAAATATTATAAATGGAATTAACCACATTGAGTCTTCTCTTGTATAATAAAAACTACTAAATGCAATAGATGCAATAAATGACCATATTGCAATATATCTAGTTTTAGATTCTCTATTTAAAAACATAGCAATATAACTTCCAACAACAATTAGTGCCAATGCTGGTATAATTGAATTTCTGTAAACTCTTTGAAGAACAGATTGTGAATACATTACTGGATTCCATAATAGGAATTCAAATAGTATTACAAAAGATACTTTACTTTTTATTAATTTGCTTATTGCTATCATAAATATTACACATGCTATAGAATATAGTAATGTTACTGCATTTATATAAGAAATATTTACAGTTTTAGCTAGTGCTAAAAATATGGAAAAAAATACGTTTTTATAAATTGTATTATATTTATAATTACCTAACCAATTTCCACTTAATATTGTTTTTGCATGTTCAATCATAAGTTCATCATCTTCTACAGCTCCAGCATTTGCTAATATAGGTATTGTTTTTATAAGCTCTTGCTTTAATACACATGATAACACTATTATGATTATTAATATTATTAAACTAATATGTTTTTTTAAAATTTTCAAAACTGTATCCTCTTTTGAATTAATATATTAACTTTTTTCAATTTTACTATCATCATTTTTTTTATTAAAACTTAATTTGTTTTCTTCTCCTGAAATAATTCTTTTCAAATTACTTCTATGGTTAAATATAACAAAAGCTGCTAGTAAAATTCCAAATATTATATAACTAAATTCAAATTCTACTATGTAAGAATCTCTAATAAACAATGTTAATACAGCAAACAATACAGATGCTGTTATTGATCCTAAAGATACCATTCGTGTAATTGCCATTATTGCTAAAGCAAATACTAAACAAATTAATCCTATTTTCCAATTTATTATAAGAACTATTCCTAAACTTGTTGCTACACCTTTTCCACCTTTAAATTCAAAAAATATTGGAAAAGTATGTCCAATAACAACAGCTAGTGCTGCTATTTCTACTAGAATTGCTGAACTAACTTCTTTTACAAATTTTCCTACTATCCAAGCTATTAAAATTGCAACAATTCCTTTCAAAATATCGGCAATTAATGTTATAACTGCTGCTCTTTTTCCAACTGTTCTTAAAACATTTGTTGAACCTGCATTTCCACTTCCTTTTTCTCTAACATCAAATCCTGCTATTTTTTTACTAACTAAAACAGAAAAATTGATACTACCTATTGCATATGCAATAATAGCTATTATTATGTATGCTACCATAATAATTCCTCCTTTTGTATAAATTGTGTAAATAAAGTAATTTTTATTTACATATAACTTTGTTAATGTTTATTTGTAATTTAATTTTAAGTTTATTCTTTATCGCCTTTTTCTCTAATTATTAATCTGACTGGTGTTCCCTCAAATCCAAAATTATTTCTAAAACAATTTATTAAATATCTTTGATAAGAAAAATGGAATAAAGATTTATTATTACAGAATATAACAAAAGTTGGTGGATTAGTACAAGCTTGTGTACCATATAAAATTTTTAATCTCTTTCCTTTATCTGTAGGTGGTTGAACTACAGCAATTGCTTCATTTATAACTTCATTTATAACTGAAGTTGAAATTCTTTTGCTATTTTCTTCTGCCACATGATTTACTTTTTCGAAAATTTTATTTACTCTTTGACCAGTTTTAGCTGAAACAAATAGAATTGGTGCATATTGTGCATAAGAAAGATTGTTATAAACTTCTTTTCTATATTTTTCTAAAGTACCATTTTCTTTTTCTATATCATCCCATTTATTTACAACTATAATTATACCTTTTCCTGCTTCATGAGCTTCACCTAAAATTTTAGCATCTTGATCTGTAACTCCTTCATTTGCATCTATTAAAACTAAACATACATCAGCTCTTTCAATTGCAAAAAGAGTTCTCATTACACTAAATTTTTCTATAGATTCATTTACTTTAGCTTTTTTTCTAATACCTGCAGTATCTATAAAAGTATATTTTCCATATTCATTTTCAAACTCTGAATCTATAGCATCTCTTGTTGTACCTGCAATATTACTAACAATACTTCTATCTTCTCCTAAAATCTTATTCAAAAGAGATGATTTTCCTACATTTGGCTTTCCTATAATAGCAACTTTTATTCTATCATTATTAAATTCTTCATCTGATTTTGGTGGTAATTTATTATATATTTCATCTAACAAATCACCTATTCCTATAGCATTTGCAGCAGATATTGGATGTGGATCTCCTATTCCCAAATTATAAAATTCATAAATTTCTGCTGGTGGTTCTCCATAATTATCTGATTTATTACATACTAAAATAACTTCTTTTTGTGATTTTTTTAACATCATTGCAATTTCAGAATCTGCAGATGTAACTCCCTGTCTAATATCTGTCATAAATAAAATAACATCTGCAATGCTTATTGCAATATTGGCTTGTTCTCTCATTTGAGAAATTATAATATCTTGTGATTCAGGCTCTATACCTCCTGTATCTATTAATGTAAATTCTCTATCTCTCCAAGAAGTATCTGCATAAACTCTATCTCTAGTAACTCCTGGAGTATCTTCTACAATTGAAATTCTTTGTCCAACAACATAGTTAAAAAACCTTGATTTTCCTACATTTGGTTTTCCAATTATAGCAACTATTGGCTTAGCCATCTTTTCTCCTTTCATAAATTAATAAATAATTTATTGTGTTGTATTTCAACTTTAAAAATATATTTTCTTGAACATATTTTAACTCTTTATTAATTTAATTTATATATCTTTTCTTGTAACTTTTACAGTAACAAGTTGTAGTTTTAATATTTGTATATTATATAACATTCTTACCTATTTTTCAACAATTTAATGTTTTTTCCAAACATAAAGTAAAAATGTAATTCCTGAAATAACAGAAATTATATTTGAAATAAACATAGCTTTTGTTCCTGTATAATTTACTTCTAAATCTGCTTCATCTTCTTTTCCCATTATAGTTCCTAAAAAACCATTTTCTGTTTCAAAAGATTGAGCAATCATTCCATCTAATCTAACTTCATATCCTGGATAGTAAATATATGGTAGCTCTAATATTGTATATTCTGCATCATAAGTTTTAATATTAGCATTATAATTACTTCCATTTTTCACTTCATTTTCGATTAATGCTTTACCCTCTAAAGTATAAATATTATCTTCTCTAGTTGCTATATAAAATCTATTTTTATAACTATTTACTGGTAAATATTCCCCTTTACCCATTCCAGCTATAGTCTCATGTTCTTTACCAGAAACATTTCCCAAATCCAATTCTTCTATATTTTTCATATCTTTGTTATATGGTATCATTCCAAATAAAGCTACAGTATATAAAATTGAAATAATTGAAATTATTGCAACATCTTTACTATTAAATTTTTTTACTAATGTATATATATTTAAAGCACATACACAACTAAAGAAAAATCCAGACATCATTAGACATCTCCATGGAAATTGAATTACACACATTTCTTGAGGAAGAAATCTCCAAGGAAAGTATTTACTAGACATCCATAAAGAAATTATTCCTGAAATTAAGAAAAAGCCATAAGTTTCTTTTAATTCTTCTTTTATATTTTTAAATGCCATTATCGAAAACGCTAAAATTATTATAAAATGAATTCCTAATTCAAAAGTATAAGAACCATCATTCATAGTTACAAAAAACTGAGAGATTTTTAATCCATGTTTAGCTGTACTTTCATTTGTGGCCATCATTCCAGGTTCATACACTTGATAGTCTGCACTAAATTTTGTTTCCAATAAAGGAATCCAATAAAAACTAGTTATAGCAACAATAAAAATTATATTAATTATTAATCCTTTTTTCACATGATTAGTTTTTAATTTTTCAATATTTAATCCTAAATATAGTAAAGCAAAAAAAGCTACAAGAATTGTTGAAAGATTATGTGTTAGTATTAATCCAATTGCTCCGAATTGCTAAATAGTACTGTTTATCTGAAGTGTAAAACAAATTATACAATCCATAAAATACTAGTGGTATAAACATAAATGAAGCATATTCTCCTAAAGCATTTCTAGTATAAAGATCTGTTAAATGATATGGAAAAGTCATATATAAAATACTCGAAAGTAATGCTACATTATCATTTTCAGTATAAGCATTCATAAATTTATACATAAAAAATCCAGATAATACTAGTGCTAAAAACGCACATAACTTATATGATATTATAAAATTATTAAATATTAAATTTATAAAAATAATTACATATGTTGACAATGATCCATAAAATAAATTCCAAGAATATCCAAAATTATTAGTAAATGAGTTAATCACATTTGGAAGCACTCCATTTTGCTTAATACTAGTCCATGTACCAAACGCTCTTGCAATATGTTGAATCCCATCATCAGAATAAACATCTATTTGTGAATTTAATAATGGTATGCATAAAATGCATCCTACAATTATTAATATTATATAATTAATAGTTTTTTTATTTTTTAAAAATTTTTCTTTCAACTTAATTATCCTTCTTTATTTAATTTTAGTATTCTAATCTTCCTTCTAAAAACTCATCATTTTCTATCCAATCTTTAACATTAAAAATATGATATTCAGCCTTATTTACTCTTACAAAAACTTTTTCAATTCCTGCATTAATAATTAGCTTTCTACACATCAAACATGGTGCAGCGCCTTTTTCATAATCATGATTTTCTGTTCTATATCCTACTAAATACAAAGTTGAACCTATCATCTCTTCTCTTGAAGCAGTTATGATAGCATTTTGTTCACTGTGTACAGACCTACACGCATCATATCCACCATGTCTTTGTTCTGGAAGTAATTTCTTTTTAGTACAATATCCTAAATCACAACAATTTACTCTTCCTCTTGGAGCTCCACAATAGCCTGTAGAGATAATTTGATCATGATTAACTATTACTGAACCATATTTTTTTCTTAAACATGTAGCTCTAGAAGCTACTGTTTCTGCTATATCTAAATAATAATTTTCCTTATCAATTCTTTTTTCCATATGATTACTCCTATAAATACTAATTATCATTTTTTACTTGATTATTTTATAATAAAATACAAGTATTGTCAAAATATTCATGTTAATATAGAGAAAAGTTATAATCTGCAATCTACTATTAAGTTTATGAGAAATGTCTCTATATAAATTTTAAATAGTTTAAATATTAACACAAACAAAAAAAGACATATGCAATATGTCTTTTTCAAATTTGATTTTAACTATTCAGCTTTTTTTGCGATAATTTCTTTTCCATCATAATAACCACAGTTTGAACATACTGTATGTGGTCTAACTGGTTGATGGCAATGTGAGCATGTTGATAAGTTTTCTGCTTCTATTTTCCAATTTGCTCTTTTTGAACCTGTTCTTGCTTTTGACCATCTTCTTTTTGGTTGTGCCATTTAAATTCCCTCCTTTAGTGACTTTTGTATATATGTCAAAATTAATTTTATTTCAAAGTTACCTAAATAGTATACAACCTATTAATAACTTTGTCAAGCTTTTGTATACCATTTTATTTACTTTAATTTTCAATTCATGCTAATTTATTATCATTGGCTAATTCTGGATAATCTGTTAATATTGTTTCTGCTAAATTATCATTAATTTTAAATTCTTTTACATATCCACTAAGTGAGTTGGCTTTTGCTTTCAAAGCTTCAACATCAGAATTAACATAAATTTTTGCTTTTCCTTTACCATTTTTGGCTTCTTGAACTAAATTTGATACTGGTGAATTTCCATCAAAAGCAAGTACTATAGAATTCCTTCTTTCAAAAATTTCATAATTAAAGCTTTTATATATTCCCATTTCTTCACTTTCTGTAGAGATTCTAATTCCATTTATATTTTGTTTTAATAAATCATTTTTTATATCAGCTGAAACTTGTTTTGGAACAATAGCATCTATCTCAAATTCTTTATTTAATTCTTTAGCAATATCTATAATTGCTTTTTCAAATCCTTTCATCTTGTGTCCAACAACAAAACAAACTTTTTCGCTATTTAATTGTTCCATTAATTTTCTGATAGTTTCTTTTCCTTCTTCATTTAATTCTGTTTCTCTATCTTTAGAATTAAAACTTCCTCCAGCTATTACTATTGGAATTTTATCTTCTGGTAATTTTCTTATTTTGTCTTTTAATTCAATTTCTGAATTTAATTTATCATTAATTCTCATTTCTATTTCGCATTTTTTACCAGATTCTATATATTTTTCTTCTAATTCTAAAATTGCTTCTCTTAAAGTTCTTCCATTTAGAAATTTTTCAAATTTTTTAGATTTCTCTTTAAAATATTTCTCGCTATTATGTATAATTTCATCTTCTACTTTTCTCATTGTCTCAAAATCATTATCTGTTAAACCTACTAAATTGCGTAAAGCTAATTGTTCATCTATTGTATCTGTACCATAAAATCCACATCCATCTGTTCCTTGAACACATTTTACTCCATTTTGAATATATGTTTTTAATGGATGTTTTGATAGCTCATTCAAATTATTTAATCTAACATTAGAAGTTAATTGAAATTCTAAAACAGCTCCAGTTTCTACCATTTCTTTCATTAGCCTTTTGCCTTCTTCTGAATTTAAATCAGCAGTATATAAACCATGACCTAATCTGAATTTAGGCATTTTTTGCCCTTCTTTTAAAGAGTCTTTTATACATTTTATAGATTTTGCAACATTATCTCTTAAGCAATCATTTTCTCCTGCATGAATTCTAATTGTAAATTCTTTGTCTTCATTTACTACATATTGAACTAATTCATTTATTACAGGTTTAAATTCAGAAATATCGTTTATTTCTTCGCCAACAAAATCACTTCCAACTACATATGGACTTTTCGCAATTGCTTTTAATACATCTATGCTTTCTCTTAAATTTACGTCTAATGTTTGATTTTTTATAGCTGTTACTGGAATTCTTCTTATTCCAACTAAAAGTCTTAATTTTACTCCTGTTTCACTTTCTATTTTTGGCATTATTTCATGAACATCTTCTAAGACTTTTATTGCAGGATCTCCTTTTTTTACTAAATCTGTATCTGCAATTTCTGCATATTTTATACCTTGTTTTTGATATTCTCTAGCAATCCATAAATATTTATCTTGTCTTAAAGTATTATTTTCATATATGCTTCCTGGCTTCTTATCTTCTAACATTTTTTTAATATAGCTAATTATATCTGTTTCTGGAATCTTTTCTATTTTTGTTTTTGAAAGTTTTATTTTGCTTTCTGAAAATTTAGCTTTACAAAATACATATCTATAAACATAAACTTTTTCTAAGTTTGTAAATACTGATTGCCCATCTTTTAATAAAGCTAAACTTGTTCTAATTTTTCTTATATTTTCTTCAGCATTTTCTATATTATTTAAAATTAAATCAGCAAAATTTATAAAAGTATTATCATCAATTTTTCTAATTAATTTTTTTCCTGTTAATTCAGAATTTTCAAATTGTTTTTCAACTTTTTTTCTATCTTTATAAATTTTTTGTTTTTGAATTTCTGTTATATTTAAATTTAATTTTTTTATGTAATATAAAGGATATTTAATCTGATAAACAATTCCTAAAGCTATTAATACATCTGGTGTTAAATTGGCATTCATGTGTGTATGTAAATCTGTTCTAAATTTTGACTTTTTAAATATATAAGATTTCACTATAGATTTTTTTATATCTAAGCTATATTTTTTAGTTTGAGACATTAAAGTTTTTATTATAGCAGGCATTTTTGCTTTTACTTCTATTCTATTTTTATAAATATTTGCAATTTTCATTCCTGCTAATCTAAAAATATATACTTCTTCATTTTCTCCATTAATAGAAGCTGATATAGTATTTTTTATTATCTTTAAATCATTTTCATCTTTTATAGTTTCTAAATCACAAATTTGTGCTAAATTTGTAATTAGGTTTCCACTTTTATGATTTGGAGTTCTTATAATATATGTAATCTCGTCTACATTTTCATTTTCATATAATTCCACAACAATATCTTTCTCTTTATCTATATAGAATCTATCAAAATATTTTAAATTTTTCATTATTATAATAATCTCCTCTCTTTATATATGTATTCAACTTGTTAATTCTATATTATACCAGAATTCAAATTTTTTTTCAACTATTTTCCTTTCTTTTATGTAACTTGAATAATATCCTCCATTTTACTTTTGGTAGCACATTATTTAATTATTCAAATGAATCATCTAATATGTCATGCATAGTAGACTAAATACTACAAAAATAAACCTTATTGTTTCCAATAAGGTTTATTTTTTGTAGTATTATAAGAACAAAAGAGCCACTTCAAACATTTTAAGGCTCGTCTTTCTTCTGTATAGCTTCTTATTATAGAAAAGTAACAAGTCAATTAAATACCTTAAAATATTTAATTGACTTCTTTTATATGTTATAATTTAAAATCAAATTTATTAGGATTTATATCTTTTTTAGAATCTGCTGCTTCTATCATTATATTTCTCTTATTTTTTTCTTTTTCTAACCTATTTGATATAGTAAGCATATTATCATCAATGTTATTTATTATATTAGCATACTTAATAAGGTTTTTTGAGTCGCTTTTTATAATTTTAGGATTTTTGTATTTCAATTTATGTTCTATACTAGCCCAAAAATCCATGCCTAAAGTACGAAGTTGAATTTCTACTTTTACAAACATTGTTCCATTAGATAATGTTACAGGAACCTCTGTAATAATATGATAACTCATATATCCAGATTTTTTAGGTTTTTTCATAAAATCTTTTTTATTTAAAATTCTAACATCTTGAAAATCTTCTATAATTTCAACTAATTTATATACATCTTTTTTAAAATTGCAAACTATTCTTATTCCAGCAATATCATTTATTTTATTAAACATATTTTCATAAGTTAAATTATAGTTTTTTCTTTCCATTTTTTCTATTATGTTTTCTGGCTTTTTTATTCTTGTTGTAATATATTCTATTGGTTCGTAGTCATGAAATAATCTTAATTCTTCTTGTAGTATTTCTATTTTTGTTTTTATTTCTTTCAAAGCCGAATTATATAGAAACATTACTTTTTTAAAAGTAACGTCTTTTACATTTATTTTTTCTTTATTAACTAAATTATTTTCTATTTTTATTAAATAATCGTCTTCATCTTCTATCATTCAATCATCCTTTCTTTTGTTAAATTCTAAAACCATTTTATATATAATTTATTAAATTTATATTAAATAATTGTGAATTTTTTGTGAAGGAAATCAAAGATACTTTGTGTTAGTTCAATATACTATCAACAATAAAATTAACAACTTTATTGTCCATAGTAGAATCTTTTCTAATATTATTGTTTTTTTCTTCTTCTGTTAATTCAACTAAATATTTATTAAATTCTGGTATTATAGCAATTGAATCTAGTGGATATCCTATATTTCTTTTTGGTGAAGGAGTATCAATAAAATAAAAATCACTTTTACTCCAAGTATATTCTTTATTTTCCTTCCCATCATATATAACCATCCCATATACCCATTTAGCAGTAAGTTTTCCCCCATTTTCTTTTACTAAATTTGTATAATATTCAATCATTTCTTCATCATTAAGTTCTTTTCCATTTACTCTTCTAACATGTGTACCTGGCTGTTCGTCATCTGTTAGTTCTTCAATAAATAAGCTATTATCCATACCTATAGTTGTAATTCCAGTAGCATCATAATATGCTTTTGCTTTTATGTATGCATTTTCTATACAATCTTTACCATTTTCTATTATATTTAATTTAACATCAATATCTTTAATTGTTAATAATTCAATATTTTTTTCTTTTAATTTATCCGAATATTTTTTTATTTTAGCTGGATTTGTTGTTGCAAACAATATTTTCATTATTATATCTTCCTTTACTTTTTTACCTTTCTACCCCCAAATCTTATCATAAAAAAGAACAAAATTCAATTATAAATTTCTAATTGTTGAGAAAACAATTTATCCATTTTAGTAAATAAATTTAAGTTCTCTGTAGTATTTAAAATTCTTCTAACATTCCATAATCCTAAGCCATGATCTTCTTTATCAAGTTTAGTACTATATCCTTTTTCAAAAATTTTATCTAAATTAATATTTACTTTTTTATAACTATTTTCTATCACAATAATTCCTTTATTATTTCTATGATCTTTCAAAAATCTAACATTAACAACTTTTTCATCACACTCTTTAGCTGCTTCGATAGCATTATCTAATAATATAGATAAAATTTTACAAAGTTGATAACTTGAAATTTTTATTTCAGATATATCCATTAAAATTTCAATATTCATTGCAATGTTTTCTTTTTTTGCTAAAAAATACTTTTTGGTCAAAATACTATATACTCCAGGATCATTTACAAGTTTAGAATTAAGTACTTCTAGATTTTTCAATTCTTCACATTCTTTTAATATTTCATCATTCATTTTTTCTATTCCATTTATATCATTAGTTTGTACATATCCATCTAATGCTTGTACAAAATTAAAGAAATCATGTTTGAAGCATCTAATCGTATCATCTTCTACAGATAATATCTTATTTTTTACTTCTAAGTTTTCAATCTTTGAATTTTGAAATTTTATAGTTTTTTGTAATTTGATATATTTAATTATAAAACATATTAGTATTAAAACACCTATTCCTATTATTATTACATTTTTTAAATTATTCATTATTAATAAAAATTTCATACTTCCCCCTGAAAATATTTGAGTATTTATAAAGAATTCAATTATAAATTTGGGTTGCAAAAAACAACCGCTGTTCTATTGTAATTTAAAAGAATATTAAAATCAAGCGAAATCGTAATACTTAATTCGACTTTTTTAATATATAATTTTCAAGTTTTTTAATTTTGTTTTTAAAAATTTTGTCAAATAGTTTGATTTTTTAGAATATTCCTATAACATCATCTGTGTAACTCATTTCTATTTTATCAAAATATAAATTAAATTTCTTGTATATATTTATAAATTTTGGAAAGCATATTTTTAAAGAGGTGATAAATTTGACAAGTAAAGAACTTTTATATATTGAAGATGCTTTAGGACATGAATGTTTTATGAAATCATGTAGTAAAAAAACATCTACTCAATTAACTGATGCTTCTCTTTCACAATATATTGGTGAATTAGAGCAAAAACACAATGAAATATTTAACAAATTTTTAAATTTATTATAAGGAGGTCCTTATGGAAGATAGAGATTTAATGGAAAAAGAATTGCTTATCATTAAAGGTGTTTGCGATTTATATCTTCATGGAACTATTGAGTCATCAACAAAAGAAGTACATGATGCATTCAAGTGTGCTCTAAATGAATCACTAGATATTCAAAATAAAATATACAATTTAATGAAAGAAAAAGGTTGGTATAAAACAGAAGAAGTTGAACAGAACAAAATTACTATGACCAAACAAAAATTTATAGCAAAATAAGTTCTATTATTTTACAAATAGCTTTATATCGTATAAGAAATTTATGCTTTATATTATATATACTGCTGAACAATTTCCTACAATATAATAAAGAGTGTTGACAATGTATAAAATGTTAACACTCTTTTTTTATAAAATTAGTTCTAAAAACATTTCTTGGTTTTAAAATTTTCATTTGTGTAGATAAGTTATTATAGCTGTTATGAAAATAATTTGTTTTTGTATATTTGCACCTGATGCAACATATGTCCTATATTTCCTTCTCCTGCAAATTTATTAACATCAAAAAAGTTCTCATTTAAATTTATCCAATATAGTTTATTTATTTCTTCTATTAAATCTATATTTTTGTCTAATTTTCCTACAAATACTTCTAATTCCATATCATTTACAATATATTGAAAATTCATAAGATGTGCTAACTTAATATCTTTATTTGTTATTCCAGTTTCTTCTTGAAGTTCTCTATAGGCGGATTGTAGCTTAGTTTCACCTTTTTCAACTTTCCCACCAACTAAATTAAACATTCCTTTATAGGGTTCTTTCATTCTTTTACACATAAGAATTTTTGACTCTTCTTTATTATAAACAATTACAATATTATACTTTTTCATTTTCCCTCACTTATTAATCTTTAAATTTTCAAATCTATACTTTTCTATATTTTATATCACATTAAACTTATTTTATCAACATTAGGCTAAGCCTTTCTATAATAGGAATTACAAAGCAATTTCCTATTATAAAACCAAAAGGAATCCCTTGGGCAACAATAGTTACCCAAGGGATTTTACTCAAAACAATATTAAATTTCCACATTCATACAGATTTAATCAAAACTCATATCTACAAGATTTGTTCTTTCAGCTTCTTTATCTGCCTTAAATTCTTCTGCCCGTTCAAAGCCAAACATATCAGCTAAAATACATCCCGGAGCTTTCTCAATCTTTCTATTATATATACTTACTACATCATTGTATTTCTCTCTTGCAACAGCAATTCGAGTAACAGATCCTTCAAGCTGATCCATTAAACTCGTATATTGAGGTCCAGAAACAATTTCCGGATAATCTTTTTTCACAATAGAAATCATTTCATTTACCTTCATAGAAACATTTGTATTAGCATTACTTATTGCATCCGGATTTTCGTCATCTGCTATAGCAGTAATAAGCATATTTTCTGCATTAGAAATATCTTCAAAGATTTTTTCCTCATGCTTAGTATAAGATTTTACTACTTCTACAAGATCTGGAATCAATTCTAAACGCCGTTGCATCATTGTTTCCACATCTGTCTGTGCTTTTTCTACATCAGCTCTTGCATCAACAAAGCTGTTATAGCTGAATATGAGCATGTATACTACAATTCCCAAAGCAACAATAAATGTACCAATGCATGCAAACACAATAATACTTGATTTTTTACCATTTTCATCTTTGTTCTCATTAACATAATAATTCATTCTAAATGTCCTCCTTAAAATTGTTTTTTGATTATTATTTTTTCACTTCTTAGAAACTTCTTCCAGCTCCGCCACCAGAAGGTCTACCTCCATGACCTCCAAAACTACTGTAGGAGCTCCTGCTATTCATCATACTCCTACGCCGTGCTTCTTCCTCTCTTCTACGCCGTTCTTCTTCTTCTTTTCTTCTACGTCGCGCTGCTTCTTTTCTGCGATGGTCTGATTCTGCTTCATCAATACAATGTTTTAGTTTTCTCAATAATTCATTACTGAAATACTTTTGCTGTGAATTACTGAGATTACGATAATGTCTCATTGCTCTTTCAAGCTTATCTCTGTCATCTTCATCTGCAGTATAAATTGAGTTAACAATTCTGTGAACTTCATTTTCTGCATTACGAGCTTTATTGAAATCATTTAAATCAGCTTCAGCACTTCTGCGAAGAGATTCTAAAGTATGGATCTGTTCCATATTAGGAAAATATCTTTTTTCGTCTGAGGTAAGATCTGCATAAATTCTATAAGCACGATTTAAAGTTTCATAGTTATCATGGTTACCACATCTAATGTTACAGCAAATTGAACTAATGCTATCAAACGCTTTTTTTGCAGCTGCACGATCGCGTTTTTCCTTTTCTGCTCTTTCATATTCTCTTTTCAGAGAAACACTTTCTTCATATAAGCTTTGAAGTTTTTGAATATCTGTTGTCACATATTTCTGGACATCAGAAACTGCAGTGTTATAAACACGAATTGCTTCGTTAAAGACATCAACATTGTCTTTATCAGCAGGCAGGTTTACATACTGTGCAATCTTATCGTCTAATTCCAAAGCAGATGCCTTAAACTCGTTCTCGATCATCTCATGAACTTCTTTATCAAAATCTATATCAGGATACAGTTTTTTGATTCTCGCATACTTGTCTTCGTATTCTTCAAGTCTTCCTTTAGTTTCCCTCAATTTTTCCTTGAAATCAGAAACTTCTTTTTCCAAACTCGTAATATTAGCACTTTTTCTTTCAAGAGTATCTTTCCAAGTTTTAGTATGTGCATCAATTGTTTGCTGTGCATTTATCTCTGCACTATTTCTGATAGAAGCAATTTTCTGCTCATACAAAGCCTCCTTATCCTTAAGTTCTTTATAAAATTTTTCTTTCTGAGCATTTGCTTTGGATTTTGCTGTAAATAAACTCTTAATAGAAACAATAAGACCAATAATCATTGCAACAATAGCTACAAGAATTACATACAACCATGCACCAATTCCAGCACTTTTCTTGGTTGTATTATTTTCTGTTTGTTTCTCAGATATAGTATCTTTTACAGGAGCATTCCAATCCTGTGAAACTCTAGACTTAATTTCAGAAATTGTAGCTTCCTGTAAGGAAATAAGCCCTTCAGCAAACTGATCATTTCTAAAATACTCCATTCCATAGTCATCCTGTAGCGCGCCAGCTGTGGAATCAGTGATATAGATCTGCATTTCATGTCCTGTTTGCATATAAATCTCTCTGTCTCCAACAGAAAACAAGATTAAGATACCCATATCGTCTTTGCCTATTCCATACTGTTTATACATTGCATATGATGTCTCAAAAGCACCATGATTTTTTTCATCGACAGCACAGTCAGCAAAAGATTCAACTGTTGTAACAACAACCTGAATTCCCCCATATTCCTTATCCAGAGCCACCGCTTTTTCCATCATGTCTGCTTTCTGTTGTTTTGTAAACAGCCCTGCAAAATCATTGACATAGAAATCATTAGTTGCATTGGTAACTTCAAATTCGTATGAATTCTCCGCATTAACTGTAGTAATAGGCAATCCCAGTATTGATATTATCATCAGTACTGCTGTAAAAACTTTCATACAGCTAATAGCAATATTCCTTGAATTTAAGCTTTTCCGTTTGTTTTGAGTTTTCATTTTTTACCCTCCATTTTCCATAAATGTTAATAGTTACATGTTAAGCTAAAGAAAACGTCATCTCATTCTATACAGAATTTGAGATACTTTAGCTAAAAAATGCTATTATAATTATACAATAAATAATATTCTTTTGCAAGTTTTATGTAAATCTGATATGGTTGTAATATCACTTTAATGGTATCATTTTTTTCTATTATAAAAATAAAGTGCTGGAAATATTTTCCAACACTTTATAATTATATTTCATAAATATTATCTTCATTCAAAATCTCTGTTTCTACTTTTCCATTCACATATTTTATTCTATATGCATTTGCATTTTTAAGGCTTTTTAATATTTTAATATTATTATCTATTATTTCTAATGCAACACCATTATCTAGTGCAATTCCTATCATGTTTTTATTTTTTAATACTTCAAAAAATTGTTTTTTCTTATTATCGTTTTTTTCATTATAATGTACACATACAACTGCATTTATAGCATTAAAACCTTCTATTAACTCATAATTATATTTAAACCAACAATAAGCACCAGCACTAAATCCAGATATAACAATACCATTATTATATGCTTCAAATAAAATATCTTTCAAATTTACTTGTTCCCATTCTTGTAGCATAAATCTTGTATTTCCACCACCAATATATATAATATCAGAATTTAATACTTTTTCTTTTATTTTTTCAGTATTATTATTATTTATGATTTGTAAATAGTCTACTTCACAACCTAAATTTTGAAAAATGTTTCTTATTGCATTAAAGTATATAGGATTTTCTCTAGAAGCAGTTCCAATAAATAATAATTTAGGATGTTCTTTTTCTGATAGTTTAACAATTTCCCTATCTATATTTTCAGTTTCGTATAAATTTTGATTTGAATCTTTTGTATCAAAATTCCAGCCTAAAATTTTTCCTCCGCCAATTGTTACTAATTTTTTTGACATAGCTATTACTCTCCTTTGTTATATAAAAGACTTACTTTCTTTATAATTATTATTTATATTACACTATATAAATAATTTTATTATTTGGGAAATATTTATTTAAAGTTTTTCTAAAAAATTCTTCTCCTTCTTGTTTAATTGCAGATTTATACATATACTTGCCTCTACCTCTACCAGTCATTAATTCTTTGTTATATAAATTTATTGCATTAGGAAATGCCTCTTGATTAATCATTCTATGAACATAGCTATAAGTCATAAAAATAACTTCAAAAAATACTTCTTGTTTTACTTCTAAAGATAAAGTTTCATGTAAATATTTAATTAAATTTTCATATTCTTCTTTCCAGTTATCTATCATAATTACTGGCGCTATTAATATTCCTATTTTATATCCTGCAATTTTTAATTTATTAATTGCTTTTACTCTATCTGCTAATTTCGAAGTTCCTATTTCAATTTGATTAATAATTTTTTCTGGATTTACACTCATTCTTACGATAATTCTACCATTATGTTTAATATTACATATTGAATCAACCATATCAAATTTTGTTGGAAAAGTTAAATAACCTTTATTTGTTTTACTAAATTCTTTAATTGTCCATTCTAAATTACCTGTTATTAGATTTTCCAAAATTAAATCACTATTGCTTCCTATCTCAAAAGTTAATTCTTTATCAGATTTATTTGCAGTTTTAAATATTTTATCTAGCATTTGTTCTCTATTAACAAAAATTCTTAAATATGCACATTTATTATAATTACATACTAAGTAACAATACAAACACATAGCTGTACAACCAGATGAAGTATATGGTACTAAATAATCAGATACCTTATGATTTTCGACAAATTTATGCGTTTTTCTAACTCCTATAATCAAATTTCTTTTCATATATGGAAATTCAGAATTTTGCTTTTTCCTCATTTCTTCTATATTATTATGACTATCGATTATAACTTTGGGAATATCATTATATTTTTCTAAAAGTTCTTTACCTAATTTGTAATTTTCTACATCCTTTTCATAATAAATTGCGTTTGGTTTAAACATATAAAAATTCCTCCAATTTTAGTTTAACCAAAAACAACAATCTTAGTATTTATTAAAATTACTTTTATTTATCAAAAAATAAGCACTTTTATAATTTCTAAACATTTTAAACAGATTTAAATAGTTTGTTTTTATACTAAATATATTTATTTCAACTTATCTCTTAATATTTCTAATGCCATTTTTCTAGCACTTAGTTCATTTTTTTCTTCACTTGATAATTCAGCAAGAGTTTTTCCATTTTCTAATTCGAATATTTCATCAAATCCAAAACCGTTTTCTCCTCTTACATTTTCAGCAACATATCCTTCAATATATGCTACTGCAGTAATAATCTTATCTCCTTCAGCTAAAGCAATCGCACTTATCCATTTAATTTTTCTTTTTTCTTTAGGAATACCTTCTAATTTTTTTATAATTTCTAAATTTCTATCTCTATCAGTTCCTGAATGCCATCTCTTTGTAAACACTCCTGGAAATCCATTAAGATATTCAATTTCAATTCCAGAATCATCTGAAATACATCTTTTCCCATTCAAATATTTTGATATTTCAGATGCTTTCTTTATAGCATTTTCTTCAAAAGTTTCTTTATCTTCTTCCACATCTATATCAACTCCTATTTCTTTTATAGGAATTACTTTATATTCACTTAAAATTTCTTGTGCTTCTTTTATTTTTCCTTTATTTCCTGAAGCGATTATAATTTCTTCTTTCATTTTTTCTCCTTTTTTTGACAATTTGGAATGTACATTAATACTATAAAATGTCATTAATGTGCATATATTTAAATATTTTAGGATAATGATGTAGATAACCATAATTGATTATACCCAATATTCTAAAAAATCCTCATTAAAAATATACTTATTAGATGGTCTAAAAGCAGATTCTTTAACTACTTTTTCTGTTTTCTTTATCATTGGATCTATTTTCTTTCTAAAATTTGCTGCTACTAATCTTTTGTCTAATATTATCTCATAAACTTGTTGAAGTTCTGAAATAGTAAATTCTTCTAATAAAAAACTAAATGCAATATTAGTATTTTCAATTCTGTTTCTTAATCTTTTAATACCTGTATGAATAATAATTGAAGTTAGCTCTGAAATTTCTGATTTACCTACCAATTTATTAATATATTCGACATTATTTCTTTCTTTTTTTACCAATGTTTCTATTTCATATTCTATTGTTTTATTTTCACTTTCTAAAGTTACTTTTTGTATTCTTCTAACATCTTCTAAATCTTCAATTGTTATATCATAAAAATCAACTGGTAAAAATTCATTTTTTATATGCTCTTTATTTACTATAACTAAATAAGATACAATTAATTCTGTATTTTCATCATAATATTGTGTATTTCCCCAAGTATATAATTGCTCTATATAGAATTTTGTAGTTCCAAACATTTCTTTTAAGCGATTACATACCATTATTTTTACGTCTTCTTTATTATTAACTTCAAACTCTGGCAAGTTATTTTGATTATCTAATGCAATTTGTAATTTCTTTTCTTTAAGTCTTCTTACATCTGTTCTTTCTTTGTTGTCTGTACTAAATATTATTACATTACTTTTCACTTTCATAATTTATTTCTCCCATATATTTTCGATACATTTGATTTATTGGTATTTTTCCTACATTCTCTATAAAAGAAATTATATCATCTAAATTTAAAATTGTTAAGCTTTTCTCTTCAAATTTAATATCCTTTTCAACCTCTTTTGGAATTTGTATTTTATATTTATCTACTAATATTTTATTTAAAACATTATAATCCTCATATATTTGGGGAGACCATTTTTCTAAAAATTTATTATAAAATAGATAATCTGTTGCTAAATGTAAAAAATATCCTTTATTATAATCAGATTTTAAAGAATTGTTTTCTAAAAATTTTTTTAAATTTGGGTTACTACTATATCCATAATGAGAATCTATCCCTGCTTTTTTTAATAAATCTGGAGCAATTGTTCCTCGTATAAATTCTTCTTTATTTTGTATATTGCTTAATTCAATTTGCTTTTTTGATATTGCTAAATGTATTATATATCCTGGCATATCTATACTTCAAAGCATGTTCTTTTATTTCTATGACATGCTACTCCTTTCTGTGATACTAAAAATAATAATGTATCTGAGTCACAGTCTAAATATACTTTTTTGATTTCTTGTATATTTCCACTTTTTTGACCTTTAATCCATAATGATTTTCTAGATCTACTATAATATGTAGCTAATTTTAATTCATAAGTTTTCTTCAAACTTTCTTTATTAGAGTATGCTAACATTAAAACTTCTTTTGTATGAACATCTTGAACTATTGTTGGGATTAACCCTTGTTGTTTTTCAAAATCCATAATTTCAATATAGCAATCTATTATATTCAATTTTCCAGAAGTTATAGCCATTCCTAAAACTTGATCTAAGCCTAATTTATGAATATGTTTTATTTCATCAATTGTTGTAATTCCACCTGCTACCATAATGTCATTTTTAGTTTTTCCTAGTAAACTTTCAAAAAATTCTAAATTAGTTCCTTCATTTAAACCTTCTACATTTACATTTGTAACTAAATATTTTCTGCAATAGTCTTCTAATTCTATCATTTTTTGATAAATATTTTCTTCTTCTAATTTTTGCCATCCATTAATTGCAATTTTTCCATCTTTAACATCTAAGGCAACCACCACTTTTTCTTTTGGTAATTTACTTAAAAATTCTTTATTAGCTTTTGTTCCAACTATAATACTTTTTGCACCTGCTTCTATATATTCTTGTGCTATATTTAGAGTTCTAATTCCTCCACCAATATTACAATCTATTTGTTTACATATTTCTTTGATTAATTCTTTATTACTTCCTTTTCCCATGGCAGAATCTAAATCTATTACATTTATTTCTGGAAATATGCTATATTGTTCTATTACTTTGTTTATATCATCATTTTCATATACCTTTTCTTTTCCTTGTTTTAACTGAACTACTTTTCCATTCATTATATCTATTGAAGGTATTATCATTTTACAATTCCTCCTCATATTTATTTTAGTTATTTTTTATAACATATTTTAAATATTCTTTTTGACTCATATTATCTAGATCGTGATTAATAATTTCTCCAATTGTTATATTTTGACATTCTTCAATTTTAGAAATATCAATAAAATCAATAATTTCTTCTATTTTTTTAAATACTTTAGTATCTTCATATTTTATTTTTCTTGATACGTCCATAATAATTAACCAATACATATATTGAGAAATTTCATTAACTAATATTTCTCTTTTACTCATTCCTTTATGAAAATGTTTTCCTATTTTCGCTTCCTCTACTTCTTGTCTTTCTTCTAAAGCTTTTGTATTACAATACTCTATTGTTTTATTATCATTTATCATTAATTTTAATATGATTTTCTTAGTATTTGATACACTTGAAGTTATTTTGCTCTCATCACGAATATATTCATATATACCATATAATTTTTCTTCCATAATAACATAATTCCTTACTTATACATAATTAATTTTTAACAACTCTTCTATTAAATTCTTTATAAATTTCCAAAACTTCTTTGTCACTTTTTAATTGTCTAAAAGCATCTTTGGTAAGAGATTTACCTGTATTAATATCGTTTGCTCTTATACAATCTTGTGAAATTTCATCTATTACAACAATATTTCCAAATTCATCAAAACCTAATTCCATTTTCATATCTACTAATTTTATCTTTTTACTTTCTAAATCTTCTCTTATTATTTCTCCAACTTCAGCTAAAATTGCTTTTGCTTTTATAAATTGTTCTTCTGTTAAAAGTTCTAATCCTACAATATAATTCTCATTTAATGTTGGGTCATCTACTCCTGAAACTTTTATATCTTGCTTTAAATCAAACTTATAAAGTGGTGTTTTAAATTTTTGTCCTTCTTTTACAAGACTTGGATATAATCTTACAATACTTCCACTTGCATAATATCTACAAATAAATTCAATTGGAATTGTTTTTATTTTCTTTACTTTTATTCCATCTACACCATCAATATTTTCAATTTTATTTGACTTAATCTGAGTTTTTATTCCTTTACTTTCCAATAAATTCATAAAATACATATTAGCAATAAGTCTTTCTTTATCAGTTCCTTCAATATTTTCTTCTCTTTTTGATGTTATTGATCTTAAATGTGGTTTAAAACACATAAAAAATGTATTTTTATCTAACTTATAAATTTTCTTTGATTTCCCCTCAATTTCAGGTTTCTTTCCATCTACAAAATATTTTTCCATATTAATCACTTTCCTTTTCTTAAATTTTACTTTTATAAACAATTTATAACCAGTTAATCTAACACTTTTAATACTACTTGATTAGATTTTTTATGTTATTAAATTTATAGATAAAGTATTCTAATTTATTAAAAGTTTAATTTTATTTCAAATTAATTTCCACATCTTTTATCAATTCTTCTACAGGTTTACGTGAATCTAATTTAATAACTCTTACTATTTTTTTATTTTCGACAAATTCTACTGCTTTTTGATATAATTCATAATACTTTTTTAATGAAGCTAATTCATCAAATTGATCTTGTAATTCTTCTACTCTTTTATCACTTCTTTCTAAAGCTAGTTCTGGTGATAAATCACATAAAAATATTACTTCTGGTAGTGGTCCCCAAGTTTCTATTGCTTCTATTATTTTTTCATCTGTATATTTTTGATTAATTAAATCTGTAATAAATGTTAATATTGATCTATCATAAACACTATTTACATATTCAGGCGCTCTCCAGTGATTTTTTCCAATAATAGTAGCCCATTCAAAATATTTTCCAGCATTCCACAAAGATTTTGCTTGTTTTCCAATCTTTCCAGAATATGGACAAATTAAAACTGTAGAATTTGTATTAATTATTGGATTTTGAACTAAATGTTTTGCAAGTGTAGATTTTCCTGAACCGTCTAATCCATCAAATGCAATTCTCATACCTTTATTTTGTTTTTTTATTAGACCTAAGCTCTCAAATAATTGTATTTTTTCAGCTTTCTTAGTAGCTAAAATAGCACCAAATTTCACAAAAGTTTTATATTCAATTAACCCATTTTCTTCAGCACTTTTTCCTGTTTCAACAATGTCAAATATACTATCAGCCCAATCTAAAGTTACAGCAGCTTCAACACTTCCAGATATTTCAAGAATATTTTCTTCTTTTATTCCTAAATATTCTTTAGCTAAATTTACATAGCTGGTTGCAACTTTTCTTTCTTTAAAATAACTAAACGGCATATTTTCTAATTCTTTTTTTACAAGTAGACTAATTCTACAATTTTCTTGCTTAAAATATCTAAGTGAAATCATTGATTTATGACCGCTTTCTAGCCATTGGTCACTTCCATATATTATCATATCAAATTCATGACAATATTTTTTTATATCTTGCCATCTAAGAAGCGTTACTTCTAATATGTAATTTTCTTTTTCGAAGGTATGAACTAGTTTTCTTAAATTTTTTATTGGTGCTATTTCAAGCTCTTTTAAATATTCTTGAAGAATTGGTATTAATTTTCCTTTTACTGCTCCTAATTTTATGATTGGTTTATTATTCATTTGGTTCCTCCTTCACTCGCTTCGCTCGTGATCCGTACTTCAACGATTTTTTTTCAAAAATCCTCGAAGCTACGACAACGAGAAAGACATTGGTTTCTACCCGCTTCGCTCGTGATCCGTACTTCAACGATTTTTTTCAAAAATCTTCGAAGCTACGACAACGAGAAAAACATTGGTTTCTATCTGCATTACTCGTGATCCTCTATTTAATTTTTATTGAAACATAATTTCTTGTAATTCATTTGAAAGGTTTTCGTATGAATTACGAGTTACTCTTTCAATATTTTCTTTACTTATTACAATAATACTTGTTGATTCTGAAGTTTTTGAAAATGCCTGCCCATTAAAACTATTTCCAATTAAAGTTAAAAGCGATTTAATCATGTTTTTAGACATTGTTGGTATTAGTTCTTGTAATATATTAATTCCTCCCTGAAAAGCATCATAGACAGAATCTTCTACTTTCATTTTTTTTCCAACTCCAACTATTCCAATACACTCTTTTCCAGAAAATGGTTCTTTTCCTATAACTAAAATATTTTCTAGTTTTTTTCTTGGCTTTAATACTTCTACATCTAAAATTACTTGACTGGAAGCTTCCATTGCAATTCCACTTAGTTCACCATACCCTTGCAATCCATGAACATCTCCTAAGTATAATCCAGCTCCTTCTATTTCAACAGGAATGTAAATATCCACACCTTCTGTAATAAATGGAATATCTAAATTTCCTCCATTAATACGTTTTGCATGACCTGTTTTTATATTTTCTTTTTTTGGTGTTGTTGCTATCATTCCAATCATGGGCTTATATTCTAACTTAATTCCATTGCTATAATCAATTTCATTTTTTGAAATTCTTTCTGATATTATTGGAATTCTATCTGCTATATCTGCATTTTCTAGAGGATCAATTCCTGCTGTTTTAGATAAGCTTTGTGCCATTTCTTCGATTTCAATTTTATAAATATGTACTTTTAAGACATCTCCTGGTTTAGCATTTTCTACATTTATTGGACCAGTTAATGGATGATGATGTGTTTTTCCATCTTTACTGTAAATCAATGTTATTAACTCGTTTAAATCTTTAAACTTATCTCCATAAGCATTAATTGTTTTTATACATGTTTTCTCTTTTTGTTTTATATTTGCAATAAATTCATTTTCTTTATTTATATTTGTTTGATAATTACATTCTACATTAAACATATTGTAATTTCTCAATTCCTTTCTTTTCATCTTTTAAAGGCTTTAATGGTCTCATATCTATATATGGCATATAAACTTTTTTAGGTAATTTTATAAGACATTCTATTGCTTCACCAATTTCTTCTGGCATTAATTTCCATTCTTCATCTATGTTATGATCTCTGTTTTTTATACTTCCGAATAGATAAATACATAACTCTTATATCATCATATCTTAGTTCTTCTCTTAAACATTCTGCCATACCTTTTAAAGCAAGTTTTGTAGAACAATATGCTGAACCTTCTTCAAAAGTATATTTCTCAGAATGAGATCCAACAATAACAATATCTCCTTTGGCTTTTTTTACATTCTCAATAAATTTGTTTAAAACATAAAATGCTCCATTCAAGTTTGTATTTACAGATGCCTCCCAATCTTCTTTTTTCATGTTTTCCATTTTGTTGAATCTTCTAATTCCTGCATTAATTACTATTAAATCAATTTTTTCATCAATTTGATTACTTATTTTTTCTACATTTTTATATGATGAAATGTCGCATTTTATTTCCAAATAATTATCTATTTTGCAATTACTAACTGTTCTATTTAAACCTATTACTCTATATCCACTTTCTAATAAAACATTTCTTATTCCTTCTCCAAGTCCTCTGTTGCATCCAGTTATTAAAGCTGTTTTCATAATTTTACCTCCTATCATTAACCAATTTGGGGACATTAGTTTTTGTCCATTTTTCTACATATGTTTCTTTAACATATGTTTCATTTTGGTCATAAATGACCATTTAATTACGTCCCTAATTGGTCATTAAAATTACGTTTTTAACTTTTTCATACTGATTTTCAATATTTAATCCTGTGCAATCTACTAACATTAATTTATTCCCAATTTCATATTGTGAACACATATAATCATAAGTTTCTTTGTATAGTAATCCATATTTGTATGCTTCTAAATCAAATTCTGATATTTCTCCTCTTGCTTTTACTCTTCTCATTAATTCATCTTCATCAAAGTTAACTAAAAATATTATTGTATTACTATTAGGTTTAGAAAAATATTCTTTATATATTTTTTGACTTCTTTCTTCATTACTTATATCAAACAACATATTTTTGGATATTACTTCCTCACATCTATCTTGACATACAATTCCATCCGCTAGAAGTTTTTCTATTGCTGTTGTTTTTCCTACTGCATCTGTTCCTTCAATAATTACATTTGTTCTTTTAATACTTCCTTTTGCAATATTTTTATTTGCATATATTGGATTATTTGTTACTTCTACAAATGTTTTTTCAGGAATATAATCTTCTAATCTTCCAGTATTTGTTGATACTTCAATCATTGTGAATTGGACTGGCTTGGAAAAATTATCAATTTCTATTATGTATTCTCCAAATATATATTTTGATTTATTTTTAATAATAACTTGCTCTACCATATTTTTTAGAAATTCATTTTCTTCTATTTCTTCGACACATGTAATATCTCCTTTTTTTTGACTACGAGTATATTTAGTATCTACCGAATCTTCAAATTTTCTATATTTGTAATTACTATTATAAAATTGTGTTATTTTATAACTTTCTACTTTTGTTAATCCCTTAATGTATTTTTCTAAATTACTTTTTCTTACTGGTATAAATTTTCTTTCTATATTATTTAAGTTCCCTGTTTTTAATTTCATAAAAACACCTCTTTCTCACTTATTATATTTTATATATTAAGTAGCTACAATTGAATTATACATACTATAATAATCTTTGTCAATACTTTTTATAAAAAATATAATAAGTATTTTTAAAAATTAATATTTATTTGTTGCAACTCCAATACTCCTTAATTTATGAAATAAATTTGTATGCAAATGTTGATTTAAGCCTTTATTTAGTAGGAAATCCAAAGGACTTTTCTACTAAATAAAAAGTGTCCCAAAAGACACTATTTTTGCATTTTCTGGGACACTGATATGAAATTATTCTATTTTACTTTAATTCATGTTACTTATAAAAAGTAAAAACAGGAAAACTGAAATTTAAGATTCTTTCCTAAATTTCAGTTTTTCCAACTATCCAATTCTTAGCATTTTGAGTATTATCTAATAAATACCTTCCATTATATCTTTCATCGTCTTCACCAAAAGGATAGAACTTTAAAATCTTATTTATATTTTCATTATCCATTTGAATTAATTGTTTTATTTTATTAAAACAATTTTCTGTTATTTCATCCATTTCTGTAAATTTATCTTTAAAGTACAGATTACTTTTATATTGACTCATTATAATTGTTTCAATTTTCTTCTCATTAAAGAATTTTTTAAATGATGAATATACATGATTTGTAATTTCAGATATCATATTTTTATCTTTTCCAAGATTCAACCAAGCATTAGATAAAATATTTTTAAAGTTATCATTGCCTAAATTATTTGTATATGTTTTTTCCATGTATTCTGCAATTATCATATCATCTATACTATGATTTGATAATAATAAATCAAACTCATTTGGTATATCTTCAAAACAATTTTCGAAAGTTTTATTTACACAAATTATATTAGATTGTGGTAGAAATTCTTTATATTTTTCTTTTATATAGTCTAAAACATCTATATTAGTATCAACTACATATATAGTACCTTTAAAATTAAATTCTTTTAAAGCATATGCAATTTTATATCTATAACCAGGAGCAATTTCCACTACAGTTTCTAACTTTCCATTATGTACTTTTTCTATAAGTCTAGCAAATATTTTTCCTATATACCATTCCCATTCATCATCTGCAATTTTTTCACTCATATTATTCCTCACAATTAATATTTTTCTTTATTATAATACAAATATATTTTTTTTCCAATTCTATATTAATATTTCCCGAAAGTTTTCTATAATAGAAAGTGCAGAGCAATTTCTATTATAGAATAAAAGTTATGTGCCTCGTCTTTGCTCTGTATAACTTATCTCTACATCATTATCATTCCTATTATAGAACAAAAGTGCCCTACTTTTTAATAAAAGTAAAGCACTTTTTCTATTTTATCTATTGTATATTATTTTAATGAATAAAGTTTCTATCATTTAATCCATTCATCATTCTTTTTAATATTTCTCTGGTTTCTGGATCTAATTGCTCCAATTGCATCATTACTTTTCTTTCACTTCTTTGTAGGTTTTCTTCTGCTTTTACTAAATTGTTGTGTGCAACTGTTACATCATTTTTTCTTTCATTAACATTTCTTCTGTTTTGTTCAACATCTTCTAATAAATTAAGCATATCTTCCATTGGTGTTTTACTATCATATGATATTTTTTTACTAGGAGTATAGCTTGATGTAGAATAGCTTGAACTTCCTTTTCCACTATAACTTTTTCTAACATAACTAGATGATCCCATAAAAAGTCCTCCTATCCTTTTAATTTGTTTGAGACATTTTATCAAATTTTCTTAAAAATGTCAACTATAATCCATAGAATTATGTAGACTTAAAATAAAATTATATAGTTGTACAAAATCGTGTACAAAAATTATCGAATCTTTTATTTAGTAGGATGTGCAGAGCACTTTCCTACTAAATAAAAAAAGAGCATTATAAAAAATATAATACTCTTTCTTTTTACTCATTATATATAATAATCTATTATCTGTCATCTCTTAATTTACTATCTTTTTCATCTAATGAGAAAAGCATTCTTTTTAAAGTATTTTGTGTTTCAGGATCTAATTTATCCAATTGTTCTCTTACTTTTTTTTCACTTTCTTCTAATTCTGCTTGTGCTTCATCCAAATCATATTCTGCTTTTTCTAACACCTTTTTTGCTTCTGCAAGCTTTATTCTATCATTTTCAAATTCTCCTAATTCTTTAATAACATTTTCTAAAGGTGTTTTTTTATCTAATCTACTTCTTCTTGTAGAACTTCCTCTTAATCTATCAGAACTATTATAACTACTTGATCCCATAAATAACTCTCCTTTTTAATTAAATTCATCTATTTTATTTTAACAAAAATAAGGGAAAATGTCAACTGTTTTATGTAATCTATAGTATCTATGCTACTTTTTATGATAGTATTAAAGTTAAATATAAAATTAACTAAATATATCTGACAGGTAAATTTACAAAAGGATTACTTATATTACTTCAAACATAGATAGCTTCCTAAAAACAAAAGAATGTACAACATACATTATGTTAATACATTCTTTAACTTTTATAATTTATTTCCCATTAATTTTTATTACTACATCTGAACTAAGAAAGTCTTCCAAATTTTCAAAATAAATTTTATCACTAATCATGATTTTACCATTTCCATTTTTACTATGACTTAGCATTATTTCTTTATCATTTAAAACTAGTTTTGCAAAATCTATTTTTAAATTTGAAAATGGTTCTAAAACTAAATAATAGTATTCTTCACTAACATTCCAATAATATAAATAATTCTCATATAACTGTAGTCCTATTGAAATTTCTTTTCTATTTTCATAATTATTTTTTTTATTAGAATTAATTAAAACATTTATAATTTTATTTAAAGTTCTATTGTCTATTTTATTATTCTCATATATATCTGATAATTCTCCATATATATAACTATTTCCTGTAATATAATTTCTTTCTGAATTTATTATATATTGTTTTAACTTTACTTTTTCTATATTAATTTCATTTCTAATATTTTCAAATAATTTATCATATCTTTCTATAAATTTCATAGCTTCTATTAAATATAAATCTTTATCTCGATTTTTAACTAATTCATCTTCAAAATATTCATCTATCTTTTCTTTTATAAATCCAATTTTATCATATATAATTTTTTCTGTATTATTTATTAGCAATTGTATACCTAAAAATATATTATAATTTTCTGTATCTTTTTTGATTAAATATTTTTGAAAAAACATTGAAAAGTCAAATAAAAACGTTATATTATCTGAACCTTCTGCTATATTAGTTGATAAATAATTAGGAATAAATTTTCTAGATAATACATTAAATTTTTCAAATAAATAATCTATATCTTCTGAAAGCATTTGATAATGCGTATTATAATCTAATCCAATTAAATCACAAAATCTATTTTTTAAATTCTCATTATAAATAGCATTCATTGTGCAACATAATTCTTTTTTGAATTCTTTAGCATTTTCTATTTGTAAATTATCTATAATAGAATTTATCATTAATTTTTGTCCTTCTAATTCATATCCAAAAAAGTTTGATTTATACTTAAAAGTATTTGAATACTGTGGAAATCTTGACTTTACAAAAGTAGAAGTATCAAAATCAATTAAATTTCCTTCTGGTGTTATATTTCCAGAAGACCATGAACCATGTAAAAATCTGTCTGCAAATTTATTTGCTTCTATTTTAGCAAGTTTTTGAGATAATTCTCTTATCTTTTCTTTTGTATATACATCTTTATTTATAATACTATTACTTATACGATATAATTCTCTTTCTTTATAATATCTAATTTCTATTGCGCAAGGTAAATAATATTCCCTTTCACTAATTAAATCATTTTCATCCAAATATTCTTCTAAAAAATTATATTTTTCCTTTTTTTCGAGTATTGCTAATGATTGAAAAGTATGTATACAAAAATCTTTTGATAAAATATTACTTATTACTGTTTCTTTTATAGCTGCTGATAATGCATACTTTCCATTACTATATATTGATTTTGGTGAAGTTGCTAATTTAGTTTTATCACCTTTTATATTGAAATTAGTTCCATAGAAAAAAGCCCTTCCTGAGCCTAAATTATTACTTAGAGCAATTCCAAAAGGGTCTATTTGTTTATCTGAATATCCTTGTCCTATTTTTTTTCCATTGGAATTACTTTCATCTAAAGTAATAGAAAACATATTAGATATTTTTTTAGAAGCCTTTTCCCATTCATATTTTTCATTAAAAATTTCTTCATATAGCTCTTGATTTATATATACCACATTATATTTCTCTTTAGCAGTAAATACATCTTCAGCAGATAAATATTCTTTATTTAAATATTCTTTAATTTTTTCCATTACAATTATATACCTTTCCTTTTTTATATAATTTTGAAATATTTGATAATTTTAAAATTGTATCTTTTCTATTTCAATGGTTTATAATAAAAAGTAAAATTGTGTACAAAATTAATTACTTATCTCTTCTTTGCAAATTTTTTTCTATTAATCTATCAAATTATTTTTTTCACAAAATTTAATACAGAATTCACAAGCCATACAAGGAGTTTCAGAATAATTTTCTTCTAGTACTTTTTTAGGAATTACTTCTCTAAAAACTGGTGTACCATATTTTTTAATAAACTTCACATATTTATTATTATTCATATTTTCTAAGATTTTATCTATTCCATCTTCAAAATAGTTTCCTAAAAATACAGCTTTATGAGTATTAAATACTTCGCAAGGATAACAATCTCCATTACATTTCATAAATATTTTGGGACTGACAAACTTTCCTATTTCTTTTTCAAATCTATTATCACATTCTTCAATCAAATCATATATTGTTTGCTTTTTTATTTCTAATTTTTCTTCTGTATAATTAGAATTTACGTAATATGAATCTGTCAAATGTATTCTATCTTTAGGAAATTCTCCAAATTTCTTTAAATATATACTATATAATTTAGATAATTGAGATTCTTCTAAATCATTTAGTCTTGTATGTATAATTCCAAAATTTAATTCTTTTCTTGTATAGTGTTCAGCAACATAATTTATAATGTTACAAATGTCTTCTAAAGGAATAGTTTGCTCTCCTATTGATATTTGTATTGTTGGAACAAAGAATTTATTGGTAAACAATTTTGCCTCTTCAAGTTTTTTAAAATAGTATTCTACATTATTTCCCCAAAAACCATTAGAAATTATTTTACTAACGTCTAACTTATTTTCTGAATATTTAATCATTTTACAAATATTGTCAAATTCTAAAAAAGGTTCTCCACCAGTAATTGCAAATGCTGGAATTCCATTTTCATATAAATTATCTACTAATTTTAAAACCTCTTTTTCAGTCATTTTAGTTTTACCAGTTTTTATACTATTTGCTGCCATACCACAATCTTTACAATTACAATTGCATTTATTTGTTATTTCAAAAGTAAATTGTAATGGAATTATTTCACCTTTATTTTTTACTTTTCCTACTTGCCATTTTTCTATATCTTCAAAAAAACTTTCTTTTTGTGCCGAATATTTTCCACAAGTTATATTATTACTTATATCTTCTATAGATAAAAATTTTTTAATAATCTCTTCGTCCATTTTCTAATTTATAATATATTCACTACCAAAAATATATTATATACTCCTTACATATTTAGTTTTTTTATCAAGTACTACCTATTATAATATTGATTTACTTTTCCAAGTTAAATATTATATTTTTTTCTTTTTATATTAACACTGTAGTATTTTCTGAATATAATTCTTTTCTATACCACATTTCATCTTCATGCTCTATTTTGTATTTTTTGAAACCTCTTTTTTCATAAAATTTAACTGCTATATCAAATTTTTCATAAGTACATAATATAATTTCTTTATATTCATTTTCAACTATGTAATCATATATAAGATTATATAATTTCTTTCCTATTCCACTTTTTCTATATTCTGATGAAATGTAAAAAGAATTTAATTTAATGCAATCTTCACTTTGTTTTAAAGCACCACAAGTACCAATAATTTTATTATCTTTATCTAATGCTATTAGAAATTTTCCTTCATTATTTTCATATGGAGCAAATGATTTCTCTTTAAAATATTTCTCCCATTCATGAAATCCAAATTCACCAATTGCAACTTCTATTAAAAATTCTATTATTTCATTTTTATATTTCTCTTGATATTCTATAATTTTTATTTCTTCAGCCATTTTTCCTCCTAATTTTACTATTTCTTTTGTTACTTTTTATATTTTAGAAACTTTACATATTAATTTTATATATTTTGTTTTAATTTTTCTATGTGCCAATCACAAATATCTGTTAATAACGTATTGTCATCAAAACCAATATAATTCATTAATTTTTTAAATCCATAATCTGCTTGTTCTAAACAAATTTTACCACCTATTTTTTTATAAAATTCTTTATTAATTTTCCATAAATTTAAAGACATTTCCATTTCTTTATTGCAACATATAGTTGCTCTACTTTTTAAAGATACATATGGAAGCATATATGGTGCTCTTGCAACATCTTTATTAGGTAATCTAACTACTAATCCTCCTGAATTTGCTCCTATTATAAAATCTCTTAAATCCACTATATCAAAAATATTTTTATTAAAAATATTTGCCAATAAATATATTTGTTCTATATTTATTTTACTTGGTAATAAATTTACAACATCCCTTATTGTTTTTCCAGTTGCACTATCATCATCAACTAATATATATTTTCCCTCTTTGATTTTTTCTATTTGTTCTTCTATAGAAAAGCATCCTATTCTTCCTATAAGTTTTATATAATTTTTTTGTATATCACTTATATCAAATAATCTACTAGTTTCTATGTTATATTTGCCCTTATAATATGTGTCTAAACTTATTGTATTTTTACTTTCTAATATATTTTGGGCAATTTCTAACTGTTCTTTCATATCTATTGTTTTTATATTTAGCTGATTATCAAAACTTTCCGAAAATAAATTCTTCAATTTTTCTAAAAAATCTATTCTAGCATTTTCCAACATATTTTGTTGAACAAATTTTTTATAATTGTTTACTGAAATCAAGCCTTCATCACGTATAACATAATCGCCTTCATAATCTTTTTCTATTAAATTGTAAGATTGTCTTCTTATATTTCTTGAAGAATAAGTGGAAACAATTGATTTATTATTTATAAAAAAGTTATTTCTGCCTTTAATCTTACTTTTCATTTCATTAAATATTTTGCTATAACCTTCTCTTTCAACACATACACCAATACCTTTATTTTCAAAGCAATACATAAATTCGCTATTATCACCACCAAACACATATGCTACTTTTATTTTATCACTTATGTGTTTATTCAGATATGATTCAAGTCTTTGAATTATATCTGTAAAATTTATATAAATTTTACAGTACATTGATTCCCAAGGGTCAATCATAAGCCAATTACTGTCTTTTATAACTTCCTGACATAAACTAACTCTTTCATAAGTATTTATTTTATAATATGGTTTTGTACTAACATAACTTTCATGTGATGGTGAAAAATATCCTCCTACCACATCATATCCATTCTTTTCTAAAGTCTTTTTAGCAAATTCCATCATATATAAATGACCATCATGAATTGGATCAAATCCACCTGTTGTAAGTAAAACTACAGGATTTTTTGGGTTACTTTTATCTATATTTTTAATAATTTTACTAACAGGAGTTGTTAAAAAATCAAGATTATAATAGTCCATTTCTTCAAGTTCCAAATTATCTAAAATAAATCCGGCTTTTATAACTGTATCTATATCCAAATACTTTTTATATACTTCGCTATAATATTCATCTCTTAATATTTTCCATGCACGTTTTACTTCTTCTGTTTTATTTTCTATTTTACTGTAAGCAATATCTACTTCTGAACATTTAAAATTTTTATCTAAATTTAATATTTCCCAAAGATATTTATTATTTTTCATAATTTTCCTTACATTATATATTTAGGTTTTTACTTAAGTATAAATCTGTTCTGCATTTTCTATTAAATAATAATTGGATTACCTATAAACCAATTAATTTATAATATATATTAATTTGATTAATATTTTCTAATTCTTTTTATATTTTTGATTATGCAAATTTTTATAAAATTTTATTGCAATTTAATAATTTTTTAGATTTTACATTTTAGCTTTTACTTTCCAAAAATGGGGAAATTATTAAAATTTCCCCATTTGATGTAAAATGAAATAATTTACAAAGCTTTCATTATATCAGAATAAACACAATACAATTGGAAGCATAAATAAATTTGAAGTTCCCCACACTATTATTGTAAGAATTGCTTCTGCTTTTTGTACTGATATATTCCGTTCTTCTAAAAGATTATCAGTATTTTCATTTTCTGCTTCTCCAAATAATTTCTTTGCTACAAACATTAACATTTTTACATAAAAAAAACAAGATATTAAAAGAATTACTTCTATTACAATATATTTCATATTGCACCTCCATATAAGTTTTATTGTTGTAATTCATTGTTTCTTAGAAAATTAACAACATAACAGTTATTATAAGGAATGTAAAAACATGTATAACTGCCCACGTCTTCAAGGAAAAGTATAGTATTGCCCAATCTTCTGTCCAAGCCTTATTTATGATTGTTTCATCGTTTTTTCCTTTATAACTAAATTTTTTTCTTTCTGTTTCAACAATTACTTCTGTAATTATTTCATCTTCAAATTTTCTTGTTACAGAACAGTTTTTAACATTTGCTTTTTCGTCATTGAAGATACATTCCGCAATTTGTCGCATTTCATTAATATCCATTGTTTCATCTTCAGCCCAAAGCATCCGTTTGGCTCCTAACCAACGTTCTTTTACTATTCTTTTTGCAAAAAGCCAACTTACCATAATGCAAATTACTTCAAATACTACAAAAAATATTCCCATAAGGTACCTCCTTTGTGCAAATGCACGATGCTGTTTTCTAGTTACATATGTTTCATTATATCATAGGTTACATAATTGTTCAACTGTTATTTATATTTACTTTTCCATATATTTGTTTATTATTTCATAATAGCTATCCCATCCGCCTTTTACACTGCTATCATATAAATCTAAATGTACAGCTGGTGATTTTGAAATATATTTATGACTATTATATCTATGCAAATTTTCTAAATTATTGCCATAAAATTCAAATTGCTTTTTGCTTTCTTCATCTAAACTATTTATTAATTTTTCTTTTTCCATATTATCCATATTTAAATAATTTAAATATAATTCTACAAAATCATATGATGCTCCAAAAACAGTTTCGTCTGATCTGCTATCATACATATCTCCACTTGGAATAACTCCTATAATGCTTTTTGGAATATCTAATTCTTTGGCCACTTGATATACTTCTGATTTATGTATATCTGATATTAATTGTACATCTACTAGTCCATCTGAAGCTTTACCAACATACCCTAAATATGCACCTTCATCTTTATTTGTTGTTCCACAAATAATTGCTCCAAAACCTGCTTGATTTAATAAGCTAGTTGTATAATATAAGATTGGTGTTCTACTATAAGGTCCTAATTGCCCTATTGCCCAAGCTTCTCCTTTAATTTCAAGAACTGGTTCTAAATTTTTTCTTATTTCATTATTTATTGAAGTTAAATCAACTATATATGGCTTTAAATTTAAAGTTTCGCATAATTCAATTCCTCTTTGGGTTGCTTCTTGTTGATTAGTTACACCAATCGATTTTGTTATAGGTAATAACATTGGTATAATTTTTTCTATTGGAGAATTTTCTTTTTCGGAAGCTTTTTTAACAATTCCAAGTACAACTGCAGAATCAATTCCACCACTTATAGCTATAACACAAGCTTTCAAATTACATTTTTTCATATATTCATTTAATAAATTAGCTTTTTTATTAATATAGTCTTTAACATCAAAGTTTCTAGTATTTCTTATATTATTAAGAATTTCTTTTAGATTATCACTCATTAATTTATCTGATTGCTCATTATATACTTTCATAGTAATATTCCACCTTCCATTTCCCATTCATATCTTATATGTCCATCTTGAAAGAATATTAGGTTTCTAGCATTTTCTGGAGATGTATCTCTTGTATTTTTATTTAATGGTAAACTTATACAAACATTTTGTCCATTCACATCATATATAGTTCCTATTCTTTCTAATTCCAATAATTTAGTTCCATTATTTTCTAAATATTCTTTTATTTTTTCCTTTTCATTATCTGTTAGTCTATTTTCCTTTATCCAATCTGTAGCAGATTGTCTTCTAAACTCATCATTCACAGGTCTTAAAGTTACTTGTTCAACTTTATTTTGTTTTGCAAATTTGATAAATTCATCTACCTTTTCTGGTGTATCCATCATATCTTTGCAACATACACAAGTAAGTCTAAGTGAAAATCCAAATCCATGCAAATATTTTATTAAGTCTGGTAAATCTATGTAAGACTTATTTTGTGGCATATATACTTTTTTGTTAACTTCTGGTATGTGACTAACTACAGATATTGTTATAGTAGTTAATCCTTCATTATACCATTCTTTTAAATAATTTTCATATTTTTCTTTATTAAGTGCAATTGGAATGCAATTTGATTGTAATTCTACAAAAGGAAATCTAAATTCTTTTAAATGTTTTAAATATTCAGTTATTTGATTTGGAAATAATGTTGGTTCTCCTCTACTTGTTAACATTACAGTATCTATATCACTTCTATTGGCTAAATTCCCAGCTATTTTTAAATTTCTCCAATTTATATTTATTTCTTGTAAATTTTCCTTATTTGGCTTTACACCTGATACACAAAATGGACAACTAGCAATACACGCTTCGGTTCCAACTACTACACTAAACATTTTAAATTTCATAATTAATTTTATATTTCCTTTCTAAAACAATTTATTTTTTAATTATTAATACTGTTTATATGCATATACTAAAGTTTTGTAAAAGACTGAGAAATTCTCTCTATAAGTTATCTGTACTAATTAGAATTCTATTACTAAAAAATACGCAATTTTCTTGAGCCAATTACATAGTAGGAATTTCATATTATATAAAAATTTTCTCTAAATCACTACTATATTTCATGAAAAATTCTTCAAAATAAGCTCCTACATTTTTTATACAAAGTTCAGCACCAACTTGTAAATAATCTTTATATTCTGAATTAATATACATTAGTCCAATTTTATCTGCACTATCTCCAGCTCCTCCACATAAAACAAATTCATAATCTTCTGGACTTTCTTTTTCATAATTGAGTTTTATTTCTTTATTTTTTACTAATAAATATATATCAAATTTTCTATTATATAAAATCAAATCAAAAAATCCACTATAGATTCCGTTTTTCATTATGATAGTTTTTGTATTATTAACTAATTTTTCTCTAATAATTCTAGTTTTCATACTAATAGTATCTTCTACTAAATATCTACCAATTTCCAAATTTATATTATCTATTTTAAATTCTTCTTTAAAATTTTGTAATATATTTTCATAATCTGCAATATTTTCTTCTACACCACCAATATTAACAAAACTCACACCTAAGTCACTTAAATTTTCTTTTATGTAATTAAAAATTTTATTTATTATTTTTTCTTCTGATTTTAAATCTTTTTGAATATAAAAAGAAATCCCATATTGATTACTTTTATCCTCTAAATAAGAAATCATTTTTAATGTTTCTTTTAAATTTGCTCCTAAATGAGTAAATTTATTTGAGAATATTTCTGTTGTTGATAATCTAATAAGGATTTTTACATTTTTTAAATTTGCATATTTTGAAAACTCGACTAGTGAACTATAATTATCAAAAGTAAAAAATCTTACTCCTGAATTATATAAATACTTTACAGTTTCATTTTCTAAACATACATTCATACAACCAATTTTACAAGTATTCACATCTAGCTTTTTTAGTAATTCAAAATGATAAATTGAACTAATTAAGAAATTGCTATTATCAAGACTTTTTAATTCTTTTATTATAATTTCATTTGAATTCGTTTTTAAAGGATAATATACATTTCCTAATCTATTATAATTATTAAAATTTTCTATTAACTTATTTTTATTTAAATAAAAATATAATTTATTTTCTTCCAAATTTATCATTAATTAATATTTCCTCATTCTAAAATTAATATAATTTTAATATCTATTCTGTTTAAAATTTTCTACTTTCCGCTTTTACTATTATACACTATTTTATGTAAACATTCAAGCTTTTATAACATCTTTTCTATTACAGTCTTACATATATTTTGAACTTCTTCAATTGATATTCCTTCCGTATTTACTACCACATAATTGTATTTATATCTTTCTACAAAGTTAAATAATTTATCATAGCCATCTTTTTTCATATTATTTTTTAATAAATCTGGATCATTTGGATTTCTTTTTGCAATTCTTTTCATTCTAATTTCTGGACTTGCATATAAAATTATTGTTAGATCTGGTTTTCCAAATAAATTTATTTCTGTATTAAAAATTTCTTCACTATCTGTATTTCCATTCCAAAAATAATTTAAAAGTATATGTCTATCCATTACAATATTAGTATTTTTATATTTATCTAATGCATAAATATCTCCCAAAGATAAATACCAAGCTATTAATTTTGAATTTGAAGTTTCAAATATCTTTTTAGAAATCCTTTCTATATGATTATTATCAAGTTCAAATAATTCTTTTAATGGTTCTTTTATATATTTAAAATTTAAATTTTTTTCAATATTTTTAGCAATAGTTGTTTTTCCAACCCCATCCATACCTTCAATAGCAACAATCATTTTTATTTCATATAATCAATTAAAAATATTAATATATTTAATTGATTAATCCTTTCTCCTTAATATACAAAAATTGTATTATCTAATTTAATTTTATAATAATATAATTATAATTTCAATTATTAAAATGATAATATATCTTTAAAAAGAACAAAATAAACACTTTTAAAGTACTCAAACATTTTAAATAGTTTAAGTGGCTCGTCTTTACTCTGTATAACTTATCTGTACGAATTAAAATTCTACAGCTAAGAAATGTTCGTGCGCCAAATTTATGAAATAAATTTGTGTGCATTATTTTCTCGAATGGCTTCTATAATAGGAATTCCAAAGGAATTTCCTATTATATGAAAAAGCAAAAAGCAATGCTTGAAAGCATTGCTTTTTTGCTTTTGGTTTTGTTACTTGAAAATCAATTACAGTACAAAGCTGGTAGAATCGGTTACAATCACACCATACTTTTTCTGAAGTTCTTCATACAACTCCTGAGTCTGAGCTTCAAATCCAGATATTGGAGACATGCAGTCCTTAAATACCACAATATGTGGTCTTTCCTTTTTCGGGATTTCAGCAAAAATCTCTGCTGTGTGTAAAACAGACTTACCAGCACAGTGAGAAGCAGCTTCGCCCGTAAAAATGACAATATTGTATTTCTTCATTTCATTAATTGCCGTTTTGTTTAACGCTTCATCTAATGACCATTCCGGCTTAACAAAGCTGAACATTTCTGACCATGGATCCTGTCCTTTTTTAATAATAAGCGGTTCATTCTTACGGCATTTACCATGAAAGTAAACCATAGCTAAAAGTCCAGCATCAATATCAGCATCCAAATCTTCCTCAGTTGCATGATATGGCCAAATTGTATTACCGCCCAGTCTACGAACATATTCTTCACAATAGGCAACCATTCCGCCACGTTCTTTGATAAACACCTGTTTATCTTTAACCGGCACCCATTTTCCATTTACTACATCATCAGGAGTGATAACTGTATATGGAGCAGGCTCTTTTCCAGCTTTATCGCGCCACCAGCTTGGGAAAAAGATTTGCTCCTTTGTATGTTCGTCTCCTGTAAGCATAACCCTTGTAACACTGTTAAAGTTGTTGTACAACCAGTTCTTTGTACGTTCAACATCTTCAGCAAAACCCGGTACGCCTAAAGATCCAACTCCGTCTTTGAAGCAATACTGAAAATCGACACCTACCAATAAGACCATTTTCTTATCATTTTCTGCAGGTACCGCCTTCTCCGCTTTTGCAAGTGCATCAAGCGCAGCAAAATCTACCTTACCATGTGATACTGTGGACATAATGTTGTTTTTTGAATTTTTCATGTTTCAAAACCTCCTTATGAATTTTAGCATTATCCTGCCAAAAACTTTTTTCCCACCATATATTTTTTAATATATTGGAAGTATTACCTATAAAATACTTTTGTATTAAGGTAACTATTAAAAGTTTTGTCTGTAATAGTATAACAGATTTAAATAAAAATATCAAGTTTTATGTAAATTTGTTTCAAAATAGCTATTTTTTTATGTAATTTTCCAGTTCAATTTTTATATTTTATCTATATTTTTATTATTTAATATATTAAATATAAATTTTCAAATTTAATTTATATTATTTCTATATTTTATCAACCTGTTTTTACATTTATTTAATCTTTACTTTTACCATTTTACTTCTTTTGCTTACTATCATTATTTATTAAACCTACGATACCAGACGAAATTGACATAATATTGAAAGGGTGTTATAATTATTATGTAACTTTTTGTTTATGAGATTATTTTTTACTTTTAATCATCTCAAAACAAAATCAAAATGTTATTGTACTAATCAATCAGCAATTAAATTATTTTTTAGGAGGAAAAACTCAATGGAAAATTATGGATTCGTAAGAACTGCAATCGCAAACTTTGACGGTAAAATTGGCGATCCCGCAAGCAACGCAAAAAAAATTAAAGAACTGATTGACCAGGCTGAGCGGCAGAATGTAAAAATTCTTGTACTACCTGAACTCTGTCTTACAAGTTATACCTGTAAAGATCTTTTTGTAACATCTAATCTTATGGAGAAAGCACTTCGATATCTCAAAGAGATAGTGGTTTATACTTTAAAAAAATCATCTCTTTTAGTTTTAGTAGGAGCGCCTTTGCAGATAAATGATGTAAAATATAATTGCGCAGTTGCAATTAAAAATGGCTTGATTTTGGGAGTTGTTCCCAAAAGATATATTCCCAATTACAATGAATACGAGGAAAGAAGATTCTTTTCGCCATATGTTGATTTCAATTGTAAAGAAATCAATCTTTTTGGAAAAAAAGTTCCTTTTGGAAATCTCATCTTTTCGTCTTCATGTTTGGGATATCGCTTAGGAGTAGAAATCTGCGAAGACTTATGGGCTCCAATTTCACCAAGTTCAGAATTGACACTTGCAGGTGCAAACATTATTGCAAATCTTTCTGCAAGTAATGAAGTGGTTGGGAAAGATGATTTCCGCAGAGATTTGATTAAGATTCAAAGTGCAAAAACTGTATCTGCTTATCTTTATACTTCTGCTTCAGCTACAGCAGAATCCACAGCTGATCTCGTTTTTGGAGGCAGTGGATATGTTTACGAAAACGGAAAAGCACTTGCTTCTCTTGAGCGTTTTCAGTTCAAAGATCAAATGGCAGTCGTTGATGTCGATGTTGATTATTTGACAAATGAAAGAGATAGACTCAAAACATTTGCAGATAGTAAATCACTCATCAATTCTTCTGATTTTACAGTTGTAAATGTTGATTCTGCTATTTATCCCAATTCTTTATTAAATTATGTTGTAGATGATGCTCAGTGTATTTATACACCAAGTGATCTAAGAAGATATATCAATCCGCATCCATTTATTCCAAACATCATGGATAAAGCTGGCGGAAAAGTTTGTAAAGAAATTCTGAAGATTCAGTCTATAGGATTGGCAAAGCGCTTATCTCACATCGGATGTAAAAAAGTAACTATTGGTGTATCTGGCGGATTAGATTCTACTCTCGCGCTTCTGGTATGCTATGAGGCATTCAAAATGTTGGTATTAGACACTAAAGGAATTCTTGGTATAACCATGCCGGGATTTGGTACTACAGACAGAACTTACAACAATTCTTTAAAACTCTGTGAACAGTTAGGAACAACCTTAGAGGTAATTCCGATTAAAGACGTATGCTTGCAGCATTTTAAAGACATTAAACACGATCCTGCAGTACACGATGTTACCTACGAAAATGTACAGGCACGTGAACGTACCAACATTCTTATGAATTTGGCAAACAAAAAAGGCGGTATTCTGGTTGGAACTGGAGATTTGTCAGAATCAATCCTTGGATGGTGCACCTTTAATGGTGACCATATGAGCATGTACAATGTAAACTGTTCAATTCCAAAGACTTTGGTAAAATACCTTATTGAATGGTATGCAAGATTTGGTGGCACACAAAAAGAACTTCAAGAAGTTCTTTTGGATATCATAGATACTCCAATTAGTCCAGAACTTTTACCAACAGATGGCAAAAAAATAGTGCAGAAAACAGAAAGTGCTGTAGGGCCTTACGAATTAAACGATTTCTTTACCTATTATTTTATTAGAAATCGGGTTGAGCCTAAGAAGATGATCTTCTTAGCACAAGTAGCTTTTAAAAATAAGTATTTAAAAGCTGAATTAATAAATCATTACAACAATTTTGCAAAGAGGTTTTTCAATAATCAGTTTAAGCGTGACACTGTACCAAACGGACCTAAAGTTGGTAGCATAAGTGTATCTCCACGCGGAGACTGGAGAATGCCTTCTGATGCAGGATATTCCTGCTGGTTGTATACTGATGAAGATTAAACAATAACATTTTGTATTATAAAACGGGTTAGCAGTGCTAACCCGTTTTCTCTATTTACAATAATAGTATTCTATATAATAATATTATTAAATGAATATTATTATTTATTATTTATTGTTTTTTATTTATTGTTTTTTATTTATTGTTTTTTATTTATTACATTTTATTTATTACATTTTATTTGTTGTTATTGTTTATTCTTATTGTCTGCTATTATTTATTTTTTCTATCTTTTAATAAAATTTCTTTTAATACCATATATTCTATCTTATGAGGAACTATATCTCCTTTTTCGATGAACTCAAAGAACTTTTCTAAAGAAACATATTTAGCGTCACTTACTTCTTCTTTTTGAAATTTTATTTCATTTATATCTATATTCTGTCTTAATATATATACATCATCAAATTCATTACTTATTATTTTTTCATATACAACATTTTCAACAGTTGTCATAACAAATTCTAATTTTTCTAAATCTACTTCTATTCCTAATTCTTCTTTTCCTTCACGAATTAATCCTTCAATCGAACTTTCTCCTACTCCTATATGACCTGCAAAAGAACAATCCCATAAGTTTGGATATAAACTTTTTTCTGCACATCTATATTGTAATAATATTTCATTATTGTCATTTACAATCCATACATGTACTGCTTTATGCCATAATCCGTCTCTATGTGCTATTTCTTTATCTACTACTCCTATTTTTTCCCCTAATTTATTATATTCATCAATTTGCTCATGTTCCATAATTGTATTCTCCTTTTTTATAAATCTTTTTAAAATTTTCTATTTTAATATTTTTATATGTTAATATTTTTATATGTTTATTTATTAACTATTAGTATATTGATTCATTACAATTCCTAGTTCAAGCTAATTTTCACAGAAATTGTAAATATTTAAAATGCGCCTCTTTCACTTCTTGCCCATATATCAAAGGCAACGTGAACATCCCTCATTTTACATATTAACAATTTCTAAGTTCAAATTACTTTCAAGGCGGAATTTTCACTTATCAATATACTAATAGTTAATATTAAAATTACTACAAATATTTTTCAATATTATATATTAAACTGTCAACATTGTCATCATACAATATTACATTTACTCCAGCTTTTTTGGCGTTTTCTATGTCCATACAATAATTATCTCCAATATGCAATATTTCACTTGGTTTTACATTTAGTTCTTTTGCAATGTTTTCGTAAACTTCTTTTGTTTTCCCACCAATTTTAAAATAATCTACACAAGAATAAATCTTCTCAAATTCTTTTACCTTTTCTTCTAATTCATAATTTATAAATAATTCTGTAGTTGTTGATACTATTATTTTAGGTAAATTCAAATTTTGTAAATAAGAATACATTTTTTTGTTTATACTTGGTCTTATTTCAAATTTATCTAGTTCTTTCTTAGTATCAAATTTTAAATATTCTGACCAATATTTATCATCATAATATAAAATATTGTAAACACCATATTCTTTAAATTTCTGTTTTAAAATTTCTTTGGCTGATTGAATTGAAATTTTATTTTTTTCTGAGTATTTTTGTGGTATAAACTCTATCCAAAAATAATCTGAAAATTTACTGTCTGATAAAGTTCCTTGCAAATCTAAACTTATATATTTTATCATTTTTTCTTTCCTTCTTAATTAATATTTTTGTTTTCCATTTTTTTCTGCATGATTTTTATGATTGTACCTCTAAGAAATCCCCTTTTCAGGTATCTTTACTAATGAAAAAATATCATAATTTTTTAAATCTTCTCTACCTTTTAAATATTCTAATTCTGTAATATATACTAGTCCATCTACTATTCCACCACTTTTTTCTACTAAATTAATTGCTGCCTTACTTGCACCACTTCCTGCCATAATATCATAAACAATAACTATCTTTTCATTTTTTTCTATTGCGTCATCTTTTATTTGATATTCTGCTGTTCCATATTCTTTTACAAATTCTTCTGAATAAAATTTTCCTGGAATTAAATTTGGTTTTCTAATTAATACTAATGGAAGTTCTAAATCATAAGCTAATATAGATCCTATTGTAAATCCCTTTGATTCAATAGCTACAATCTTATCTATATTTTTATTTTTTAAGAACTCTTTTATTTCATTTATGGCACACTTTCTTGCAGTTACATTTTTTAATAAATATGTAAAATCCCAAAATAATACATCTTTCTTTGGAAAGTCTTTATAACTTTTTACAAATTCTTTATAATCCATACAACTTCCTTATATAATATATTTAGGTTTTTATTTCAAGGTTTACCTATAAACTCATCAACTTCGGACAGTAGAGACAATATGTAATCTGCAAAAAATAAAAATTACCTAAGCCTCTACTCTTTATAAATTTTATATAACTTTGCTATTATTCATCTATTAATATTGCTCTTGAAGGTGCTGCATCAATGCCTGTAACTTTAATAGGTAAACAAATCATTTTATAAATTTTTTCTTCGGTTTCCTTTAGTCTTAAATTATCTAATGCCACAATATTTTTCTCCATAAATATTCTGTGAATGTCTACACTGCCATTTCTTTCAAAACTTTGATAATCATATCCAATTAATTTAATTCCTAAATCTCTTAAATAACACGCTGATTCATTAGATAGAGCTACATGCTTTGGATTATATTTTTCCATATTATCATATGAGTTTTTAGTTTTAAGCAAAATTCTATCTTCTGTTATATTATGTTTTTTTAAATCTTTTACTTCTATATAATCATCTACATCTGTTAAATCAATAACTTGGCAATTTCCAATTAATACTTCAAATGGTACTTCATCACTTTTCCATTTTTCATTAAACAAATAATATGGTGCATCTATATGTGTTCCTGCATGTGCTCCAAAATCTAACCATGTAAAGTTTATTGGAGCTTCTGGCTTTCTAGCTATTGGTATTAATTTAGGTGGTTCATCATCTACCCATACTACAGTTTTTTCATTTAATTCCATTGAAATATCTATTATTTTCATTTATATCATCCTTTCAAAGTTGTATCTAAAATACTAACTTTCCAAAAATTTATTTATATTTTCTTTCCAAACTTTGTTATTTTTCTGAAGTGACTCTATTATTTCTTTTAATATATATAATCTATATTTTTTATATTTTTCTAATACTTCACATGCTACATTTTCTATATCTTTTTGAATTTTAGCAAATCCATTCCAATAATCTAAATGAAATATTACTGGCATTGGAGACCAAGAAGGTGCATATAATTCAAATACTTGATCTAAAAAATCTGCAATCTTATTTTTTCCATATATTTTTTCATCTATATATTTTAATAAATACCTTATAATATCATTATGCGTAACATAGTTTTTTACTTGATTTTCTTCTAAACTTTGTTTTAGTTCTTCCAAAAGATTATTTTTAGTAATTAAATTTGTTAAAATATTATAAAATTCCTTAACATACAATTTATTACTTATGTTGTCATTATCAAACTTATGTACTTTTGTATTTCTTGAAGTTTCATAATAATCAGATTTATTTACAATTTCTTTATTTACTTCTTTTTCTAAATCTTTTAAATACACTTTTTCAAAATTATCTTCTGAAATAAAGTAATAATATCCTATCAAATCTATCCTATTTTCAAATGGATATGCACCATTTCTATATGCTTCTAATTCTGTGCTATTATTATATAAAGTAAATGCAATTTTTCCATATTTTTCAAAATTATCTAAAAACATACAATATGCTGATAATTTAAAATCTGGATTATTAGTAAACAATCTTACAATTCCATTAAAGTTTCTAATTATTGTTCCTGCATTTATATATTCATCAAAAAGTAAAAATGGTTTTGTAAATATTTCATATAGTTTAGTTCCTTTTAGTATTTGATGGAATTCTACATTTTCTTTAGTATAAATTTTATTGTCTTTTATACTGTCATATATAGTAAATTTATCTGTTCCAACAAAGTTTTGTAAACAAAAACTATTACATTTTTCCTTTAAAATTTTTCTTCTTAATACATTTTCATTATTAATTTGAATAATTGTATCTAATTCTTCTTTAGATAAATATGCTTCAAACCACTTATATAAATTAAAATCTAAATCTCTTGGAATTTTTATTTGCATTAATTTTAAATTTGAAGTTTTATATTTTTTTAAACATTTTATTATCGAAATTAATGGTGATGTTCCGCTTTCAATTACTACAATTTGCTCATATCCAGATTTTATGAATCTATCTAATATATCTTCTGCTAAAACTATACTTTCTTCATTGTTCATAAATTTAAATTTTTCATTAAATTTAGGATGTATAAACATTTCTAAATTATCTACTTTTCCAAATAATTCTTGCATTTAGTACTCCTTTGCAATTTTTATAAATTTTTCAATTTTTTTAGCGTCTTTTCTATCTTTTCTTAAATAACTTTCACTATAACAACTAATTCCTGTTGAAACATCTACTCCATAAGGTTTTGTTTCTTCTATAGCTCCACTAACATTATCAGGATTTAATCCTCCTGCAATAAAAACAGGTTTTTTAGTCATCTCTATTAATTTTCTGCACATTTCCCAATTATTTTCTTTTCCTGTTCCTCCTGTATATCCACTGTCTCTCGAATCTAATAGAAAATAATCACAGTATGGTTCATATAATTTCTGTTTTTCAATAGCTTTTGGATCTGTTGTAACAACTGTTTTTATAATTTTTTTATTTGTATTTTGTCTTATTTTTTTTACTTGTTCTATATCTATATCTTCTGAAATTTGAATTCCTGTACTTTTTATATAATTTGATAAATCTAAAATATCATCTGCATCAAAAAGATGTGTTACTAAAAAACTATCTACTCCTTCTGGAAATTTCTTAATAGTTTCTCTAACCCATTGAGCGTATGGCTCAACCTCTACTGGTAATACTTTTCCTCCCATTACAAATCCTATTGCATCTGCTCCTAATTTTATTGCTGTAAGTGCATCAATTTCATTACTTATTCCACAAATTTTAACTTTCATAAACATATCCTTTCTTAAAAATTTTTCTATTTTATTTATTAACTATTAGTATTTATTTCATTACAATTCCTAGTTCAAGCTAATTTTCACAGAAATTGTAAATATTTAAAATGCGCCTCTTTCACTTCTTGCCCATATATCAAAGGCAACGTGAACATCCCTCATTTTATATATTAACAATTTCTAAGTTCAAATTACTTTCAAGGCGGAATTTTCATTCATTAAATACTAATAGTTAATAACTTAAAAATTAAATTTTCAATTTTTAAATTCATAAAAACAATTCAATATTTTATTTGTAAACCTTTTCTAAATATTCTTTTTTTAAATTACAAACTTTATCAACATTTTTCTTAACTCCCATTTTTTCTAAATCGACTATATTTTCATAACTTTTAATTCCAGCATCTGTATGAACATTTACACGACCATAACAATCAATAAATATATTGTATATCTCATCTTCTTCTGGTATAAATTCTTGATCAACAATGTTAATTTTTTCATACTTTTCCTTACAGTTTTTAACTACTTTTTCAAAGTCCTCTACAGATATTTCAAACATATCTTCAAAATTTTTTCCATATCCGCTACTAAAGAATTTACCTAATTTCCAACTATATACTTTTCCTTCTATTAGTTTTCCTATATTTATAACCTCATCTTTATTTAGTTTACTAACCATTGTATTTATTTTTATTTTAATATTGGGATAATTTTTTCGAATGTATTCTATTAGTTCTAATACTAATCCATGGTGATTTTTGATAGAGCAAGGTCTCATTTTATTATGTATTTCTTGCTCAAATGAATCTAATGGTAAATTAATTGAATCAATATAATTTAAAACTTCTTTATCTTTTAGTAATTCAATTCCTGTTGTTGATATTATTGGCATAATATCAAGTTCTTTACAGTGTTTACAAATTTTTGTAATATCTTTTCTTAGAAGTGGATCTCCACCAGTTAAGTTAATTGCTTCAACTCCATATTCTTTTAGTTTATCTATTATTTCTAGTACTTTTTCTAATGGTAATTGCTTTCGGTTCTCTCTCCAATTTGCAAAACAAAATTTGCAATCCATATTACATATACTGGATACTTCAAAACATATATATTTTATTTTCATATACTTTCCTTTCCAAATTGAACATAATCATCATTTTTGTTATCGTATTTCTATGTCATTTTTATTAATTTAAATTTATACTAATTTTAATTATTTTTTGAAAAAATCTTTACTTATGATTTCATTAATTTCTTCTTTAATTCTGTCATAATCTTCTTTAAATGATGTTAGTTCTCCATTAATATCCATATGATTAAATTCTGTTCCTCTTTGAGTTGCTTCTGTACTTCCTGCAACGTTTACTGCACCTATTGATTTTACTCTTATTATTTCATACCCAAAATTTTCCATTTGCATAATTTTTAAAGGATTATTTGTAAGCATAATTACTTTTTTATTTGATCCTAAATAATCTAATATTACTGGTGTTATTTTATATCCAACATTATTGTTTTCACTTCTTGGATCTCCTTTTAAACCAATAGTTGTAAATCCTCCATACATAGTTGTTTTATATGTTTGTTCTGAAGTATACTCACCTCTATGTCTTATTGATGCTCTTTCTGCTAAATTGAAAACAAATTCATTTTCTGTATATCCACTTCCCATTCCATTTTGAGAATCAATATGCAACATTACAAATCCTAGTTTTCCTTCATTTTGATAAATGTGTTTTCCATTATCATATTTATATTGTTCTTGAACCCATCTTTCAAAATCATCTCCATTTTCGATATCAGGTGTTTTTATTTTATTAAATGTAGCAGATAATTCTCTTATATTTTTCCATTGATAATGACAGTTACATCTTTGTGATCCAAATAAGAATGATGGTGTACAAGCAGATTCAGTTCTTAAAACAATACCTTTATCATATATATTTCCAACTATTCCTGCATTTGCATATTCCATCCCTATTCCTGGCATATATACGCAAAGTCCTATATGTCTTACTAAATGTGGTGTTTCATATTTTTCAGTTAATGAATATAATGTCGCACCTTTATTGGCAATAATTAATGCTTTTGTTTTCATATGAACTGCAACATCATATATTTTCATCAAATCTCCTTCTGCATTTTCTTGATTTAATGCAGTTACAAAATTTAATATAGTTTTGCTAAATAGATTTCTATCTGTTATCTTGTAAATTTTTTCATTGTAATATTCTGGTATACTATCTAATATTTCTTCATAAGTTTTTTCACATCTTTCAATTCTTCTTATGTAATTGTTCATTCCTTTGATTATACTTTCTTTTTCGTTCATAATAAAAACCCCTTTTCTTTAAAATTTGGATAATATTAGAGCATACAAATTTTATTTCTATAATAGTAAATTACTCTGCAATTCTAATTATAGAAAACTTTCGAAAAAATATTGCAATGCTCTATAAAATCCTAGTTCTTGTATTTATATAATACTGATGGTCTATGTCCACCAGTCTTTACAAGCTTATCTGTTTTTTCAACTTTATTGGCTATTATTCTTCTAAATGCTGGATCTAGTAATTTTCTATCTAATATTACTTCATATATTTGTTGTAATTCACCTAAAGTAAAATATTCTGGCATCATATTAAAAATAATATCTGTATCTTGAATCTTATTTTTCATTCTTGATATTCCTGTCATTATTATTATTGAATGGTCAAATCCTATATTTTTATTTTCAACTATTTCATACTTATATTGATTTGTTGTTTTATTTATTAATTGTTTTTTTAACACATATTTAATTTCATCTTCTTCATTTTCTAAAATAACTTCTACAATATTTTCTTTTTCTTTTATATGAATATTAAACCAACTTGCTATATCACTTAAATTTTCTGTTAGATTTTCTTTATTTATTAAAGCCATATATGCTGTACTTATTACTCTCATTCTTGGGTCTCTATTAGTTTCTCCAAATGTGTATAATTGCTCTTTGTAAATGTTATGTAGATTAGTTTCTTTTGCTAATATTCTATCTGCAGCCATATCTATTGTCTCTTCTTTTTTTACAAAACCTCCTGGAAGACACCATTTATTTTTAAATGGTTCTTTATCTCTTTTTATTAACAATATACTAAAATATTTTTCCGATAAGTTTCTACATGTTTTAGCACTTCCTTTAGAAACTGAAAATATTAATAAGTCAGTGCTTAATGCTAAATTTGCATACACAGATTTTCCTAAACTTATATCATTTTTTTTATCCATTTTATATACCTCTTTTTCTAATTTTTCTCATTTCCCTTTGACTTATTAACATTTTATTAAAAAGTTATCGTTTTGTCAAGTACTTTTTAATAATTTGTTAATAAGTATCTCTATTTTTTTATTTTTATTGTAGAACAAAAGTGGACGATATGATAATTACAAAATACAAAAATTTACTAAATCGTCCACGTATTTGTTCGAAGTACCGATTTTGTTATACAAAATCGTGTGCAAAATTAGCGAAGCTTTTATTTAGTAGGAAATGTGGAGTACTTTCCTACTAAATAAAAAACTCTCTAATTTCAATAATTAGAGAGTTCTGAATTTATTTTTTTAAGTTTTGCTTTATATTATTTAAATTTATTGTAAAATTTTTTCAAGTGATTTTTATATTTGTATTATCAAATTTTATTTTCGTAAATTAATTTTTTTGAGGTGGGAAAATTTCCCACCTCATATATGACATCATTTACGTGTTACAATATATGTTAGGACTTCAATTTATACTCCTGAACATCTTCATTAAACACTAAGTTTATACCATATGTTTGAAATGAACTTCTCATTCCTTTTAAAATTGCATAATCATTTAACTGATTAATTCTCAATTGTAGTTCAACATCATTATTGATAATTTTTCCGAAGTTCCAGCCAAGAAAACAATCTAAAAATCTGTTAATATAATATTTCTTTGCATTTTCTTTTTCATCAACTTCAATGATTCTGTTCTTGAGTGTATCTGCTGTAATAACTAACTTTGCACGACCACGATACTCTTCTTTGGGTTGATCTTCAAGCATTAATGCAAATTCATATGGATCTATAAAAATATCTTTAGCCATATTATCAAAATAGATCTGAATCATCTGCATAAGAATTTCTTTCAGGTTTGTAATATTATTAAATGCTTTCTTAGTATCCATTATTTTTGCATAATACACTTCACCATTTCTTTCAAATCTGCCAAACCATTCCTTTTTATGAGAATATTTATCTCCATCATTAAAAGGATAAAATTTAATATATTTATTTTCTATTGCAATGAAGCGTTCTACATCATTTCTTTCGATTATATTTCCTGTAACTATTGGGATATAATCAATATGGTTCTGATCTGCAAATTCTTTTGAAGTTAATTTCCGATACTTTTTTTGTTCTTTACTGGCAAATCCATATAATAATGCATTTTTAAAACTTATTTCACTTTGGGCTTCATCTCTTTTTTGTGTCATAGCTGGTACAAATAGTAGTTTGAATAGCATCATTACAACTAAAACTATTGCTAATATTACTATTAAATTATTATCATTTTCAGCACGTGCCATTAGTAATATTGGAAAATCACAAATAGCCTCAATTCCCCAAACTACACAAAAAACTAATTTGTATGAATTTGGTAAAGTTCTTTTCCATGAAACCTGTAATCCTTGTAAAGCTATAAAATAACCTACTAAACTTACCAATACAGCAACAAAAAAAAGTAATGACATCATAAAATACCTCCTGTAAATAAATATTATTTTTTGATTGCGATGTTACTTACATATATGTTTTCCCCTGCATACTTAAACAGGATAGATAAATTAAATCTTAAATATTATACCATGCTTTACATAATATTGCAACTTTTTCAATTATTTATTTGCAAATTACTACCTGGCTTTTAATATTAATTTTATAATATCTTACTTTATTATACTGTAACATTAATATGTCTCATGAATATTACTTTTAATTAGAATTTAAATAATACATAATCTTCACAATTATATATATCAAATTCATTGACATTTTATGTAAAGTACTGTAAAATATCATTGTTACTTTATAATAAAAATTATTTTTTAAATTAAGAAAGGAAGAACAATATGAAATTCTTAAAAAACATTTTTCACAAAGAGCAACCTATCTTATTACCCACAACTTTTGAACCTTATACTATGTATCCAGAAGGCAACATTCGGTATATTACTGAATTTAAAAATGGATATGCATTAGCGATAATGAAAAATGCTACAACTATATGTATGTTAGATACCAGATATAACGTTTCTTTACACACTCCTTATACAGTCATTGAAAGAGAAGATATTAATGGATATAGAATTGCTCTTAACCATAACTATCCTCCTTCATCAATGTATGTAATTTTAGATAAAGAATTAAAAGAAGTTCCAAATCTACAATATAGTGAAATAACTCGCCACAATGGTTATTTTAAAGTTGACGAATATGAAATTAATGACAATGAAAAATTAGTAAATCACAAATTCGGACTTCTAAATGAATTTTTGGAATTGATTTTACCACCTAAATATAAATCAATACAAAATATTGGTAAAGATTCATTTTTCTGTACTGCTTACGACAGAAACCATATTATTTTTAATGGAGTATCCAGAAAAGAAATTGATGCAACCACTTTCTTAGCAATTAATAATCAAAATTCTTATGGATGGTATATGTTTCAAAACTCCGATAAGTTATTTGGTTATTTAGACAGCAATTTCGATATTATTATTGAACCAAAATATAATATACTTGCTGATGAATTTGATCAAAATGGATATATGCCATTTTCACGTGATAATATTATAGGTGTTATTGACACCAGTGGGAAAGAATTAGTTCGCTAAATATATTGTTCTTTTTATAATATAGAACTTTAAAAGTAACTCTTTTGTTCTATTATATTAGAAAGTGCATTGCACTTTTATATTAAATTTCGCCAAAGGCTTTATATTATAGAAATTGCGAAGCAATTCCCTATATTCTATAACATAAAAAACGTAGACATTTACAATAAGTTTTATCTTTTGCAATGTCCACGTTTTTTGTTTTTTACTATTTTATGGCTTTTTCTGCATAAATATTATTTATTAAAGTTTCATATGGTACTTTATTTTCTAATTCTCCTGCTTCATACATTACATCTTCTAATCTTTCAAAGCTTTCTTTTGTTAATATTGGTGTATCATTCCAAGCATCTATATCTTTATAACTTTGTATTGCTGTTTCAAGCATATCTAATTCTGTATCTGGGAAAAAGCTCTGAACACTCTCTGCAATTTCTTTAGATGTATGTTCTTTCACCCATTGCTGACCTTCATAAATAGCATTTGTAAATCCTTGAATAGTTTCTTCATTTTGTTCTATATAGCTTTTTTTGGCGAAATATGCTGTATATGGTATTTCTCCTGATGTTTCACCAACAGAAGCAACCACATATCCTTTTTCTTGTAATTCTGTCATTGAAGCTGTTGGTTCAAATAAAGTTACATAATCAGCATCTCCTGAGGCAAATGCTCCTGCCATTAAATCAAATTTTATACTATCGTCTAATACTAAATCAGTTTGTGGATTTATTCCATTTTGTTTTAAAACGTACTCTAAAGTCATATATGGAACTCCACCTTTTCGCCCTGGTATTATGGTTTTCCCTTTCAAATCTTCCCAACTAAAATTGTTAGTATTTGTTTTTGATACTAAAAAAGAACCATCTCTTTTTGTTAATTGAGCAAATACTTGTGTATGATCTTCTTTGCCTTCATTATACACATATATTGATGCCTCTGGACCTGCAAAACCTATTTGTACTTGATTAGAAAGCACTGAAGTCATAACTGCATCTGTTCCTTGAGCAGTTGTAAGTTCAACTTTTATTCCATATTTTTCAAAAAATCCTTTTTGAATTGCTACATATTGTGGTGAGTAAAATACAGATCTAGTTACTTCACTAACATTTATTGTTTCTATATTAGTATCAGTAGAATCTGAATTATTAATTGCAACAATAATTCCAGCAATAACAATTATTGTTACTACAATTAAAATAAGTAATACTTTTTTTCTCACAAAAACTCCTTTCTTTACACATACATATTTTTTGCATATTACAATTTTTAATAATATTAATTAGTAATAACAAAATAATTTTATGTGTTGCATTTTGAATTTTCTAATTTTTTCTATTACAATCTTTAAAAATTGCTTAATGTAATTGTTAGTTCTTATATATCTTATTAATATTAAACATAAAATGTGAGATTTTTAACTTGTTCTACTTTTTAATATAAATTTTTCAAGTAATAAAACTCCTCCATACATAATGCCTGCAACTATTCCAAGTATTATTACACTTGTCATAACTAAATCAAGTTTAAAAACTTGACCTCCATATACAATTAAATATCCAAGTCCTGCTTTCGACACTAAGAATTCTCCTGAAATTACTCCAACTAACGATAAACCTATATTTACTTTTAAAGAATTTATAAATGTGCTAATATTAGCAGGCAATACTATTTTTGTTAAGATTTGAAATCTATTTGCTTTAAAAGTTTTGGCCATTTTTATTATTTCTTTATCTGTTTTTAAAAATCCATTAAGATTTTCTAATACAGTAACTATAAGTGAAATAATTACTCCCATAGTTATAACTGCAGAAGTACCTGCACCAACCCAAATTATAATAATAGGTCCGAAGTGCAACTTTAGGCAAACTATTTAAGACTACTAAATATGGATCAAATACTTTTGATAAAAACTCTGACCACCATAATATTATAGCTATAAGGACACCTAATGTTGTACCTATTAAAAATCCTATCATAGTTTCGTATGATGTAACTAATATATGTCTTATTAAATCATTTGAAGATAAATTCATAAATGTTTTTAATATTCTACTAGGTTGACTAGTTATAAAACTATCAATAATTCCTTTATTGGCAAGTATCTCCCATATTCCTAAAAATAACACTAAAATAAATATTTGTGTAAATAAAACCATAAATTTATTTTTTTTAATATTTCTTAAATATAATTTTCTTTCTTTTGAAATTACTTTTTTATCCATCAACTCCCAACTCCTTCCATAGAGTATTAAAGTATCCAGTAAATTCAATTTGTTCTCTACAGTTTATTGGAGTTCTATTTTCTAAATTAAATTTTATTTCATGAATATTTTTTATTGTTCCAGGTCTTTTGCTTAAAACTATAACTCTATCAGACATACTTATAGCTTCTGAAATATCATGTGTTACCATTAATGCTGTAATATTTTCTTTTCTTAGAATATCATATATATCATGTGTTACCATTATTCTAGTTTGATAATCTAAAGCCGAAAAAGCTTCATCTAATAAAAGTATTTTTGGATTTGTAGCAAGAGTTCTAATTAATGCAACTCTTTGTCTCATTCCACCAGAAAGTTCTGTTGGGTATTTATCTTTAAATTCATATAAATCATATTTTTTTAGTAAACTTTTTGCATAAGCTTTGGTATCTTTATTTAACTGCTTTTTTATTTCTAGTCCAAATAATGTATTATCTAATATTGTTTTCCACTCTAATAAACAATCACGTTGTAACATATAACCTATCTTCTCTGAAATACCAGTTACTTTTTCTTGCTCTATGTATATGTTACCTGTTGTTTTTTCTTCTAGTCCTGCAATTATTGAAAGTAGTGTAGATTTACCACATCCACTTGGACCAATTATACTTACAAATTCTCCTTCTTCTATTTGAAAATTGATATTACTTAATGCCAATATTTCACTTTCTTTTCCTTGATATATTTTACTTATATCTTTTATTTCTAATATTTTACTCATAATATTCCTCCTCTAAATCAGCATTAATATATTTTATGTTAATTGTGACTTTAGAGTGAAAAAAATAGATGACTTTTACATAAGTCACCTATTTTATAATATTTTTTATCATCTTATTTTTACTTTTTCCAAACTCTTGAAATATTCTTTTTCTCTTTTTCTTTTAGACAATCAAAAATATCAATATTTAGTTTATTACATATACAAGATAATACATAAAAAACATCTGATACTTCTCCTTCGATTGTATCATAGTTATATTTTTTATTTACATCTATTGCAATGTCAGTAGCATCTTTCCTTATAGCTTTAGCCAATTCTCCAATCTCTTCTGTTAATAGTAACATAGTTTTTGTAATCTCTTGTGAATTGAAACCTCTAATTTCATTTATATTATTAACATACTTTTGAACTTCTCTTAAACTATTAGTTTCTTTTAAATTATTCCATAATTCTAATTGTTCTTCCATTTTAATTCTCCTATTTTATTTTTTAATTTATAGAGAAAAAGAAGCACTCTTTACATTCTCAATTTTTTTAATATATTTAAGTTGCTTATTTTTCCTCTGTATAACTGTGAAGTGTAAAGAAAAGTACAAAAAGTTTATTGATTTAAATTATCATAAATATATGCTAATTCATATATTTTTTCTAAGTCTGTTTTGTCCTCGAAAAAAAGTATATTTCTTAAATATGTTAATATATCATAATATTCTGGTTTCGTTTTTATACAGTATTCTATTACGTCCATAATATTAGTTGTGCTATTAAAACTTTTTTCTTCACTTTTATTTAATTTATTAATTAATACTTTTTTCAATTGTTGTTCCATTTCATCTAAAGCCTTTTTCAAGTCCTTATTTTTAATTAATTCATAAATTTTTTTATCGTTCATCTTCTGTTTCACCTCTATACAAAATATTATTTAATCTTTTGGCTGTTATTCGTTCACCTGCTTCATAGTCTAAAATATCGCAACCTTCTTTGTCTAATACAAAATGTATTCCAATTTTTCCTCTTCTAGCAAATCTTATTAAATTTTTATCTGTTTCTTCTGGTATTAGTGAAAGATCTTTCGATTTTAAGTATTCATTAATTTTTTCTTTATTACAATGCATAACTACAGGCGCAATACCATTAATTTCACGAATTATTAGTCTAAGTGATTCATTCCCTCCTATTGAACATTCTTTCTTTTCATTCACAGAAGTTACTTTTATAGATGAATTTTTATTTTTAGATATACTTAAAAGTATTAATTTTATCATTTGTTGCTTTATAGTCCATAATTCATTTCTAATATTAATACCTAAAAATACATCATTTAATTGACTAATTGTTTCAATTTCTTCAAATTTTCCTATTTCTTTTCGTAATATTTCTTTTAAAATTGGATTACCTTCACTATATTTACCTTCCTTTAAACGTTCTCTAGTAAGTAAAGCATCATAAGTATATTTTGGATTTAAAAAATACTTTGAATATAGTCCATTCATTTTTACACTAGTTTCTTTACCAAAAACTTCTTTTTCAAGATGATGTGCTATTCTATTTGACCAATAACAAATTTTTAAAGCAATACTTTCAGTAGGGGCATTTTTAGCATTTTCTAACTCTTTTCCTAATATTTCACTAATAAAGTCTTTGTCTACATCTCTATCAAACCATTCGTTAGAAACATTCATTCTTGTCATTCTTGTAACTTCATCTAAATAACTTGATTTTACTATAATATTAAGAAGTTCCTCTAATGTCTCAAGCATTTTCTCTTTACTTATTTCATTATCTGAAAAAGTACTTATATTAAATTGCTTTAAATTGTTTATTTGTTCCGCTGATATTTGTCTTATAATTTGTGAATTTTTTATTCTTTGTTCTTCCTGCCTTTTTATTCTTTCCTGCTCTCTTTTTAATTGCAATTTTTCTTTATTTTTCTTTTTCAAAGCTTTTTTCCTCACTATTTATAAACGTTATTTTTCAAAATAAATTCTCATAAAACTTTTTTCTATCTAACTGTTATCTTCTCTTTAAGTTCAATAACATTCCAGTATTTTGTTAAAATATTAAATTGTTATTTATTAAATAATTTATAATATATTATAATCATAATAGAAGTTATTTTCAATCTTTATATTATAATTTTTTCATTGTCTTGTAAATAACTATATTTTGTTTTATTATTTCCTTTGAAACTTTTTTTCCTATTTCAGTTCCCCATATATTTGAGAATATTTTTTGAGCTTGTTCTTTACTATCAAATTTAAAATATGTTTCAAATTTATTATAGCATTTAAATCCATTATTTTCTAATGAATTATTGTATTTTTTAGTTCTACTTATATCAGGATATCTATTTCTAATTTCTTCGAATTCTCCTCCAATATCGTTTTCAACTAAATAAATACTTCCATTTTCTTTTAGTACTCTTCTCATTTCGTTAAAAACTTTAGTTCTTCTATCCTCTTCTAGAATTGTTCCTAAAACCCAAGTGGAAATAATGGAATCTATTGAGTTATCCTCTAGAGGAATATTTTCTGCACTACAACATATAAATTCCACATTATCATCTTTTACTTTTTCTTTTGCAATATTTAGCTGTTGTTCAGATAAATCAAGTCCATAATATTTAGTTGTATCTTTATGAAATTTACTCATAAATTTTCCTGTTCCACAACCTAAGTCTAGTACTATTTTATTTTTTATTTCAGGTAATAAAGCTTTATATATCTTATTTGGATAATCTTCTGCAATACTAAATATTTCATATATATCATTTTCTTCATAATAATTTTTAGATTTTTCAGATAAATTTAATTTAGTCATTTTTATTTTCCTCCATTGTTTCAGGAAATATCATATCAACCATATATTTGGCAATATTTCTTGGCTTTCCATGACTTGGTTTCATATGCATATGTATTCCTGGTACTGTATTTACTTCAACAATATTATACATTTCTGGTGTTTGATTTACTTCAATATTTTTGCTCATATAATCTATTCCTACATAAGATAAACCTGAAAATGTATTTAAAATCTTTTTACAGTTTTCTATAACAGAACTATGAATTTTATCGGTATAATCTATGCATAATCCTCCTTTTGCAACATTTGAATTATGTCTTAAATATACTTTCTTATTATTTTCTGGTATATCATCCATAGAAATATTGTTTTTGTTCATATAAATTTCTGTTATTTCATCAACTGCAATTGGACATAAAGAATTGGTTCTTGCTTTTCTATTTTCATTTTCTATTTCTATTAATTCTGATATTGTATGTTTTCCATCTCCGATTACAGAAGCTGGATCTCTATGTAACACAGCGTAATCTCCATTTTTCGTTAAAAATACTCTATATTCTTTTCCATCAAATTGTTTTTCTATTATAAAAGGTTTTTTTATATTATTTACAAAAACATTATTTATAATATTTTTTAATTCTTCCTCATTTTGTATATCCATATAAATATTGTCTCCATGAGATCCAAATACAGGTTTTATAACAACTGGAAATCCTATCTTTCTTGCATAAAATATAGCAATTTTCGCTTCCTCTGGATAAAACTTTTCTCCACTTGGAACACTAATTTCTACTCTTTCAAGAATTTTCTTTGTTATATATTTATCACCACAGATAATAGAAACAGAGTATGGAGTAATAGAAGAATCTCTGTCTAAAATCCATTCTATATGCTTTCCATACTCTGCTTTTATAAGTTCCATTTCCTTGTAGATAATCTCAACATCAATTCCTCTGGATTGCATTTCCATTATAAACAATCTTTGATTTGTATGTAATTGTGCTAATTCGTTATTACCTACCATCTTTATTTTCCCCTATGTTTTTACCTTCAATTAATTGTTTTCTTAAATCTGTTTTTAATTTTGTTTTTAACTCTTCTGCTACTTCTCTAACAATTTCTCCTTTAGTATCTTGCATTTCTTGTCTTACTTCATCTCTAATCTCTGTAAAAAACTCTTGATACAATTCATCAATTATTTGACTTCTCATAACTCCAATATCAGTACTTTTATTTTTATTGATTACTGGATTTACAATTTTATTTTTATCTAAACTATTTGATGTAACTTTAGGAGTAATTCTTTCATATTTAGGAGCACTATAAGTTGGTGTTCTTGATTCTGTTCCTCTTGATTCACTACTAAAGCTACTATAACTGTTATAACTTGATGATGAGTATCTTGATTCTCCTCCATTTCTTGATTCTGACATAAAATCCCCTCCTTTTTGTGTTAAATTATAATTATACTGTCTACGCAGTTTTTTATTACACTGGTAAAACTCTCTTCAGTATATGTAATATTTAGATTGTTAAATATTTTTTTCCTTAGTAGAGGGTTGTCAACTTCACTCCTATAATTATCTTGTCCAATATTATATAAATATGCACAAACAATTTTAGTATTTGATTTTTTAAAATTATATATAATATCCACAATATATTTTTCTAAATAATTTGTTTTTACATTATATATATTTTTTATATAATCACTAATATTTGACATTAGGATTATATCATAGGTATTGGAGTTTGACAACTCTTTTAGCCTTATATTTTGGTAACTAGAATTTATTAGAATTATCTCCTTATCTTTGATTTTTTCTTTTGCTTTTTTGAATTCAAATTCACTTTTTAAATATAAATTTGAATTAATCTTTAAAGAATTATTATCATATTTATTATTAAAAATATTTGAATTTCTTAAAGCATATCCATCATTATCAAAATCTTTATATAATAATTCCATACATTCTTTTGCTTTATGAGATAAATCTTTTTCTAATTTGTTTACATATATTTCATAGTTTAAAGCATTTCTATTTTTATTAATATCGCTTTTTTCGTTTATTAAAAAATAATTTAAAAATTCTTCATATTCTAAATTTTCTAATGCAACTAATTTTAATTCTGTAAAAATTAATGCTAAATAATTTATATCAAAACCAACAACTTTTTTGGCTCCACAATAAATTGCATTTATAATATGATCTCCAGAACCTGCAACTGTTAATATATTTTTATTTTCAAAATCTATACATTTAAAATATCCACTAATATTTTCTGTTGTAAAAGAGTAAATTTGTGATATACTGCTAAAATTTTCTGTATCTAAAGATTTCAAATTTATTTGTTTTTCTTGTTTATTTATATATTTTATAATCATACATCTCTCCTATTTACTGGACACCCTTTTATATTATGATCTTTTAGATATTTTAAATAATTTTGTATTGGTTCTGATTTTATAATTTCTGTAAATTTGTTATTTTTTAAATTGATATTTGATTTATATTCTGGATATTTTGAGGTTACCCAGCTACATGGTGAAACTTCGCCTAAATTACTAATATATAAAAATTTATTTACAGCTGGACAAGTTTCTTCTGATTTACATACTTTATTTTCTGAAAAACTATATTTTACTTTAATTTGATTTTTATATTTCATAGCTAAGTTTTCAATTTCTTTTTTTACATCTTCTATTTTTCTTTTAGAAATAATTGTTTGATCTCCATCTAATCTACCATCTGCTTCCATAAAAGAAAATATAATTTCATTACAATTTAAATTTAATACAAGTTTTATAATTTCTTCTAATTTATCTTCATTTTGTTTATATATTACAGTTCCAATTCTTGTATAAATATTATTTTCAGTTAAATATTTTATTCCTCTTAAAGTTGGTTCAAAGGTATTTTTTCCTCTTACATATTCATGCAATTCTTTACTATAACCATCTAAACTAACATGAACCATTGCAAATTTAATCTTTTTTAATGCTATTGCTATTTCCTTTGTAATTAGAGAAGCATTTGTTGATATATCCATATCAAATTCCAAATTAGAGGCATACTCTAATATTTCTATCATATCTTTTCTAGTAAATGGTTCTCCACCAGTAAATTTTATATATGTAAAATTATTTTCTTTTAAAGCTTTTATTACTTGTTTTACTTCATTAGTTGTTAATTCATCTTCATATTTTTTAGTTTCACTACTAAATATGCAATAACTACAATTATAATTACAAGTATTAGTTATTTCCCATAAAACTCTACCACCATTTTCTGGTATTCTAAATAGGCAAAATGGATATCTATTCATAATTTTTTTATACTCCTTTAAAATTTATAATAATACTTTATTGATATAAAATTAAAAATGCTTTTATATTTTTGCCAAATTTGAGTAAGCCTTTTCTATTATATAAAAAACCTCTTCATATACATCACTTTCGGGATTATTAGTGGTATCAATAATAAAAGTTTCTTTGTTTATATTCTTTATTTTCTCTTTCTTTTGATTATTTGTTAATTGCAAATTTATTCTTTTTATAACTTCTTCTTTTCCTAAATCACCTTTTTCTAGTCTTTCAATTTGAATTTCTCGCTTACAATCAATCATTATAATACTATCTACTATATCTTCAAACTCATCTTCTATAAGCAATGCCCATTCAATAAATATAAAACAATTATTTACATTTATTTGTTTAATTAGATATTCTCTTATTTTAGGATTTATAAATTGTTTATACTTTTCCATTTCCTTTTCATTATTGTATATCTTACGATTAAGATCATCTCTATCTATATTTTCCTGTTTTAAAATATTTCTTCTTACATCATCTACATTAATAAAAACAGCATCTATTTTATTTTTTTTACATATATTTTTAAACATGTTTACTGCATAACTTTTTCCACTTCCAATTGATCCTGTTATTCCTATTACTTTTTTCATTTATTTCTCCCAATCAATTCCATATCTTGAAGGACAAAAAGATAGGAATTTAATTTTACCTTCTTGATTTCTTAAATTTTCTAAATTTTCCCACTCTTTTACATCTCGTACTATTTTATAATCTCTACTAATTAATTTATTTACTAAACAATCTACATCTTGTAATAATTCCATATTTGTATATTCTTCATTTTCTAATAATGGTTTATCACTATGTATATATTGAGTAGGGAGCTCTCCTTGTTTTGATAAATTATTATATATTGTTGTTCCTAATCTTAATGATAAGAAGTGTCCTCTTATTTCATCTGGCTCTGTTTCTAATATAAATTCTATTGTTTTTTTCATATCCTCTCTCTTAGTTGTAGGTAAATCGAATATAAAACTTGTTCTAACTCTATATCCCATTTGTTTTACTTCTTTTATAACTTTTTTTGCATATTCTATATTAAAACTTTTATTATTATTTTCTATTACTTTTTGGCTTCCAGATTCTATTCCAAAGTGAAGCCATCTAAATCCTGCTTTATACATTAATTCAAAAGTTTCTTTATCATAAGTATTTATACTTGCAAGACATCCTAATTTTATATTTATTTTCTTTTCTAAAATAATTTTACTTATTTCTTTCATTCTATTTTTATTTACTGTTGCATTATCATCTAAAAATATTATTTTTTTACTATTATAATTTTTTATTAAATATTCTATTTCTTTTACAACATTTTCTGCACTCTTGCTTCTCCATACTCCCCAGTAATTATAAGTTGGACAAAAGCTACATTGATTTATACATCCTCTACTAGTTAACATACTCCTTATATCTATATAATCTTCAACTCTTACAAATTCTCTATCTGGAATTGGTAATTTATCTAAATTATATTTTTCTTTATTAGGAGAATTAATTATAACTTCATTATTTTTTTTGAAAACAATTCCATTTACTTTTTCTAGATTTTTCATTTCTGCATTTAAAATATTTACAATTGTGTTTTCAACTTCTCCTATAATTCCGATGTCAAAATTTATAGTATTTATTATTTGAGGATTATAAGTTACTATTTTTCCTATCATAATTATTTTAATATTATATTCCTTTAATTTATTACATATATTAGCAATATTTTTTAAAGCTTTTTCTGTATGTAGTGGTATATGATAGTCGTATGAAATTATTGCTATATCTGGCATAAAACTGTTATTAATATACTCAATTAAATCATTACAATTTAATTTTTTACAATCCATATCTAAAAATTTGACTTTGTTTTTTACTTCTTTCAAATATGTTGCTAAACTTATAATATCTATTGGTTCTATTAATAATTGAGGTTCTGAAAATGGTATATTATTTGGATTTATTAATAAAATATTCATAATTAACCTTCTTTTAATTAATTTTCTTGCTATTTTATCATAGTTTCCATAATTTTTCTATAGTATTTACATAAAAAGTTTAAATATTTTATTGTATAGTTACAATTCACAGTTATTATTTTGGGTACAGAATGTGCGACGCTAAGAGTTACAAATAAAAATATATTAAACTTCTTTATAATAATATTTAAACTGTGATATAAATTTTAAATAATTCAAAAAATTCACCGTTCCTTACTGGTCGTTTAAGATTAAAAGTACTATAAGTATATTAAAATATTATTATTGTTATTTAAATATTAGCAAAGACAAATCAAACTCCCAAACTGCGCGTCACTCAAAATTTTTTAATTATTTAAAATTTTTTATGAATTATTTAATATATCGAATAGTAAGAAAAAACTTAGTAAAAAAAAGACCTCTTCAACAAGAGGTTCTTTACATTTCTATTTTTGGTTTTCTAACCATTCATAATATTTAATTAAATATTCCCAGCATCCTTCTTTATCAGTTATTCCATTATAATTATCATTAATTTTTTCAATAATTTCATTTCTATTTATCCATTTTACTTCTGAAACTTCTTCAATTTGTAATTTTAGTTTAGTTTCATCAATATTTTTATTTACTATATAACATTCATTAAAATGATTACTTATAATATCTCCCTTATAATTAGTTGAAATTGTTGAGCCAATAAAAGTTATTTCTTCTTTATTTAATTCTATTCCCAATTCTTCTTTTGTTTCTCTAATAATAGCTTGAAAGCCAAATTCGCCAGCCAACACATGTCCTCCAGCTGTTACATCCCACATATTAGGCCACATTCTCTTATTAGCACTTCTTTTTTGTAATAATACTTGCCCTTTTGAATTTATTATAAAAACAACAACAGCTTTATGCCATAATCCCTCTTTATGACATTTTTTTCTAGTTTCTATTTTTCCTGTATATTGTCCTTTTTCATTTAAAACATCAAAAAGTTCTTCCATTTTTTATCTCCTATAAATTAAATTTTTCTTTTATCATTTTAGCAACTTCTTCTGCTGAAATATTAGTATTATTAATTTTCATATAGTTTTTAAATATTTTTTCCCCTTCTCCTTCTACCGAATTAAGTCTATGTTTTTCTAAAGATTTTAATAATTCATTTTCACTCCATTCTAAATCTCTTTTAGAAACTTTATGTTCTAATCTATTAGCAGTTTTATTTCTTTTTAATCTTTCTTCTAAAGTTGTTTCTAGCTCTATTACATATGATTCTTCAAATAATTCCATCCACTTATCTGTTTCTTCTTTTTCTTCTTCAAAATCTTTTCCAAAATCAAAACAACCAGTAAAGATTATACCTTTTTCATTACTTTTTGAGAATTCCTTAAAAATTTCATATCTAATTAGTTGATTCATTCTACCATAAGCTGATTTATCATAATCAAAAATTAATCTTACCATTTCTATTGTCATATGATTATACAATAATTTATATCCTATTAATTTTGATAATTCCTGTCCTACAGTCATTTTTCCTACTGCCTGTGGGCCTATTATTACTACAAATTTGGGCATTTTATAACCTCCTTTTACATCTTAAATAATAATAAATTTAATTTATAATAAAATATCTATTTACTTTAAATTCTTATGAAGTACACAAACTTTTATTTTAAATATCTTTTTGCTAAAGTTGAATATTTTCTAAATCATTTGGCACATAAGTCTTTCCATTAAAATATTTTTCTGCTTCTTTAAGGTATAATTCTTTTCTTTTTTCTCCATGAGTTTCTTCTGTATGATATAAAATTAAATTTTTAACATTTAATTCATTCATAATTTCACTTGCAGTTTTTACTGTAGAATGATTTTTTTCATAAGGATGAAAAATATGTGCTTCTGAATCTAAACAAAATGCTTCATGCATTACAAAATCTGCATTTCTAACTTTTTCATATAATTTTGGATTTATAGTTTCATCTCCCAAAAATTCAATCCTTTTATTATTTATAATACATTCAAATCCAAATTGTTTTGTTCCTTTTGCATTTATATCAAAAAATTTGTAATTTATTCCATTTATTGTTAAGTTTTCTCCATCATTTAAAACATGAAAATCTACAACTTCAAAAACACCATTTGCTATTTTTTTTGGTAATATTCTTTTGGCAATTTCAACAATTGATTCATAAACAACATCATTACAATAAATATTTATTTTTTCTTGAATTTTCCCTGCTATTGCATTTACTCCCATTTTCTTAAACATCCATATAAGACCTAATATATGGTCTGTATGATTATGAGAAATAAAAATATTTTTAATATCATTTAATTCTATATTTACATTTTTTAATCTTCTTAATATCTCTACACTTCCACCTGTATCTATTAAAAAATTTTGATTATTTTTTTGTATTACAAAACATGTATTATATAAATCTAATGTTATTCCATTTCCTGTGCCTAAAAAAATTAATTTTTCCATTTATTTATCCCTTCTTCTAATTTATTAATGCTACACTTTTTTCTTTACTCATATATAAATTGTAATAATATCCGTGTTTTTTCATTAGTTCTTCATGAGTTCCCATTTCTACAATTTTTTTATTATCTATAAATACAATTAAATCTGAATCTTTAATTGTATTTATTCTATGTGCGATTACAAAAGAAATTTTATTTTTAAGAATTACTTTATTAGCTTCCATAACATTTTGCTCAAATTCTAAATCCAAATTAGATGTTACTTCATCTAATATTACAATACTTCCATCTTTTAAAATTGCTCTAGCAAAACTTAACAGTTGTTTTTCTCCATAAGATAATATATCTGTTTCAGCATTTATTATTGTTTCATAACCATCATCAAGAGTTTCAATTTTTTCATTTAATCCTATACTTTTACAAACTCTTATAACATCTTCTATTTTTACATTATTATTTCCATAAATTAAATTGTCTTTTATAGACATATTTAAAATTACTGGATTTTGAAATACATACGAAATATTTTTTCTTAATTCACTCAATTTATATTGTGTATAATCTATTCCATTTATTAAAATTTGTCCTTCTGTTAGATTATAAAATCTTGGTATCAAGTTAATAAAAGAAGTTTTTCCAGCTCCACTTTTTCCTACAATTGCAACAGTTATTGGTTTATCTATTTTTAAGTTTATATTATCTAATATTGTATTTATACCATCATAACTCAATTTTATATTTCTAAATTCTATTGATTTTATATTATCTAATTCTAATGTTCCTTCATCAATCTCTTTATTAATGTCTACAATAGTTAAAATATTTATAAAACAATTATATTTATTAATAATACCATGAACATGTTCTAATAAACTTTTCATATGATTATTTATATCATTTATATAGTCAACTATTAATATAATAGTTGAACCTACTCCAATTCCTAATATTATTTGATTTCCCCCAATAATTAAAGTAACTATTGTGGAAAAAAAAGTTAACAAAGAAAATAAAGCTGTATGTAATCCTAATATTTTACTAGATTTAAGTAATTCCTTTTTGCTTTTTTCTAACATTATTTTTATTTCATTAATATTGATTTCTTCTAATCTAAGAGTTTTTGTTGTTTGAAAACTATCAATATATTCATTAATCTTACCTTGTAAATTGATTATTGTACTTTGTAATTTTTTATAAGCCTTCATGTTTTTATTATAAAAAGGCAATAATATTATATAAGATAATATAAATATTCCTATAACAACTAATGAAATTTTCCAATTTATAAACATCATTATAATTGATATAACTATAATGCTTTTTAATCTAACAGCAAATATTCCCAAACCATTCCATACAAACATTTGTGAGGCTTGAAAACTTTGACTAGTTGTTATTTGAAATAATTCACCTACATTTATTCTATCCAAATCACTTATACTTGCATGTTGTATTGCACTAAAAATTTTTTCTTTTATCTGTTTATCATTGTCATAATAACAACATTTTCTTTGTGTTTCATGTTTTTTATCAAATACAAAAAATACAGTAATTATAAATATCAAAATTGAAGAAAGTATAAAAACTCCATATAAGTTTTTATCTGGTATATACTTGTCTATTACTTTTGATAATACATATTGATAAAATATTGCATAAGGTAAAGAGTGTATAATTATATCTATTCCAATTTTAATAGTTAGTTTTTGATTAGTTGTAAAGTTAAACATATCTTTAATTTTTTTTATATTAAACATATTCTTCACCTACTTTATTTTGATTTAAGTTATATAATTTTTTATAATTTTCATTTTTTAATAATTTTTCATGTACTCCACATACTACTTGTCCATTATTTATATAAATTATTTTTTCAAATTTGGGTGCAAGTTCCATATCATGAGTAATAAAAATTTTAGTACTTTCATCTTCTAAATTCATTAAATTATTTAATATTTGAGTTTTATTTATTCTGTCAATTGCACTAAAAGAATCATCAAAAATCATTATTGGCTTAGGTTTAGTATATGCTCTTATTAAAACTAATCTTTGTTTTTGTCCTTTTGATAATGTAATACCACTTTTACCAATTTCACTATTATATTTATCATTAAATTTCATAATATCTTCATGTAAAGAAAAAAATGTTGAAATATTAACCATGTCTTGATATGGCATATATGGTACTAATATTTTAATATTTTCTGCTATTGTTCTTGAAAACAAATATGAATCTTGTAATAGTAAACAAATATTTTCTCGTATATTTTTCTTATTTAAATCTCTAATTTCATATCCACCAATTGTTATACTACCTTCATAATCATAAAAACCAACCAAAGTTTTTAATAAAATAGACTTTCCACTTCCTGTACTTCCTACAATCATTAGCTTTTCTTTTGGGTTAATTGAAAAATTTAAATTCTTTAAAATTGTTTTTCCATTAACAATAATATTAGCATTTTTAAAAATTATTGTTGTATTTTCTATTTTTATATTATTATTTCTTAATTTAGTATCTTCTAAAGTTAAATTTAATAAACTATTTAGTCTTTTATAAGAAGCAACACATACATTAAATATTTCTAATATTTCAGTTAAATCTATAAATGATCTTGTTACTTTATTAGAATAGTTTATTGTTACATATATACTACCAATTGTAATATATCCTTTAAAATATAATATTCCACTTAGAATAAAAATAATTGGAATTTGAAGTTTTACAATATAATTTATTAACATTTTATACAAAGTATCAAGTACTACTTTACTTTTATTTGCTTCATAATTTTTTATATTAGTTTTATTAAAACGTTCTTCTTCCTTTTCTTCTAAATTGTTAATTTTCATAAATTTTAAATTAGAATAGTTATCATTTAAATTTGTATACATTTCTTTTTGTATTTTTAGTCTATTTTCTATTATTGGTTTAGATTTTCTAAAGTACCAAATTGATAGTACTATTATAGCAAAAACAGAAATAATCATAACACTTGATAATCTGAAATCTAAACTTGAAAGTTGAACAATTGCAAAAATAATTATTAAAACAACATCTAATATATATGTAAATTGCTTTTCAATAAAACTTACTATATTATTTACATCATCTGCCATATTTTGCACTAAATCTGCAAGCGAGTTTTGATAAAAATCTTGATAAGTTAAATTTTGTATATGATTAAATAATTTTAACTTTAGTTCAAATTGAAATTCTTGTACTATTTTATTTTCTACTATAGTTCTAATATACATTGCTAAAATAGCCATACCTTGAACTAATATCAATAATATACATATTATTGGAATAAACGATAATTTGTTATTGAATATGTTAATAAAATTTTCAATTAGACTATTACTAATTTTTTGGTTTAACAATGTATCTATAAAATATTGTATTATTACTGGTATATATGTTGTTAAATAATTTAGTATTATACTTAATAAAAAAAATACTACTATTAACAACTTTGTGTGTTTTAAACTAGATATTATTGTTTTTAAAAGCTTCATTTCTATCTCCTAAACAATCTATTTTTATTTTCTAATAATAGATTATTAGAATGTAAGTTTAATTAATCTATTTCTATACATTCATCATTTTCTAATATTTCGTAATCAACTTCATTTTCTTCAAACATTTTCTTTACAAATTCAAAATCTACAGGATATTTTGGATTATCTGCATGTAATGGGATAACTAACTTTGCCTCTGTTTCTTTTGCTAATAATGCTGCTTCAAAAGCTCCCATTACAACTCCATAATCTGATACTGGAACACATAGAATATCACATTTGTATTCATTTTGGAAACATATAGTATCACTTGTTATATATACTCTTGTTTCTTTATCATCTATTATATAGCCTATATTTTCAATAACTTTTCCTCCTGCTTTCATTGGTGGTATATATCCATGTTCAGCATGTACTACTTCTATATTTATTTCATTTTCTACATTAATAATTTCTTTTTCTTTAACAATATTTATATTTAATGTTGGATAAGTATTTTTTACTTCACTACTTGAGTATATTTTTATATTTTTACCTAATTTTTCTAATACTTCCACATTGCAATGATCTGAATGTTTATGTGTTATTAAAATAATATCGCTTTCACTCCAAATATTAAAATATTCTTCTTTATATTTTAATATTCCTGGATCTACTAAAATTTTCTTATCTTTTGTTTCAATTAATAAACATGATTCTGGAAATTTTGTTATTTTCATAATAATTTTTATCCTTCCTTTTATTTATTTTTTACTATTTTTTTATATCATTTATTTATAAAAATGTAAATTAAAATCATTAAAAATTTGAATTAGCACAGTTAATATTATTATTAACAATTTTGATTTTTATAATTATATATTTTTGACTTTTTATGTAAACTGTGTTATAATAATTTTTGCTTACTTTTACTAAGTAAATATTATAAAAAAAGAAAGGAGCTTAATAAGCTTATGAAAAAAACAGAAAAATTTAACACAACGAAACAGACAACTGCTACTCCATCAAAACAGAATAATCGGCAGAAAAAATGGGTACGGAATTCACTATTCTGTTTTTTAGTATCCATAGCACTCTTAGGTGCTACCTGGGCACTTTGGCAGTTTAACGAGACACATTTTAGCAAAGGAACTACTATTAATGGTGTAGACTGTTCCTGGAGCACTGTCGAATCCGCATATGAAAAATTAAACCAGCAGTTAAAAGAAAGAACTATCACTTTTAATTTTACTAATCACAATTGTAAATATCCCAATAGTACTTTTGATTTGAAGATTGATTCTACAAAAGAATTAGAACAATTTTTATATAATCAAAAGCATGGCAATAAAGAAAAAAACTTTATAACAACTGAATTCACATTAGATGAAAACAAATTAAAAAGTGTTATGAAATCTATGTCTGAATTTGATATAAGCAAGATGAAACATCCCCAAAATGCTTATATGGCTTTGAACGCAGAAAATTTGTTAACTATTGTTCCTGAAGTTATGGGAAATTACATAGAATTCGACAAAGCTTACAAATTAGCATTAGAGAATTTAAAAGCTGGTCTTACAATAATTGATTTTTCTCTTATTATGGATTCAGAGCCGGAAATAACCTCACATGCCTTAATATCAAGTGTTGATGATATTAATTGTATTTTAAAAACTTCCATTACTTTTAATATTAATGATGATTGTTCATTAACTCTGGACAAATCAGTAATGAAAGATTGGTTAGTTAAAGATAGTAATGGAAATTATACAATTGATATTGACTCCAATATTCCATCTTTTGTACAATTACTTTCAGAAAAAAGTGCAAATTCTACTGTTTATTTTGATTTTGAGTCAACAAATGCTGGCACAGTTAGAGTTCCTGCAAAAAATCTCTCTATTAATGAAGAAGCAGAGATAGAACTTATTAAATCAGAATTAGGAAGCTGTAGTTCTCATACTCACACTCCCATATATAATATTTCAATTGGTGATAATTATGTTGAAATAGATAAAACCAGGCAACATGTTTGGCTTTACAAAAATGGTCAGTGTGTAGTAGATACAGATTGCGTAACTGGTAATGCTTCAACTCATGATACCCCTAGAGGATATTTCTTCTTAAGCTATAAAGCACTTAATGTTACTTTAAGAGGAAGGGGTTATGCATCTCCTGTGACTTATTGGATGCCATTTAATGGCGGAATTGGTCTACATGATGCAACTTGGAGAAGTGCTTTTGGAGGAAATATTTACTTAACCAATGGTTCTCACGGTTGTATTAATCTGCCAAAATCTGCAGCAAAAGAAATTTATGATAATATTGATAAATCAATGCCAATTATCGTATATTCTTCAAATTAAGTGAACTTTCTAAAATAGAAATAGTATCTAATGTACTTTTCTACTTAATCAAAAAGCTAGCAAACATTTCCTTAGAAATGTTTGCTAGCTTTTTATATTATATGAATTTGCTCTTAATTACTATATCTTGTTAATTTTTCAAATAAGTCTTTATATATTTCACAAGCATCAAAATAATTAATCATAGTTATTTTTCTATTATTTGTATTTACTACATAAGAAGTGTCTTCATTTATATCTGGACAATTAGTTTCAAAAATTTCAAACCATTCTTTATTTACCATATAAGCAATTACAGCAACATCCCAAAGACGCCATCTAGGAAGAATTTCTCTTTTACTAACTACTGTTTCAAATGTTTTGTATAAATAATCACATAATTCATTTTTTCCTTTTATGTATTTATCTAATTCATAAATACTTGTATATAAATTTGATGCTACTCCTCTACATGGTACAACTGTTAATTTGACATTTGATTCAAATACCATTTTTACTGCTTCTACATCTTTAAAATTTGCCTCATTTAAATTATTTTTATTTAATAAAGTATGACCTCCAAGCCATATAACTTCAATTTTATCTATAATTTGGGGTTCATATGATATAGCTAAAGCAATATTAGTTATGGCACCAATTCCTAATATATATGTTTTTTCATTTTTTAAAGCAATCTCAATAATTTTATTTACGGCATCATTTCTTTTGCTATAACCATTTTTTATATAGTCTGTAGCCCCTTTAAAAATTAAATTATCACTTTTTATTCCTGATAACTCACATACTTTTTTTGCTTCCTCATAGCTAAGTTCAATTCCACTATCATCTGAAGGAATCCAATGATTTTGAAAAGGTGCTATTGTAATTGCCTCAACATTAAATTTATCTTGACTTTTTAATAAATAAGCAAGTGCGAATTGGTCATCACATTCGTTATATGTGTCTGTATCTAAAATTACATTTATCTTATTCATATTATTATTCCTCACTTTTTTTTGAAATTTTCAAATATATTTCTTTCCAATTTGATACTCTATCAAAAGATGTTTCTTTTTGATTATATGGTGTATTCATTGTATATACTTTAATTCCATTTTTTATTAAATCTAAGCACATAGATGAACTGTCTTCAATCATTATATCAATATTATTTTCTATACATACTTCTGTTTTTTCATGTTTATTATATGCATTAGTAAGTATTAATCGATCATAAACAATATTATAATTATTTAACCAATCTTTTGTTAATTTTAATGGTTCTTTATATTCTCCATTATTTCTACCTGTTATAATATATATTTCATTTCCATCATTTTTTAATTTTTGTATATAATATGAAGAATTATTAATAGGTTTTAAATTTGTTGCTATTCTTTCTATATTATTATAATAAAAGTCGTTTTCTTCTTCTTCTGTCCAATCAAACATTCCTTTTCTTATATAATCAGCTTTTGGATTAATAATTCCTGTATTTCTTAATTCTTTATCATGTTTTATATACTCTTCTAATAAAGCTTCATTAAACTTCGATATTACATTATCTATATCTATTCCAATTTTCATTTTTATTACTCCATATAAATTTTATTTACTTATTATCTGATTTTCTAATATTTTATCATTATAAATATTAAAAATCAATAAATCTATATTTTACTAATATAATAATTTTATTGTTATTTTCCTACCATCCTCAGGCATTTACTTTTTATGTAAATTATGTTATACTAATAAGGTAAACATAAATACTTCTTATTATTCCTAATGTAACATCCTGGAATTTTACAAGAAGAACAAAAAAATAATTTGGAGGAATAATTATGTCAATTTCAGTAGGAGAAGATTTAAGTGTTATCGTACCTGTAAACGCACTTGTAGCAATTGGAAATTTTGAGAAAGATACCCCAAATCTTCAAAAATATTTTAACAAGATTTTTAGTCGGTATGCTGGATCATTAACCGAAAAGCAGAAAAATGAAGTTGAGAACTACAAACCATATTGGTGTAATTTATTATTGGCACCAATCCCCATCTCAACCATGATTGAAGAAAATGTCACTTTTGAAACCGCTATCCAATCTTCATATCAAAAGATGAAGGATTTTTGCTGTCAGCTGGATATGCAATTCGAAATGATCGAATTAATGCATTTGAGTAATATGATGTTTGAAACAACTGTTGATGAGCTTGTCTCTTCTGCTCTTAGTATTTTCTCTGACATTGCAAAGACAATACCGGAGGAAAATACTCAAAATAGATATGAGGTACCACTTTCTAATGTTTCACCAAAATTATCTGATACCTTGGAACATTTGGGTATACTTACTTTGGCAGAAAAACTTTCTACAGTTGAATCTCTTACAGATATTTTGCAGGCATCAGTCATCGATCCAATTACTGCAGCTATTCTTAAGTGCTGTAAGGAAAAATTTGAAGATTTTGAAACAGATCTTTCCGGAAGAGAAGAATTAAACAAAATTATCAATGACATGTCGGAAGATTTAAAAAATCAATTTTTCATTAAATCAGTTCTTTCTATTATTTTGACAAAAGCAATTAGTGATAATATCACTCTTGCAGAAGCAAAATTAGCTTTTGATGAGGAAACGCTTCTTAATCTGGCAACAAAAGAATTCATGAAGATTGAAGTTCTTAAAAATTGTGCCACAAAACTTGAAAAAATGGTTTATTCGATATGCGACCTTTCATATTGATGCCATATACTTTTTAATTCGTCAAAGCTAATAAAAAGCACTTTGGGAAACCAAAGTGCTTTTTTCTTTATCTAATATAAAATTAATTTATATATTTTTATTTATTCTTTTACTTTTAATACTCTTAGAGCATTTATTATAGCAATTATAGAAACTCCAACATCAGCAAATACAGCTTCCCACATAGTAGATAATCCAAATGCACTTAAAATTAAAACAAGTACTTTTATGAAAATAGCAAACACTATATTTTCTTTTACAATTCTCATAGTTCTTTTTGATAAATGAATAGCACTCACTATTTTAGATGGTTCATCAGTCATAAGCACAATATCTGCAGCTTCAATTGCGCTATCAGCTCCTAAACCTCCCATTGCTATACCTATATCTGAAATTGCTAAAACTGGTGCATCATTTATTCCATCTCCTACAAATACAAGTTTACCTTTTTCAGTCGTTTGTTTTAACATTTTTTCCACTTTTTCGACTTTTCCAGCTGGTAATAATTCTGTATAAACTTTATCTAATCCTATTTCTTTAGCTACACTTTCTCCAACATTTTTTCTATCTCCAGTCAGCATTACTGTTTGTTTTATACTATTTTTCTTTAATTCTTTTATCGCTTTTATTGAATCTTCTTTTATTTTATCTGCTATTAATATATATCCTGCATATTTCCCTTCTATTGCTACATATAAGACAGTTCCAATATCATTACATTTTGTAAAATTAATGTTTTTTTCTTTCATTAGTTTTTCATTTCCTACTAATACCTCTTGTTTTCCAATTGTAGCAATAACTCCACATCCTGATACTTCTTCTGTTTTTAAAATTTGTTTTTCATCTATTTCCTTATTATAAGCCTTTTTTACTGATAAAGAAATTGGATGATTTGAGTAATTTTCAGCATATGCTGTAATTTTTAGTAATTCTTCATTACTTATATCTATTGCATGAACTTTTTGTACTTCAAAAACACCTTCTGTTAAAGTTCCTGTTTTATCAAATACAATTATTTCTGTATTAGCTAATTGTTCTAAATAATTACTTCCCTTTATTAAAATTCCCATTTTGGAAGCACCACCAATTCCTCCAAAAAAGCTTAACGGAATAGAAATAACTAATGCACAAGGACAAGACACAACTAAAAATGATAATGCTCTATATGACCATTCTGAAAATGTAGCATCTTTTATTATAATTGGTGGCAATATTGCTAAAATTACTGCGATAATAACAACAGCTGGGGTATAATATCTAGCGAATTTTGTTATAAAATTTTCTGATTTTGATTTTTTACTACTTGCATTTTCTACTAATTCTAAAATTTTGCTTACAGTAGATTCTTCATATTCTTTTGTTACTTTAATTTTTATAACAGAATTTAAGTTTATTGAACCACTTAACACTTCATCTCCCTTTGCAATCTCTCGTGGTAATGATTCTCCTGTTAAAGCTTTGGTATCAATACTTGATGCTCCATATTCTATATATCCATCTAATGGTATTTTTTCTCCTGGTTTAACAACTATTACTTCTCCAACTTTTACCTCATCTGGATCAATTTTTTCAAGTTTACCATTTCTTTCTACATTTGCAAAATCTGGTCTAATATCCATTAAATTTGAAATTGATTTTCTTGATTTATCTACAGCATAACTTTGAAATAATTCTCCTACTTGATAAAACAACATAACAGCAACAGCTTCTGGAAATTCTCCTACTCCAAAAGCTCCAATAGTTGCAACTGTCATTAAGAAGTTTTCATCAAACACTTTACCTCTAGTTATATTTCTAATTGCTTTTTTTACAATTTCTAGTCCAACAATAATATAAGATATAATATAAATTGCATTATTTACCCATTCATTATTAAAATTTATGATAAGTGCAATAAAAAATAATATACCAGCTATTATAATTTTAATTCCTTTTTTCTTCATGATTAATCATCTTCTTTCCTAAAATATACAATCTTGTTATAATACATAATCCACTTTTAGTATTCTTAAATATATTTAAATGACTCGTAGTTACTCTATATAACTTATTAGTTTGTATAAAATAATTGTTATTTGTGTTATTAAATTTCTTCTATTGTCACATCTGGTTCTTCTCTTTTTATAACTTTTTTTACTTTTTCCATTATTTCTTCTTTTCTTGTTTCATTATATTCGATTATCATTCTCTCTGTCATAAAACTTATATTTGCACTTTCTATTCCTTCTATTTTTTGTATTGCTCTTTCAAGTTCTGCTGCGCAATTTGCACAATCTAACCCTTTTATTTTAAATTTACTTTTCATATTTTTGCCTCCACATTTTTAATTATTTTTATGTTCTATATGTTCAATACCAACCTCAAATACTTCTTTCACATGATTATCATCTAGCATATAGAAAACTTCTTTCCCAGATTTTCTGCATTTAACAATTCCACTTCTTCTTAAAGTTCCTAATTGATGTGATATGGATGACTTACTCATTCCTAAAACATTTGCAATATCACATACACACATTTCATTTTGATCTAAAGCAAATAATATTTTTGTTCTAGTTGTGTCTCCAATAATTTTAAAAAAATCTGCAAGTTTGTTAAATGTATCTGCTTCTGGCATATTTTTAATTGTTTCTTCTACTACTTCTTTATGAATTATATTACAATCACATATAAATTCATTTTTTGACATTTATTACCTCCTTCTTTTATGTTCAATTTTTAATTGAGTATTCATTCAACTTTATATAAAGTATATATGAATATATATTCAACTGTCAATAGTTTTTTGAATTTTATTTGCACTAATTCATATTTGTTTGTATATTATGTAATTTGCTATAATTATATTGTTATTTTATTTATATTTTTATTATTCTCTATATGCTACTAATTAAATTTTCTTTTTTAAAATAAAATGTTGTAATATAAAAATAATCAAAATCCACAATTTTACCTTTCCAGTAAAACTTGTGGATTTTGATTGTTTTAAATATCAATTATTTTTTTACGTCTAACCAATTATTTGATTTTATTTATATATTAGCATTATTCTTATATTTACTTTAAATATGTTCATTGAAATATTTATTTATATTGCTAATGATTTGCTTTGTAGCTCTATTATAACATTGTTCTGTATCACCAGTAATTATATCTGTATATATTACATTTTCATAGTTTAAAATTTCTTTTATATCATCATTAATTGTTGGTTTATCGCATATATAATAATTATTTTTATTTTGTAGCCATTTTTTAAGTGTTTCTATTTCATAGCAATATCCAATCGAAGTATTTACAATTATTTTTCCATCTCCATATATATTTAAATTATCATCTCCTATAAGGCATACATTTCTATTAAGATTAATAGAAATAATATCTACTGTAGATAATAATTCTTTTAATTCTAAATATTTAATTCCATTTTCTTCTTCGTGTTCTTTTCTAGTTCTACTATAATAATAAACATCAGAACCTAATAATTGAAAAGTTCTTGCAATTTTAGTTCCTATATCTCCCAATCCTAATATACCTATTTTTATATCTGTTAAATCTAATTGCTCTTCTTTCCATCTCTTTTTTCCAAATCCATGTAATAAACTAATTACTCCAGAAAGTGTAAATTCAACAACTCCATTATCTCCATGCCCTTTCAAATATGAAAAAGAAATTCCTTTTTCTATTAAAGTATCTATATCTACTTTTGCATATTGCTTTCCATAAAAAGAACAGCACATTGAAATATATTTTAAATTTTTACAATTATTTATTATATTGCTATTTATTACAGTTTTATATGATACTAATATACAATCAGCATCTCCTATTCTACTAATAGTGTCTTCATCATTAATAGTATCTGTAGTATGATATATAAGTTCTTTACAAAATCCCTTTAATTCTTCTACGCCTTCTTCTGTTATTAAAACAGGCTCTACTATTACAATTTTATTAAACATATATTCTACACTCCTTAATCATTTTCAATTATTTCTACTAATATTCCATCTGGATCATTAATAAAGAAATATTCTTTTCCTAATCTACCTGTCTTTATATCCACATTTGAACAAATATTATTTTGTAATACAAATTTCTTAGCAGTTTCAATGTTATCTACACCTAGTGCCAAATGTTTTGTTCCTAATATTGGTAAATCTGTTGCTGTTGTTTTTGCTGTTTCTGGCAATTTTATATATTCTTTATAGCAAAATATTTCTAAAACTATATTATTTAGTTTTAGCATATTAATTTTAATACTTTCATCTTCTGCTTTCCATTTCTTAAATTCTTCAAATCCAAACTTTTTATAAAATTCTATACTTTTATCAATATCTGTTACACTTATTGCAACATGATTTACATTAAACATATTTTTTATCTCCTTGTAATTGTTTATCTTTTAAATATTTTTTTATTATATCTATTACTTCATTATGGACTTTATTATTACTTATTATAGCGCCATTTATACTTGTATCATATCTTTGTTCATTTCCAAATAAGTTAGTTACTTTTCCTCCTGCTTCTTCTACTATTAGTTTAACAGCTGCTATATCACAATTTTTGTGTGTTGTTCCTGGAAATATTGCTAATATAAACTCTCCACTTGCAACACACATAGACGCTCTAATAATACTTCCTAAACTTATAAAATACGTTTTTCTTCTTAGTTCTTGAACTACACTTGATATATCATAGTCAGCATTTGCCCATGCATCATAATGTGCTACACTTCTTACATCTTCTAAAGCATAGTCATTAACACTAATCTGTTTACTATTTTGATATGCTCCTTTTTCTTTAATTGCTGTATACATATTATCAGTAAATGGATCATAAATCAATCCTACAGTAGAAACTCCATCTATTACTAATGCAAGCGAAAAAACTGCTACTGGTATATGTCTTGCATACATTGCTGTTCCATCAATTGGATCACAAACCCATATATATTTACTTTCTCCAAATTGTTCTTCTTCTCCATCAACACAATGTGTTGGAAATTCTTCTTTTACTCTTTTTATTAAATATGAATTTATCTCTTTATCAGCTAGAGTTACTATTGTTTTATCTCCCTTATAAGATGATATATCTTTTTTAGAAAAATAATATCTCATTATTTTTCCTGCTTCGTTAGCTATTTCAATTGCAAAATCTAAATACTTTTTATATTCATCCACTCAACTTTCTCCTTTTTCATATTTTAATATAATATATTTTTATAAATATTTACTTAACTAAATTAAATTTAATATATTTATTTATTCTATTTATAAAATTCTATGTCTTCACAATCAACCATTCTTTTATAGCCTATTTTCTCATACACATGATTACTTATAGGATTTCCATCATCTGTATATAGTACGCAATATTCTGCGCCTTCATCTAAAGCCTTTTTAGAAACTCTATAAATTAAATTGTACGCATATCCTTTTCCTCTCTCTTTTTCAGGTGTATAAACAAAACTTATACATTTTCCTTTTTTTAAATCTCTTGTAAATATTGTCTGAGAAACTATTTTTCCATTATCTTCGATTACATAATATTCTTTTTTTATATATGAATCAAATTTTTCTTCTATTTCTTTATTTGTATATCTTTTATCCCCTATATCATCATAAAAAGTTTTAATAAACTTCGTAAGTATAGGTTTATCACTAATACTTGCTTTTCTAAAAATTAACTCTTCATTTAAATTAGCTTTTTCTATATTTGTTAATAACAATATTCTAAGTGGTTTATGAGTTTTAAAATTTAAATTTGATATTTCACAATAATATTCTGCAAATTTGTTTCCTATTTCCTTTTCAGAATTTACTCCAAGCAAATTTGCATCTATTTTATATATTTCTTTAGCTGTAAATTCAAATAATTCATCTGATTTATTATTTGTTGGTGAATATAATAATAATTTCCAAGGTTTTCTATATAAAATTATTAATTCTGTTTTACTATTTTCTGTCACTTTGGCTAATAACCAATCATTTGGTTTTTCTTTCATTCCATCTAAACAATTACCTACCATTAGGCAATTAAGCCATTCTTTTTCTAATATTAAATTCATATTTTCATTCACAAAGTTCTCTATATTATCATATTTTACTAATTCCATATAATATTACCTCCAAAATATTATCTTAATTTATACTTAGTCCACAAGCAATACATTTTATATCATTTCTTTGTAATATAGTTGAAAAAAATTCCTGAATTAAACATTCCTATTTTCATTACTTCTTCCATGCTACCATTCGGCTTTTGTATATTGTGGACTTTCTTACAATCTTTTCTAAATTTACTACCTAATTATTACATTTTTTATTAGTTTTCTTTATATTAATATTTATAAAAACTGTAGACATCATTGATAATATAAATATAACAACAAATATTCTTTCTCCAATAAACTTACTTAAAAGTGCTAATATACTAAAAACAATTACTTCTGTAAAACATAAGCTCATTTGTCCTACTGTTGATAATAACTCATTATTTTCTTTTGATTCTTTTATAATATTTTGTATAGAAGTTTCTATAGAAGTTTCATATACCTTTTCCAAATTATCGCTTGCTGTTTTATTAAGTGATATCGTTATTTTATTTTTTGCAAATAAAAATATTGCTGTTATAATTAATTTAATAATTGTTACTAAATTATTAGATTTTACTATATTTTTATCTGAATATTTTCCTATTAAAGTTATAGTAATTATTTGCAATAATAATGAAATGATTATTATTGAAGAAAATAAAGTAAAATCTTTTAATACTATATATACATATAATGGTACAAATTGTCTTTCTATTATATGACTAGTTCTTAATGCATATATTAATTTATATCTACTATTACTTTTTAATATATATTTCATTGATGATTTAAAAGCATTTGCTTTATTTTGTGGCTTATAATCTATCTTTCTTATAAAAACGTATTGCATTAAAAATAATATAATAATTATTGTAAATAAAATAATATTATTATTTGTTATTACTCCCCATGTAACTAGTCCACTTCCCATAGCTTGTCCTAATATTTTAGATATTTTAAAAAAGCTATTAAATCTTCCTTTATGCTCTCTATCTACATACTGACTAGATAAAGCATCTGTAGATGGATTTGATAATCCATTCAATCCCATAACAATTATAAACAAAATTAATGTTTGTTTTATATCATTACTATTCATTATAATACATGAACTTATAATACCAAAAAAATTTGATATTAAATTGCATTTTGCTATTCCGAATTTACTAGATATACTCATAAATAAAGGTGTTATAAATCCTGTTATTCCAAAACGTAATCCATATATTAACAAAATTAACCAAATAGGCACACCATTTTTATATAACATAACTGTTCCATATGTTTCTATTAAAGTATATGCAAAACTATATGAAAACCATTCTAAATATATATACTTATATTCTTTTTTATAAAAATATTCTTTCATTTGTTGCTCCTAGTTATTACAATTTATTCTACACATAATAAAAATAAAACACATATAGATACATCTAATGACATATCTTTCACCTACATTATCTCTTTTATAAGTTCTGATACACTTTCGAATTCTTTTTTAGCTACATGTTTTAATTCCTCTACTGAATTTTTCATAGTATATCCCATGAAATTTTTAACCATTTCTATATCACTATATCCATCACCTATTGTATAAATTGCTTTACTATCTAGATTATAATAATTAGCTAGTAATTTTATTGCTTTAGATTTATCAATTTGTTTTGATATTATTTCTATTACGTTTTTTGATACTTTATAGCAATTAACAAAATTTGAATATTTATTATTAATTATACCTTTTATTTTATCAGCCATTTCTGTAGAATCTAATTTTATATTTACTTTTGTTAAATCCTTATTATTAAAATCTAATCTACTTAATTTTTGTTTGCTACAAAAATATTTATTTGTTGATGTTCCATATGTACTTTTTTCCAGATGAGCTTTTATATTAGGAATATATATTTCCAATTCTTTTCTTATTTCGTTAATTATTGTATTTTCTATAGGAAAATTATATATAATTTCGTCTTTTTCATTTAATATTGATCCACCATGATTTATAATCAAATAATCATATTTAATATTATATTTATTACCTTTTTTCTTTATGTCATAATAGCAATTTCCAGTGGCAATAATAAAAATATTTCCTTTACTTCTAAACTTTTCAACAGCAATTTTATTTTTTTCAATATCTTCATCATTTAAATAAAATGTTTGATCATAATCACTAACCAATATTTTTTTCTTATATTCTTCAATTTTTTCATCTATCATTTTTGTTTCCTCTTTTATTACATTTTATAATCAAAATCTTATAAATTTAATTTTCCATTTATTTGTATTAATTCTAAATCCAATTCTTTATATCTTTTAGCAATTAAAGTACTCATAGTTGATATTCATTAAAAAATTTTTTCTTTATATTCTTTTGGATTACTCATAAAATTTATTTAGTTAATAATGAATTCTCTTGTATTGGAATTAGTCTAGTTTTTGTAATATTTATGAAAGCACATTTATGTTCTATTATAAAATTTTCTTTATCTGTATTTAATTTATATTTTATATATAAATTTGGAACAAACTCATATTGGTCACTTTCAAAATTCCCATATTTAGTATTACTTTCTGTGTAACTACCTTTTAACATATTATACAAAAGTTTCCATCTATCACAAGAACCAACATCTATTTCTTTTGTTATATCTGTTTCATTATATATAGGTTCTTCTTTCAAATCTACTATTGATGATTTTATATTCAATTTATCATATATTTTTTTTAATATAGAATCTTCAAAATATTGACTTAATGCTACATTTATACACTTTTCAAGTTCAGTTTCTTTATTTATAACCATTAATCTAGTAGGTTTGCTATTTTTATAAAATATAATAGCATTGTGTTTATTACTTATATTAATATCATATCTATTAATTGTTATAATGCAGTTACAATTTTTTACGATCTTATATTCATCAAATGGAATTTTATTGTTTTCAAATCCATCTACAAAAGCACCATTAAAGCATTCATAATGATTTTTGTGTTGTTCTGTCCATAAATCTATACTATTAATTATTAATTCTTTCATAACAATAATTTTACATTCCTCCATCTACTTTTATTACTGTACCATTAATATATTCTGCATCTTCTGATGCTAGAAAACAAATTACTTTCGCTATTTCTTCTGGTTCTGCAAATCTCTTTTTATATATTTTTTCTGTTTCTTCTTGTATTAAATCTTTTGGTAGTTCTTTATTCATTTCTGTATTTACCCAACCTGGTGCTACTGCATTTACATTAATATATGGTGCAAATTGTATTGCTAAATTGTATGTTAAGTTTATAATTGCTGCTTTTGATGCATCATAATCTATACTTGACGGAAAAAATGTATTTATTCCATTTGTAGAAGATACATTTATTATTTTTCCATTTTTGTTTTTCATCATATTTTCACTTACATATTTAGATACAAGAAAAGTTCCTATTGTATTTACCTCTAATGTTCTTTTCCAATCTTCTATTGTTCTATCTTCAAATTCTTTATCTATTGCTATTCCTGCATTATTTACAAGTACATCTATTTTTCCAAATTTATTTATAATCTCGTGTATCATATTTTTGACTTCTTCTTCCTTTGATACATCTGCTTTAATTACTAATGTTTCTATTTTATATTCTTCTTTTAAGTAGTTTGATAATTTTTCTGCATTTTCTTTATCTGTCAAATAATTTATTACTACTTTGTATCTTCCCATTTTGGCAAATTCTACAGCTGTAGCCTTTCCAATACCTTTACTGCTTCCAGTTATTAATACAACTTTTTCCATACATTCCTCTTTTCTAAATTATTTTTAAAATGGATATAGTTCATTATTCATCACCTATACTTCTGCGACAGAACAGCATATTCATTTACTTTGACTTGATTTTATAAATAATATTATCAGTATATAGAGGTTTTAATAGATTTATAACTTCCAATTTACAAAATTATATTTATCTTCTTTACCTAATAAATTAATTTGTCTTTTTATTTCTTCTATATCTTCATTATTAAATCTTTCAAATTCATCATAAAACCCTGTAGATTTATTAGGAAACACTAATGCTTCTCCCCAAATTTGAGTGGTTGAATCTTTGGTTCTACCATATAAGTGAATATGAAATTCCGGATTCATTCCTTTTTGGTATGCCCAGTTTCCGTTTTCTTGATAATTAATTCTTTCAATATTTATTCCTCTATTTTTCATTCCTTTTTCCATTGCTTCACCTAATAACATTGTTAATCTAATTACTTCAATAGCTAATTTTGGCTCAAGTTCAATTCTACTACTAAAATATTTTTTCTTAGCTCTTATCCATAGATGACCTCCATCTGTTCTCGGTATATGTGGAACTTTTGGAACAGCAACAACAAAATTTTCTGTTTCATAAATTACATTATCATTAAATGGTTCTATTTCTTTTTCAAATGCTACTTTTGTATTTTCTGGAGCACAAGCCGATGCTTCGCTATGATCATATACTACAAGTTTATTATCTTTAAGAATCTCTATATCTGTTTTACCTTGCATTCTCTTTTCTACATCTATTCCTAATCTTCTAAAATTATCATTTATTTTATTCATATCTCTATACATACCTTCTTTTAATTCAAATCTGTAATTTTCTTTTTCTATATTTAAACTTTCGTCTTTTAATTCCTTATCAATATTATATGGTACTTTAATAAACTGAAAAGAAATTTCTGATAAATATTCTTTACTTCCATATTCTCCTTCTATTATTAAATAATTACTTTTTGTTGTTTCTAACACATTACTGTCTTTGTCTTTATTTCTTATAACATCAAATGGATTTCCTACACTTCCTACATTTATTATAGTCTTATTGTATATTTTATCCATATATGAATGATGTATATGACCATATATCACAACATCTGCAATATTTTGTGATACTGTATTTATAGTTGGTAAAAACATTTTGTATTTAGTTTCAATACTATCTACATTTAATATTGCTTTATTATTAATAAACGGTGTTGCATGGAATAATCTTACTAAACTTCCACTCATATAAAATTCATAGCAAAATGGTAAATTTAATAAATATTCTTTATCTTCTTTACTTATTAATGATTGATTCCATTTTATTCTTTTTTGTTCTTCTTCTGGCATTTTATTAATATTATTATGTTCTATTGAAAAATATAAATCACAATTTCCTTGTAATACAATTTCACATTTTTTTCTTACCAATTCTATACATTCTTTAGGATGTACTCCTTTAGCTATTATGTCTCCTAAACATATAATTTTATCTATTTTTCTTTTTTCTATATCCTTTAATGTTGCTTTTAATGCCTCTAAATTCCCATGTATATCTGAAATAATTGCTATTCTCATAATATTTCTTCCTCTGAAAATGATTTTTCCATATAAATTTCTACTTGTTTTACTATATGTCCTATATTAACTTCTCCAGCAATGTGCTTTTAAAATTAAGTCAAGGTTGTGCAACAGCATATTCATTTACTTTGACTTGATTTTATGAAGTACATTAAAATTGTATATAAGATTTTATAATTAATCATTTATTTCGTTTGAATTTTCTTAAATCAATGATATCACTTTCGCATTCGCCAGTTCCTATAATCGTAACTGGTGTATTTGTTTCTTTTTCAATTTTGTTTATAAATTCAATCACTTTTCCTGGAAGCAAATTATAATCTTTACATTTATATGCTTTCCAGTCAATATATTGTGCAAAATTTAAAACTATTTGGGTTGGATGGTTAATCATAACATTATATTTTAATCTATCCCAATTCATTTCAAAAACTCTTCTAACTTTTTTAGTTACAGTTGTATATTCTCTTAAATCAATATCACATCCACATCTTTTTTTTACTTCTTCCCAAGTAATTTCAGTACTTCCAGCATAATCACCACTATAAATTTCTTCCCCAATATTAGTTTTATTACTTATTCTTATAGGATATGGTCTTATAATCATATAAATATCTTTTACTTTAAATGGACTACAACCTGCATCAGCAATTAACTGACTTGCACTACACATTCTACTTGTGATATTAGGATAATCAAGTCCATAATTTATATCTAAATCTTGCCCTTGAGCACCTTCTATTAAAACGCTTTGACTACATTCATTTATCATTTTTGCAGTATCTACTATTTCAATAACATCTTTTAAATCACTTGGAAGATTTCTTAAATAGTCTTTTGCTAAAATGACACCTGGTTTTCTTATAATTTTTTCAGCTTGTGCAACACTACAACCTTTAAATGTTGAACCACTTCTAATTACTCTCTTTTCTTCCTCACGATGTTTTTCTAAAATAATCATTGCTCTTGGGTTGATATATATTTTTCTATTTCCTATTATATCCTTATATGTTCTTATTTCTTCAAATAATATCTCTGGAGTAATGATACAACCTGCATTTAGAACTAATTTACAATTTGGATTTAACATTGCCATGGGTAAATGACTAACTACAATTTTTTCTCCATTATCATTTACATAGCTATGACCTGCATTACTAGACCAGTTATTTGTAGATATACAAAAACAATCATTTTTAGATAAGTAACCACAAATTTTACCTTTTCCACAACTACCCGCTTGACCATCTAGAACTATTGTTATATTTTTGTCATTCATAAATAAATTACCTCCTTAAGCATCAAATTTCTTACATTTTTTTAATAATACGATTACTCGTTTCATAATTGAAACTTTAATACCATTTTCTGCACAGTATTTCACATAAGTTACAATCTTTGAAACCTTATCACAATCAAGTATCACCTATCTTATTTTAACTACAGTATTCCCACTCATTCCATATGGATATCAGATAGTTAAGTAATCGGTAATTTTCACTTTGGTTAATTTTATTTAGATGTTTTTAAGAGTAATCTTTATCTATTGATAAAAATTCCTCTTTGTTAACATATTTATAGAAATTTGGTGGTATAAACCAGTGTCCTGTTGAAGACATGTTTAATACTCTACCTGAATCAAATAATATTGCTTTTATCATAATTTTTTCCCTTTTCTAAAGTTCAATATTTTTTATAAAATTTCAACTTCACAATTTGTAGCATCTAATTTTACTTTTGCACCAATTGGAATAACTACATTTTCACAGTTATGTCCAAAGTCGTTACATTTTAATATTGGAAATTCATATTCTTTTAAATTATTCATTATAACATCTTCAAATTTTGCTATTTCTGTATCTTTTTCATAATATCCTATCCATAAACCTTTTATTTTTTCAAATACTTTATGTTGTTTTAGTATATTTATTTTACTATCTATTTCATCTAATGGAGATTCATCTGCATATTCTTCTAAAAATAGTATCTTATTGTTAAATTCTGGACAGTATTCTGTTTCCAATAATTTAACAAGAGTTGATAAGTTACCACCAACTAAAATACCTTCTATTATTCCCTCTCTTAAACATCTCCATTTTGTAAAATGTTCTACTTTGCCATATTTCCCATCTACTAGCCTTAATTTAAAATCATTAACTTCTTTTTCTGATACTTCTCTGCCTAATCCCCAAACAACATCATTTTGGTGATATGTTATAATACCTGTTTTTGTATAAATAGCATTTAATATAGCTGTCGAATCACTAATTCCCATTATTATTTTGGGATTATTTTTTATTATTTCATAATTTATGTATGGAAGAATTGCATTAGAGTTTTGCCCCCCTTGTGAACATATTATTGCTTTTACTTCTGTATTGGCAAACATTTCATTTATATCCTCTACTTTTTCACTTACTGTGGCTGAATAACCTAGTGTATTTGCATATACATTTTTACTTAGCTTAACTTTAAACCCCATATTTTCAAATACTTGTAGTCCATTATTAAATTGTTCTTTTAACTCTTGTGTTATTGGTGATGATGGCGATATAATTCCTATTGTGTCTCCTATATTTAATTTATTTGATAACATATGCATTTCCTTTCTTTTTACTAATTTTCTAGTAATTGTTTTTGTATCTTTTTAGAAAAACTTTTTATTACTTCGTCATAAGAATGGTCTATCATTTCGAAAACCACCTCATCACTAACTGCTTTATTTATATAAACTGTATTTCTGTAAATTGCTTGAACTGGTGGGCAATGATAGCCCTTTTTATCCTTCTATATCTTCTTTCCAATCTTTATTAAACATAGCAATTCCATCTATATTAAATCCAAACTTTTTATAATATCCTTCTTTGTCTAATTCTGTTGTTAAAATTCTTCTTCCAAAACCTTCAAATTTTTTCATAAAGTCATTCATCATTATTTTTCCTAATCCCATTTTTTGATACTCTGGATTTACAAGTAAATATGTAATAAAGACATTTATATATCCATCTGTAATTGCAGATATTAATCCTATTAAATTTTCACCATTCCATACTGTCATTACATATTCACTATTTTTTATAGCATTATATAATCTATTTGGATATTCTGCTGTTTTCCAACCAACAGACTCGAATAATTGTACTAATTGTTTTTTATCTATATTATTTTCATATTTATATATAAACTCATCATTATTATCTTTCATTTATTATTTCTCCCTACCAAATTTTAATAATTCCTGCACATTCAGAATATTTTATAAATTCACTATTCGGAAATTCTCTTTTTATTTCATCATATACAAAATATATTTCTTCGTTATCCCAATGTTCTCCACATTGTTCTTTACATTGTTCTTTACATTTTTCTAAATCTCTTCTTGTATTAAACGCGACATCTCCAATATAAATTACTGCATTTTCATTTAATAATCCAATAAGATTCTTTATAAACTGAATCTTATCTCTATCTGTCAAATGGTGTAAAGAATATGTTGCAATAATTGCATCATATTTTTGCTGTTTCAATTCTTTTACCAAATCTTTTGAAAAATCTCCTTTAAATAATTGACTATTAGGCATTTTATTTTTTGCTAGTTCTACCATTTTATCTGAAAAATCTTGTCCATATATATTGCATCCTTGTTCATATAATTTTGTAGTTAATGTTCCTGTTCCAAAACCAATATCTAATATATTTTTCGAAGAACTTTCTAATACACAATTATATATTTCATTTAAAATTTTCTTATATCCTGCAAATGGATATGTATTATCATTATCTGATATTCCTACTGTTTCATCATAATTATCTGCCCATAGGTCAAATCCTTTACTATTAAGCATTTTTCTCCTCCTACTACATTCTTAATGTTAGTTAAGAATTATACTTTCAAAAAATCTTTCTTGAAATTCTGTTAAAACTCGAATTTCATCATTTGTGTATTTTTTGTCTTCTGGTACTAAAACTAATTTATCATCATTATCATTTAATCTATGTATTACTGCTATACATTTTCCTGTAAAACGTTCTATTGGTTCAGAAATTCCCAATACATAGCAATCTAGTTCTTCTCCATCTCCACTTATTGTATTTGGTACATATCCATAATTAATAGGATATATAAATCCATGTTTTGGATGCATTGAACCCATTTTTCTATCTATCTTTACTGTAATTATTTTCCCTATGTATGATCTCGTATTAATACTATTTATATCTTTTAAATATAAAGTATATTCAGATGGATCAAACTCATCTCCATGTCCTTTATCTATTGCATTTGTAAATCCTAGCTTAAAATATATATGTTTTGCTACTTCATTATCCTCTTCTACCCCTATTGTAAATTCTGTATATCCTATATTTGTTAAATAATATATACAATGATTTATTAATTTTTGACCTAACCCTTGTCCTTGATATTTTTTATCTACTCTAAATGCTTCTAAATATACTCTTCTATTTGGAATTGTTTCTTTTTCTAATTGATGGCTTTTATAATTAACAGTTAATTCTCCAATAAAATCTTTGTTATCTTCAATTACAAATACATCTATTTCTTGTTTTTGAAGTTGTTGTAATCTCTTCTTTTTATACTTAATCCACATTTCTTCATTATTTGGAAACAACTTTTTTAATTTTTCAAAGTCTTCTATTTTTACTTTTCTAAATTCCATTATTTCTCCAGTCTTTACTATACTTAATTTATATCACAAATCAATAAAAATTATCTTTCAATTTCACTACATTCATCTATTATCGGTTCGCTTCCTCTATTTGAATTTAAGATTGCAGGCCTTAATTGAAACCCTTCAAGAAGTTTTTCATTTTGCTTTTTTACAGTATTCAGTACCTTTTAACATATTATTTTCTATTAAATCAGTTGGACTTAATTGTAATAATGCTACCTTAAATACAGCTGATAATATAATCTAATATTGTACTTACTAAAAGTTTTATATCTTCAATATTTTCAATAGTTAGAATTATATAAAAGCAATTTTAGTTTTTAGATTATTAGTTTGTTTAAATTTCAATAATTCTTCTTTTAGTTATATTAATCTCTCTTTTACAACAGAATCATTATCCCTTGTAGATTTTTCTATTTCTGCAATATATCTTAAATTACAATATAAACTCTTCTATTACTTTTGCAACTCCATCTTCATTATTGGATAATGTTACATAATCTGATTGTTCTTTTAAATAAGTTGTTGCATTTCCCATTGCAACTCCTAATCCTGCAAAATTAATCATTTGTAAATCATTATCACCATCTCCTATAGCAATAACTTCGGTATTATTAACATTACATTTTTCACAAATAAAATTTAAAGCATTTGACTTTGTAATTCCTTTATTAACAAATTCAATGCATTCTGGTATACTACTTGTTATTTCATACTTTTGAAATAATCTTTGTGGTAATTGTTTTCTTAATTTTAATATTTTATCATAATCATCTATAAAGAGAATTTTATAGATGGCATTATTTCTAAAGTTTATATCACTAAATTTTACATTTTCAATTTTTGTATTTTTAAAGTTTTTACTATCTTTTATTATTGATGGTACTTCTTCTGCATATGCACTATTCATTGTATACAAAAAAATATTTGTATACAGTTTCCTTGATATATCAATTAATTCATAAATTTCTTCACTTGTAAATTCATTTGAAAACAATACCTTTTCGCTCTTGTTTTCTACTACAACTGCTCCATTAAAAGTTATTGTATATTGATTTTCTTCTATTAAATTCAATTCCTTTAAATAGTCTCTTATTTTTACAAAAGCCCTTGCACTTGAAAGTACAATTTTCACATCATTTTCTTTTGCTTCTTTTATAGCATTTATTGTTTTTTGTGTAAGTTCTTTATTATCATTTACTAAAGTTCCATCTATATCAATAGCGACTAATTTATACATATAGTACTCCTTTATTAATACAATAAATTTGTATTCTTGTTTTTATATATTCTATCTTTATATTTATCATAAAAATAGCAATTTATCAATAAAATGAATAATATTTGCAAATATATTTATCCTTACATTTGCTTAATTACTATAAAATCTCCAATAGAAATAATGTAAAGAGCCAGTGATAACGAGTTCATTTACTCTTGATATTATTTCTATTGGAGGTTAAAATTTGTCTGCAAATGTTATAGGACGAATTTTCTCGTTTTTTTATCCTATGAATTTTTGTAAAACGAATTTCTTTATCGTATACATATCCTAAATAATTATTATATCCAATTAATTCTCCTCTTTTGCTTTCATCTTAATTATAATTATAACAAATAAATATCCCCCGGCTAAGCCGGGGGTTTTTTACTTTAACGCCCATAGGGCTATGTTACAAG